>Ga0256407_10011374_pt1 | contig 12317 bp, 10 predicted proteins | sample RumenRJG_04DNA_FD_193489 | JGI IMG/M metagenome (GOLD analysis project Ga0256407, IMG submission 193489) | Bovine rumen microbial communities from Lethbridge, Alberta, Canada - RJG_04 | ecosystem: Host-associated > Mammals > Digestive system > Stomach > Rumen | place: Canada: Alberta... | reverse complement strand
TCGCCGACACCGCCGGTGAAGGCGATGATGTCCACGCCGCCGAGTTCAGCAGCATAGGCGCCGATGTACTTGAGGATGCGCAGTTCGTACATGTCGAGAGCCAGTTGAGCGCGCTTGTCGTTCTTCTCCTCGGCAGCGTCAACGACATCGCGCATGTCGCTGCTCAGTCCGGTGATGCCGAGCACACCGCTCTTCTTGTTGATGATGTTGAGCATCTCGGCCGGGGTGAGGTTGTACTTCTCCATGAGGAACAGCAGGGCACCCGGGTCAACGTCGCCCGAGCGGGTTCCCATCATCAGGCCCTCGGTGGGAGTGAGGCCCATCGTGGTGTCGATGCTCTTGCCGTCCTTGATGGCGCTGATGCTGGCGCCGTTGCCGATGTGGCAGCAGATGATGCGCTTGCCCTCGGGGGTAGTGCCGAGCATCTCACACACGCGCTGTGTAATGAAGCGGTGGCTCGTTCCGTGGAAACCATAGCGGCGCACATGGTCGGTGGTGTAGTACTCCATGGGCAGGGGATACATATAGGCAGCCTTAGGCATCGTCTGGTGGAAGGCGGTGTCGAACACAGCCACCTGGGGCACGCCGGGTAGCACGGCCTCGATGGCCTCGATGCCAGCCATGTTCACGGGATTGTGCAGCGGGGCAATGCCGTAGCACTCGCGGATCATGTCCTTCACCTCGTCGGTGATGAGGACGCTGCGGCTGAACTTCTCGCCGCCATGCACCACGCGGTGACCTACAGCGTCGATTTCCTTCAGGTCCTTGATGCAACCGTACTCGGGGTTAACGAGGGCATCGAGGATGGCCTTGATGGCGCCTTTGTGGTCGGTGAGGCCCAGGTCGATGTTCTTCTTGCTGCCGTCGTCAAATTTGAGTTTGATGAATCCGTCAGGCAGACCGATTTTTTCAACACCGCCCTCGGCGAGGGTCTTGTTCTCCTTAATCTCGATGAGTTTGTACTTGGCGGAACTACTGCCGCAATTCAATACTAAGATGTTCATATATTGAGTTTTATTTTTAAAATTTTCAGTTTAATGATTTGAGCCAATTATCTGTTAACTATTAACTATTAACTATTAACTGTTAACTGTTACCTGTTAATCGCCTGGTTGCAGGTCAGGATGACAGTGCGGTACACGTCGTCTTCGTTGCAGCCGCGCGACAGGTCGTTGACGGGTGCGGCAAGGCCTTGCAGCACGGGACCTACGGCCTTGGCGCCGGCGATGCGCTGAACCAGTTTGTAAGCGATGTTGCCCACACCCAGGTCGGGGAACACAAGCACGTTGGCTTGACCGGCGATGTCGCTGCCGGGAGCCTTGCTGGCACCCACGCTGGGCACGATGGCTGCATCGGCCTGCAATTCGCCGTCAATCTTCAGGTTGGGGTTCATCTCCTTGGCCAGGCGGGTAGCCTCAATCACCTTGTCGACACGCTCATGCTTGGCGCTGCCTTTGGTCGAGAAACTGAGCATGGCAATCTTGGGATCGTCGATTTCGGCCAGAGCGCGTGCGGTGCGGTCGGCGCTCACGGCAATCTGTGCCAACTGCTGGGCATCGGGGTCGGGAACCACGGCGCAGTCGGCAAACACCATCACGCCATTGTGGCCGTAGGGAGAGCCCTCGGGCAGGAGCATCAGGAAGGCGCCACTCACGGTGCTGATGCCGGGAGCGGTCTTCAATACCTGGAAGGCGGCGCGCAGCACGTTGCCCGTGGTGTTCATCGCACCGGCAACCTGGCCGTCGGCATCACCGGCCTTGATGAGCAGGCAACCCAGGTACAGCGGGTCAAGCACCTTCTTGCGGGCGTCCTCGATAGTCACACCCTTGGCCTTACGCAGTTCATAGAACAGTTGCGCATACTTCTCGACGGCTTCGGCATCGTTGGGATTGATGACCGTAGCCTTGTCGATGTTGTTGAGCCCAAGTTCGGCGGCTTTGGCCATGATGTCGGCCTTGTCGCCAATGAATACCACGTCAGCAATGCCGTCGGCGATGATGCGGTCGGCAGCCGTCATGGTGCGGGGTTCGGTACTCTCGGGAAGGACGATGCGCTGCCTGTTGGCAATCGCGTTGCTTTTGAGTTTCTCAAATAAAGGTTCCATTGTTCTCTTGTTAGATAGTATTTTAGGAAAACTGATTGTTAATTGATTTCAATGCAACAAAGGTAGTGCTTTTTTTACAATTACTGCATATCAGTCAATATAAAAATCAGACAACCTGGACAAAGTTGTTGACAATCTTGACAACAATTGATGTTGTCAGTATTGTCTTCCGCGTTGTCCAGGTTGTCTGATATATAGACTTAGCGCCTTAGCGGCTTAGCGTGAGGCACATTGTCGGCAGTGTTACTCGCCGAGGATGGCTGCCACGCCGGGCAGGGTCTTGCCCTCGATGGCTTCGAGCATGGCGCCGCCACCGGTCGAGACGTAGGATACCTGATCGGCCAGGCCGAACTTGTTGACGGCTGCTACCGAGTCGCCACCGCCCACGAGCGAGTAGGCGCCGTTCTGGGTAGCCTCGGCCACATACTTGGCGATTTCACCGGTGCCGTGAGCGAAGTTCTCAAACTCAAACACGCCGACGGGACCGTTCCACAGGATGGTCTTGGAGTCGAGGATAATCTTCTTCCAGTTCTCAAGCGATGCTTCGCTGGCGTCCATACCCTCCCAGCCGTCGGGGATGTTGAAGATGTCAACCGTCTGGCGGTTGGCGTCGTTGTCAAAGCGGTCGCCGGCTACAGTGGCTACCGACAGGCTCAGGTTCACGCCTTTCTCCTTGGCTGCTGCGATGACGTTGAGAGCCTCGGGCATCAGGTCGTCCTCGTGCAGCGAGTCACCGATGTGGCCACCCTGTGCTTTGACGAACGTAAAGCCCATGCCACCGCCGATGATGAGGTTGTCCACCTTGTCGAGCAGGTTCTTGATAACCGACAGTTTGGACGATACCTTGCTGCCGCCGATGATGGCGGTGAAGGGATGCTGAGCGTTCTTCATCACGTTGTCGATAGCGGTAACCTCTTTCTCCATCAGGTAACCCAGCATCTTGTGGTCGTTGTCAAAGAAGTCGGCAATAACGGCGGTCGAGGCGTGACGGCGGTGAGCGGTGCCGAAAGCGTCGTTCACATACACGTCGGCATAACTTGCCAGCGTCTTGGCAAACTCGGTCTGGCGAGCCTTCATCTCCTTCTTGGCAGCGTCATAGTTGGGGTCGTCTTTCTCGATGCCGACGGGCTTGCCTTCCTCCTCGGGGTGGAAGCGCAGGTTCTCGAGCAGCAGCACCTCGCCGGGTTGCAGGGCATCGGCCTGGCTCTTGGCGTCGGCGCTGTCTTGAGCAAACTTCACAGGCCTCTCCAGGGCGGCAGCCACGGCACTGGTGATCTGGCTCAACGAGAGTTTATGGTTGATTTTGCCTTTGGGTTTGCCCATGTGTGACATGATGATCAGGGCTCCGCCGTCGGCGAGGATTTTCTTTAATGTGGGGACTGCGCCGCGGATGCGGGTGTCGTCGGTGATTTCACCTTTTTCATTCAGAGGCACGTTGAAGTCAACGCGCACGATAGCCTTCTTACCGGCAAAATTAAAATCATTGATGTTAGCCATATCAAAAAAATAATATTTATGTGATTTAATCTATTCCTTTCAAATGCAGGCTGCAAAGTTACGAAATTATTTGTACATAGCCGATTATTTGCAACAAAAAACGACGAGATGATTACAAAGCCGTATCTATGGCGCGTTTTGCGCTTCTGAACGCCGGCATAAACCATATCTTTTTATGGATTTCTGCTTGAATTCTATGGATATTATTGTCTTTTTGGGAATTTTAAGAAAAGAAAATGCGTGTCGTCACACATTTTTTCCTAATTTTGTCCACCTGTTAATCTTAACTGTTATGAAAGGAAATCCAATGAATAAAACAATGAGAACAATAACCATGTTGTTGCTGTCGCTGTTGGTGATGTCCTGCGGTGTGTTGAGTCGCAATGCAGATGACATCATCAACGATCTGCGCGATGCAAGACATGCCCAGTATGTCAATGTGGGTAGCGGACTGCTGGGGTTGGGGCGCCTGATATCGCCCTCCTTGGCTGACGCCGGCCTCGGCATCAATTCGGTGCAGATGCTTGACTTGAGCAAATGTAACCCGAACGTTCGCGATAAATTCCGCAAGCACCTCCAGAATCTCTACAAGAACCGCTATTATGAGGAGATTGTGACCAGCCAGCAGGGCTTTGACCACAGGACGGTGCTCATCCACCGCGATGGCCAGTATGCCAATGAGATCGTCATCGCCAATGCCAGTGACATGACCGATGTGATGGTGGTCATCAGCGGCCACATCAACCTCGAGAACCTGGAGCGAATCATCAACGACCAGAGCAACTACTTTGACCGGTAGTTGTTGAAAAGGGATGAGGATGTCGGGGGAGTGCCTGTGAGGTACATCCCGCTTGTTTTTGCGGTCAACCATCCCTCATTGTTTAATGCTAACCTCCCGATGGAATGTCATCAATATTAACTATCTATAATATCAAGTAACATGAAAGAGAAGATTCAAGAGATTTTCAAGCAGCGTTTCGGCACTGATTCCGTGGTCTATGCCTCGGCTGGCCGTATCAACCTGATTGGTGAGCACACCGACTACAATGGCGGTTTTGTGTTCCCCGGAGCCATCGATAAGTATATCATGGCCGCCATCAATATCAACGGCACGGACAAGGTGCGCGTTTACAGTATGGACATGGACGCTTATTGCGAGTTTGGCCTCAACGAGGAGGACGCTCCCCAGGAGCAATGGGCACGCTACATCTTCGGCGTGTGCCGCGAGACCATCAAGCGCGGTGGCGTTGTCAAGGGCTTTGACACGGTGTTTGCAGGCAATGTGCCCCTGGGTGCAGGTCTGTCATCATCGGCTGCACTGGAGTCCTGCTTTGCCTTTGCCCTCAACGACATGTTCAACGAGAACAAGATTGACAAGTTTGAGTTGGCCAAGATCGGGCAGAGCACCGAGCACAACTACTGCGGTGTGAATTGCGGCATCATGGACCAGTTTGCCAGCGTCTTCGGCAAGAAGGACTGCCTGATGCGCCTTGACTGCCGCTCGCTCGAGCACGAGTATTTCCCCTTCCATCCCGAGGGCTACAAACTGGTGCTGCTCAACAGCAAGGTGAAACATGAACTGGTGGATTCGCCCTACAACAAGCGCCGCGAGTCCTGTGAGCGCGTGGCTGCCACATTGGGCGTTGAAACCCTGCGTGATGCCACCTATACCATGCTGGCCGACGTGCGCGACAAGGTGAGCGACGAGGACTATCGCCGTGCCCGCTATGTCATCGGCGAGAAGCAGCGTGTGCTTGACGTGTGCGATGCTCTGGAGCGTGGCGACTACGAGACCGTGGGCCGCTGCATGTTTGAGACCCATGACGGACTGTCGCGTGACTATGAGGTGAGTTGCGAGGAACTGGACTACCTCAACGACGTTGCCCGCGAGTGTGGCGTGACCGGCTCGCGCATCATGGGCGGCGGCTTCGGCGGCTGCACCATCAACCTGGTCAAGGAAGAGCGCTATGACAACTTCATTGCCACGGCCAAGGCGAAATTCAATGCGAAATATGGACATGAGCCCGAGGTGATCAACGTCATCATCAGCGACGGTGCTCACAAGGAGGATTAAGATGAAGAGCATCCGTATCGATACCCATGAGACTGAGCGTGGCGAAATCACCACCTACGAACTCATCAATGCCAGTGGAGCAAGTGTCAAACTCTCGTCCCTTGGTGCTGGTATTCTGGAAATCAAGGTGCCTGACCGTGATGGCAACCTCGCCGATGTGGTGCTGGGTTACAAGGACCTGAAGGATTACTTCTATGACGGCCCGTGTGCCGGCAAGGTGCCTGGACGTTATGCTAACCGCATCTGCAAGGGCCATCTCGACATCGATGGCAAGGTCTATCAACTCAACATCAACAACGGCCCCAACCACCTGCATGGAGGCCCCGAGAATTATGCCAACAAAATCTGGGACTGCGAGATGGACGGTGACACCGTGGTATTCTCGCTGGAGAGTCCCGACGGTGACGAGAACTATCCCGGCAACCTCACGGCACGCATCGCCTACACTTGGAACGATGACAACGTGCTCAAGATTGAACTGGGTGCAGTGGCCGATGCGCCAACGGTAGTTAACCTCACCAACCACACCTATTTTAATATGGCGGGCGAGGATAGGGGAGGAACTGCCCTCGACCAGGTGCTGCAACTCAACTGCTCGCGCTACCTGCCCACCGACGACACGCTCATTCCCAGCGGTGAGATGGCCCCAGTCGAGGGTACGCCGATGGACTTCACAGAGCCAAAGGTCGTTGGCACGGACATCAAGCAGGACTTCCCTGCCTTGAATTACGGCAAGGGTTATGACAACTGCTGGATTATCGACGGCCACGAGGACGGCGACCTGCATCTGGCAGCCGTGCTGTGTGACGAGAAGTCAGGCCGCAAGGTCGAAGTCTGCACCGACCAGCCTGCTGTCCAGGTTTATACGGGCAATTGGCTCGGGGGGTGTCCTGTGAGCAAGAGCGGTAAGCAGTACCACGATTATGACGGCGTCGCCATCGAGTGCCAGGGCATGCCCGACGCTCCCAACCATGACAACTTCCCGTCACAACTCCTGCGTCCCGACGAAGAATATCGCCGCACCATCCTTTTTGACTTCAAAACAGTAGATTAAGTTTTAGGCAATAGGAATTGTACTAAAAACTTACAACTAAAAAACTAAAAACTTACAACTAAGTATAATGAAACCGACATTATTTGTGCTTGCTGCAGGTATGGGTAGCCGTTATGGTGGCCTGAAGCAACTCGACGGTCTGGGCCCTCACGGCGAGACCATCATGGATTACTCGATTTATGACGCTATCCACAGCGGATTTGGCAAGGTGGTTTTTGTGATTCGCAAGGACTTCGAGGCCGACTTCCGCGAGAAGATTTTATCAAAATACGAGGGTCATATCCCTGTTGAACTCGTTTTCCAGGGGCTGAACGACTTGCCCGAGGGCTTTACCTGCCCTGCCGAGCGTGTGAAACCCTGGGGTACCAACCACGCCTTGTTGATGGGTAAGAACGTCATCAACGAGCCTTTTGCCATCATCAACGCCGACGACTACTATGGCCGCAACAGTTTTGAGGTCATGGCCGCCGAACTCTCCTCACTGCCCGAGGGCAGCAAGGGCCACTACAGCATGGTGGGCTTCAAGGTGGGCAACACCATGAGCGAGAGCGGCACCGTGGCACGTGGCGTCTGCGAGACCCGCGACGGCCTGCTCACCGGTGTGGTGGAGCGCACGAGCATCGGCTATGATGCCGACCACAACATCGTCTTCACCGACGAGAACGGCGACGTTCAGCAACTGGCATTCGATACCCCTGTATCGATGAACTTCTGGGGCTTTACACCCGACTACTTTGCCCACAGCGAGCGTTGCTTCGTGGACTTCCTCAAGGAGAATCTCGACAAGCCCAAGGCAGAATTCTTTATCCCCACGTTGGTCAATGAGTTGGTCAACACCGGCACGGCCCAGGTAAAGGTGCTCACTACCGAGAGCAAGTGGTTTGGCGTGACCTATGCCGCTGACCGTCAGGGCGTAGTTGACAAGTTTGCAGAACTGCATGCCACCGGCGTTTATCCCGAAAAGATGTTTTAAGGCAGAGGGATAAACAGTTTAAATCAAGGAAATTAGGTCTGTAAGCCATTGTCGCTTACGGGCCTTTTTTCGTGCCGTTTTGTCAGTTCGTCGTAAAATGTGTACCTTTGCAGAATGAAACGCGCCCAAAAACCACATGTCAAGACGCAGCAACCCAAGAAGTCATGGTGCACATGGTACCAAAGTCTGAGGGCCTGGGTAACTGATCTTGACCAGCAACAGCAGCAGCGTACTGTCGTCCCCAAAGAGGCCGATAAGACTGTCCGCCGCTGTTTGAACTGCTCACATGTCTATGAGGGTCGCGTTTGTCCGCAATGCGGTCAAGTGGGCAGTTGGGATCGTTACACGTGGCGACAGGCGTTGTTGAATTTTCTTGACATCTGGGGCTTGGGCAACCGGCCAATGTTCCGCACCCTGCGTGAACTTTTTTGGCGTCCCGGTTATATGGTGCGTGACTATCTGAATGGTCATCGCCAGTTCTATTTCCCGCCGTTTAAACTGTTGGCTCTGGCGGTGCTGTTCACCTTTGTGGTTGGTTGGCTGATGGGGGTGCAGATGGAATCTATCTTCAGTGGCGTTAGCGATATCCAGATTGACCGGCTCACGGGCTTTGCCTATTTCTTCTCCAATGCAAGCATCGGCTTCTTGAGTATGCTATCCAAGCATCCGCTTTACGAATGGCTGTTTGTCGGCATGTTCATCGTTATCTGCATCTGGATAGGATTTCGCCGTGTCAGTAAGTATAACTTGGTCGAGACCTACATCTTTCTCATCTTTATCTTGTCGCAGTACCTGATCCTCAACCTTCCGCTCTCGTTTTTCAATGGCATCCACCACTTTGTGCAGGAGCATAGTGTACTTAGGTTTGGAAACGGGTTCTCCTTGACGAACTATCCGTTGATGGGATTTTTCGACGCCATGTCTACCCGTGTCATGAGGGTCTACAAACTCGCTTTGTGCCTCCTCGTGCTCCTTGACTTCCGCCAGTTTTATGGCTTGAAATGGAAATCAACGGTTTGGCGTTTGTCGTTGTCGGCGGTTGTGATGATGGTAATACTGGGCGTGTTGCTCCTTTTGAGTGCTTTTGTCGTATTCTACAACGACGAGGACACGCGTCAGGCGTTCATCACTATGATTTCAATTTTCGTTCTTCTTGTGCTGTCTTTCTGGTGTGCAGCCAAGTATATGAATAAGAACAAGTCCCAGGTGCCCAAGTCGGTTATATGGCTGTGCAGGGTTCTGATGTTATCGGTCATATGGGGCATTGGAATTTACTTTAGCGATAAATTCAATTTATTGGTTTCCATATTGTTGTTAGTGCTTGTTGCCGCTGTCAATTTGGTCTGCAGCCTGCTACCCATTGTGGTCTACAAGCGCTATCACCGCTTGTGGCTGGCTTTCCTGCCTACGCTGCTCGTTATAGCAGTCGCGGTCATCGTGACAGTAGTTGCATAACAAAACGAGACGGGTTGCGGCCCGCCTCGTTTTGTTATGCAATATTGATGTGGTTATTTACGCCACAGGTAGTTGAGCACCAGCCAGCCGCCCACTGCTTGCAACAACATGCCGGGCCAGCCCAGTTTCCAGTCCTGGAGGGCACTGGCCAGACTGCCTGTCATAGCCCACTCAATCAGACCGCCGAACAACTGATAGGCGAGCACCACACCGATGAGTGCCAGCAGCGAGGCCCCTTTGCTCTTGCTGGCTATCCAGGCAGCGGCACCAGCCAGCAGGACGCCCTTGATCATGATGATGGGCAGAGCGGCAGCGGGAGGCATGCCGAACAAGGCCGAGTTCACCAGCGGTGACAGGATGGCCGTCAGCAGACCCACGCGGAAGCCGAACTTATAGGCGGCAATCAGCGTGAAGAAGTAGATGGGCAGCATGATGAGGCCCCCCTGAGGAAACAGGTGGCACAACTGCGGCAACACAATGTTACCTGCGATAAACAACAGAGCGAAAATATAGGTGCGCATCTCGTGCCAACCCAATGAATACAGTCTAACTGCAGTAGCGTTATTTTCCATTTTGATGATATTTTAGTAGTTTGTCTGCAAAAGTAGGTTAAAAAGCGCATTTTCACAACTACTTGCCTTAAAAAAATCAATTTATCTCTTGTATTCAGGCAAAATAATCTACTTTTGTCCAGCAATTGAATTGACTGCAATAGAAATGGATGTGCTGTGGCGGATAGGGGAGCGCTTGCTGCGATGGGGAACACGTGCCCACTGCACGTTAATGCCATCGGTTTATCGTTCTTACAACCGCAAACCCTATCCCTGCCCTGTTGAGCAGAAATATCATGCCTCTGGACCTTATCAAGTTGCCTATCACACCATTGATGGCACGCATGCTTTTATCCCTGATGTTGCGCAAGCCCAAACATTCCCTCTGGTGGTGATGGTCAATGGAACGGGATTGAAAGCGTTGGACTATGCCCCGGTGTTCAAGCACCTGGCCTCGTGGGGCTTCATTGTCATCGGCAATGACGACACCAGCGCGTGGGATGGCCGCTCGGCATTGGCCTCGCTCGATATTGCCCTCCGTCATCATGATGACAAGAGCAGCCCGCTGTTTCATCGCATCGACCCGCATAGAATGGGCGTAGCGGGCCATTCACAGGGCGCTATCGGTGCCATCAATGCGGCATCGGCCGATGACCGATTCAGGGTGCTGTATGCCGCCAGTTGTCCACAGGCAACTTTGGCCCGAAGGCTGCGCTGGTCTTATTCTTTGGGTGGCATTCAAGTTCCCACCATGCTGACTGCCGGCACATGGTGGATTGAACGTCAGATTTCGCCTCTTGATTCGGTGAAACGCTTAGCCAGTGAACTGCCGGATTCAACCCCGATGGTGATGGGGCGCCTCAAGGGCATAGAGCACCGTTATGTCCTTCATCAGGGTGATGCCTACATGACCGCCTGGCTGCGTTATTGGCTGGCTGATGATACTTTGGCCGCCCCTGCCTTCTGGGGCGCGACTCCCGAAATTCTGAACAATCCCCGTTGGCTGGATGTAAGGATTGCCCTCAAGTGAGTTTGCCTCACTGGTTCCTCTCAATAGAATATTACTGGCCCATGATGCCGTTCCACACGGCGTTGCGCAGTGTGCCCGCTTCGTCGTCGCAGCGGTATTCCCAATACATCGCTCCGCGCAAGCCTTTTTCTTTGATGAACCGGCATTTCCAGCCGAGCGATTCGGCATCCTCGTAGGTGCACACCATCTCACCCTCCTTGATTAGATAGGGCACCTTGGCATCGTCGTCCCACATGCGGGTCACATCGTCGCGCTTGACGAGAGCGCCATATGCCGTATCGCCGAATCCCTTGACCGAGCGGCCGTAAAAAGGCACGCCAAGCACCAGTTTGTTGATGGGCACTCCGGCGTCGAGATGTGCCTGCACGGCTTCTTCGGCCGTCACGCGGCCCGACATTTCGCTGCGATAAAGCGCCGCGTGATGATAGGGTGGGTTGCCCACGTCATACATCATGATGTTCACCAGATCCACATAGGGCTCAATCGCCTTGAAATCTACAAATTTGGCATCGGCAATCGTGGCGCACGACAGCAGGTAATCTTTACCCAGAGCCTTGCGCAGTTCACGCATCAGCAGCGTGAAGTTGTCGATGTCGGCAGGTCTGGCAGTGATTCCCGCCTCGCTGCAACTGGGGTATTCCCAGTCGATGTCGATGCCATCGAGGTCATATTCCTTAACGATGCGCTTGCAGTCACGGGCAAAAGCCTTGCGGCGCTGGTGCGTGGAGGCCATCTCGCTGAAGCCGCCTGCCGTCCAGCCTCCGATGCTCAGCACGATATAAATCTTGTGGTCTTTCTTCAACTCCACCAGTTGGCGCAGCCGCTCCGGATACTGGACAATCACTCCGTCATAGGTCTCGTTCACCTTGCCGAAAGCATAGTTGATATGGGTCAGCACCGAGCAGTCGGGGAGTTCCTTGAACTCGTTCCATCCTGTCACATAGGCTGCTACGACAGGCCCGTCATCCTTGTGCTTGCCTGCCCACATTGGCATCATCAGCGCCAATAAACACACCAATACCAATACTCTCCTGCTCATCATACGATTAGTAATTCATTCTATCGACCAAAGGTACATCATTTCTCTTGACATTCATCCGTTTTTTGTCCTTTTTCGCAGGAAAAAATGAGATGCACTTGATGTGATACTTTTTTAATAATGAATATTTAATTTATTTGGTCGTTAGTTCAAGAAATAGTTGTACCTTTGTGGGTTGAAATGCAGTGCTCAGGTCATGGGCTATGCCTGACATGCTTTCAATTTATAACTGATAATGACAAATTATTTTAAGGTTACTATATAATTTTCTATTTTATGGCAGAAACAAAAAAATTGTTCGACCAATTCGCGCCTGTCACTCCTGAGGAGTGGCGTGCCAAGGCCGAAGTTGACCTGAAAGGGGCCGACTTTGAGAAGAAAATGGTTTGGCGGACAAACGAGGGTTTCAATGCCCAGCCGCTGTATCGCAGCGTGGACATTGCTGACCTGAAGCAGACCAAATCACTCCCCGGTGAGTTCCCCTATGTCCGCGGAACCCGCTACAACAACGACTGGAAGGTGCGCCAGAACATCGATGTT
>Ga0256407_10011372_pt1 | contig 12319 bp, 5 predicted proteins | sample RumenRJG_04DNA_FD_193489 | JGI IMG/M metagenome (GOLD analysis project Ga0256407, IMG submission 193489) | Bovine rumen microbial communities from Lethbridge, Alberta, Canada - RJG_04 | ecosystem: Host-associated > Mammals > Digestive system > Stomach > Rumen | place: Canada: Alberta | collected... | reverse complement strand
AAACAAGCACTACATTATCCGCCATGCCACGGGTGCCGACTTGGCGGACGACAAGAAAGAGGATCCGAAGGAGCCGCTCAAGGGTGTAACTGAGATATACAGATACAACAAGTACTATGATATCACCGATCTCAGCGTAGAGCCCGAAACCTTTAACGAGGGTGGTGATCCTAGCAGTATGCAGGTGAGCAATGCCCCTACCAATGGTGAAGGCACATATTTGCCTGGCGACGTGGTTGAGGATGAGGAAGGTAGCCGCTGGTTCTGTATCGCAGGATCACCATATTCTAATTCTACCTATCCTATGGTTACCGATCGTAATGCATGGTTTATAAGTTTCGATGGCGTAAAAACAAACAACGATGTGGCAACAAACATTGTGAAGGAGGAAGACCTGCCGGAACTGTGCGTCCGACTCGGAGTCGCAATGAATTTTTTATCTAGTAACATCAAGCCATCGAACGACTATAAGCTCGATTTTGAGAATAATTCGCGAGGTGTAATCGGCAAACACATTCTCGATTATGCTGGCGTTGATTTGCTCAAAATGTTTAATGGTGTTGATAGTACTTGGACTGTAGTAAATTATGCTGATAAGAAGGTGGTTAACAGTCGTTCTTTTTCACTGTCGTTCAACATTGCTTATGTCGATGGTCAAACCAATCGCCAAGCTATTGCCCGTATAATTTACGATCAAACGCAGGCAGGAAACCAAAGAGGTGCTTTTGCGCCAATCTCGGGAAAGAAATTTGATTCGTGGCGCCTTTTGTGCTACAAGCACTACGAAACCTACAACCCGTCGCTAATAGAACTTACAGCCGACGAGGCGTCTGTCCAAATGACTAAATGGCAAGCCTTGTGGCCCATGACCAACGATAAGATAACTCTGCAGGATGCTGCCGACCAGACCATGGTGAACAAATATGGTAGTGTCATCAAATGGCAGAAGTATCCACGCACTGTAGCCGAGAGTAGTATCAGTCCTGAAGACTGTTTGTGGAAGAATGGTAAGTTCGCAACTGATAAGCGTTCTATTTTTAATGAACCTGTACTCTTCCTTAGGTTTATGAAGGTAGAAGACAAGAAAGGCAAGACGCCCAACCTCATTTCGACCGACAATCGTAGGTTATCCATCGTACATTTGCAGAACGATAAGGCAGCCTATAAGAGTGAAAATCAGTCAAGATGGGTGGCAATGTACGTTTCTATTAGCTCTTTAAAACAATTCTACATCGATAACAAGTCTAGCGATGTTCCAGCTATTGCAGGCTTAAACTTATGATATAATATATAATAAGGTGTAATACAATAATAAAAGACATAAGATTATGAAAAAGATTACTACCACCCTGCTGATGGCCGCACTGGTGTGCGGTCTCAGCCTTGGCATCACCTCATGTAAGGATGATGACAAAGACGATTCGAGTGATGACGGTCAGGAACAACTGTCAGAGGAGCAACAGGAGCAGAACAATGCTGCCTATGCTATTCTCGACAATCTGGCCGATTTGAGTAGCGCCAACGATAACTTCCTGACGCAGACCTTCGAGCCAACCATCGGTACGGCCGATGATGGCGATGCCGGCACTCGTATTGTAAACACCAATGACATGGAGACGGCAGCCATGCGCTTTGCCGACCTGGTAGGTGGTGCCGATATCAACGAGAACACCGCCTCTTATACATGGACTGACGACGAGTTGGGTACGATGACCTATACCAAGACCAACGACGGCAAATCGTGGGCTATGGTCGATGTCAATATCAAACAGGTTCCCCACCTGCAGAAGATTATCTATCGCTCACCCGAGCAGGCCGATAACAACGGCAAGTTCAAGGGCACAGCCTACTACCGTTTCGGCGATGTGGTGCAAAAGAAGAACGCTGAAGGTACACAAGAATACTGGATCTGCGTGCGCCCAGCCTTCGGTCCTGAGGGCAAAGATAAATCCCACTGGGTTACCATCGATGCCCTGCCCAAAAAGAACGTGTGGACCTATACGGGTAGCAATGGCATCAATTATGCCCTGCCCACTGGGCTGGGTGACAACCATGAACATTCGCAGAACTTCGCCGAGATGCTCTTCGCCATCTGTTTCCCCGAAGACTGGGAGAGCAATATCGTCAATAACCTCAAGAAAATTCCCATGTTCCACGATTTCGACAAGGATAATCTGAAATACCACCGCAAGTTCTTCTGGGAGCGCGTACAGAAAGCCTGGACGGATCCTAAGGCCGTCATCAATGAATTGAACCATCACACAGGCATCTCCGTCTTTAATTCTATATTCGGCAAAGACTGCGGTCTGAATTACTTCCAGACCATGCTTAAGAGTAATGATGGATTGAACCTGCTCACCAACGGCTACAGTTGGTGGACAAAAAGCAGTAACTATCCCAAGCTTTACCGCTACCGCTTTGTCAACGGCACGGATAAAGAGAGCAACATGCACAAGGAACCGCTAAAAAAGGATGTGTTAAAAAATTACAGCAGCGTGTCGGCCGAGGTTATCAAATCTAAAATAAAGCTCAATTGTGATTCGGATTACTACAATATTGCGACCCCTGGTTGGACTGTACCTGAATTCTTCGGCACAGCAAACAAGCACTACATTATCCGCCATGCCACGGGTGCCGACTTGGCGGACGACAAGAAAGAGGATCCGAAGGAGCCGCTCAAGGGTGTAACTGAGATATACAGATACAACAAGTACTATAATATCACCGACCTCAGCGTAGAGCCCGAAACGTTTGGTAATGTCAAAGAGGTGGAATACAATAAACGTGCCTACTATATGGTGGGCGACGTTGTGAAGGATGAGAATGGTATCCTTTGGTTTTGCGTTCAGCCGTCAGGACATGGCGACCCCGATCTCTTCGGTAAATATCCCTATTCTTATTTCGTAAGTTTCGATATACGGGCTGTGGGCGAGCAGTTGCAGAACATTCCTCGGTCAAAGCAGTTGGCTGCGCAGATGCTTTTTAGTATGGAAACGTTCTTCCATAACTATATGGATTATGCGAATGCCACTATTAAAGATATATACAAACAGGAGCAGAACATAAGGGAAAAGGCAGGAGTCAAGCTGAGTGAATTAATTGCTGTAAGAGATACCCTCCATACATCAAAGGGTAAGTCCCAAACAGTAAGATGCACCTTCTCCAACGCGCTTTATATTAGTGGTGGTGCTCCTTATGTGCTGCGCCTTGTGGGCGACAACACTGCCGAGTATAAAGACATTCGTGATTGGTCGTGGTGGTTCTATGACAAATACACCAGTAGTCTCCTCTATGAGATGCCGCTTAGTGATTTAGGCGATCTTAATAATATTAATTTTCTGAATAAAGACAAGTGGGTATCACTGCCTTGGTATGACATATACGCCAAGAAAGAAGTAACAACCAACATCGGGCCACGAACAAATACGGAGGACGTTGACAATCTCAAGCGGTTCATCTATGCCCCTGGGCGTTCATATATGAACGGCACAGCTCCTGCCAATATGTATCGCGAACCTATCATGGCCTTTGCTGTACAGCGTGTCAAGGACGAAGGCAAGAAGGCAACAGCCTTCTCTGATACCAATGTTAAGTTCATCGAATATTCGATGATGAAGGATGTTGACAACTCTTTCTTGGATGATGAGTTGATTCAAACCATCCGTCAGTTAGATGTTTACAATTCGTACTATTTGTACGGTATTTATCTGGATGATAAAAATTGGCCATTCGGTATGGACAACGCAGTTGTTTGGGCTCAAAACAATGATGATGATGAGGAGGAAGAGTAAAAAAAATAGTTAGTAACATTATAAAAACATATTGATGTTCATGACAATGAAGAAACAATATAATTTATGGCTCATGGCCGCATTGGTTTGCGGTCTCAGCCTTGGCATCACCTCATGTAAGGATGATGACGATAACGAAATGAGTGAGAAAGAGAAGGAAGAGCAGGTACAGCAGGCCTTGGAGCAACAGGCGCTTGATAATGCCCGTTTATCTGTGCTCGACCAGTTGGCAAACATGAGTGCAAGCAATGCCGATTATTTGAATCAGACATTCGAGCCTACTATCGGTATGGTTGATGCTAACGATGCCAACACCCGTATTGTGAACACCAACACGATGGAGGCGGCAGCCGAGCGCTTTGCCAACCTGGTTGATGCAAGCATCGACGAGAACACGCCATCGTACACCTGGACCGACGAAAAGCTCGGTACAATGACCTATACCAAGAGTTCCGACGGTAAGTCGTGGGCTACGGTTGATGTCAACATCAAGCAGATACCTCATTTGCAGAAGATAATCTATCGCTCGCCCGAGCAGGCTGATAATAACGGTAAATTTAGTGGTCGAGCCTACTACCGTTTCGGCGACGTCATCTATCGTCCTGCATACAGAAACAATAATAGGCTAGAGGGTACCAATGAGTACTGGATATGCGTACGTCCGGCTTTTGGCCCCGAAGGTAAAGAGACGAGCCATTGGGCTTGTGTGAATTTCCTGCCCGATGAAAATATCTTCACGTATGAGTATCAAAATGATGAATGGCATGTGCCTACAGGACTTGGCGATAATAAGGAGCACATGCAGAATCTGGCTGAGTTGCTCTATGCGATGCTTTTCCCAGAGGAATGGGATTCTAACGTAAGAAGACTTAGTAACGCGAAACTGCCTATGTTCCACGATTTCGATAGAGCTAAAGTAGAATATCACAACCAATTTTTCTGGAAGAAGGTATGCGAGAACTGGGATGAACATGAATTATGGGGTAAGGTATTCAACACCACTAAGGAAGATTTGAAGAAACAGCTGGCGGATCCTAAAGGCGGTTTGCGTCTGCTCTACAATGGTTACTCGTGGTACACGAAAATGGCCGAATTCTTAGGCGGTTGGAACTGCACGTTATGGGAGGCAACCTATACCAATGGCACTGGGGCTAAGGCTAATATGCACAACGCTCAATATTCCAAGCTTAAGCATAGTATGAAAGATATTGATTTCGACTGTCGCGTTATGGGCAAAGAACAGGATAACTATATCGGTTTCTTTGATAAGGATAATAAGATGCGCTGGTGTGTGCGAATTGCCACCGATGTGCAACTGGGATCGCACGATTGGCTACACACTACTAAAGATTGCATTGCAGGCACCTATGATGAATATATCTACTATGATGGTCAAACGTCATACAAAGATTTAGAACAGAATCCTGAAATTTCCCATCCATGACTGTTGTTAGAGGTGAGCTTGCGAAACTTTAATAAGGTATAAACAATATTAAACAAACAAGATAATGAAGAAACAATCTAACCTATTGCTCATGGCCGCACTGATGTTCGGTCTCAGCTTCGGCCTTACTTCATGTAAGGACGACAAAGACGACGGTGGTAAAGGTGATGATCCTGAAGAATTAATTCCTGCCACAGAAACCGAAGAGGCCATGGCAGCCTATACTTGGTTGATTAACATGACCGATGCTGAAGAATTTGGCGACGACTGGGCCTCGAAAACCTACGAGCCCACCATCGGTGTCGAGTCGAAGAACCAGGCTAATACGCGTATTGTTGTGGTGGCCGACTTGGACCAAGCCAAGCTGAACTTTGCCAGTATCTCGGGGTTCTCTATTTCCGAACTCTCCATTTCGCAGAGCCAGACTATCGAAGGTGTAGGTACCCTCACTTGGACGCCATCGGCTACGGGTGCTAGCAATTTGGCTACGGTCGACGTTAGCACTAAGCTCATTCCCCACCTGACTCAGATTGTATATTGCACCATCGACCAGGTTGGCGACAACGGCGGCTACAAAGGTACTGCCTACTACCGCTTTGGCGACGTGATTGAGGACGCTGATGGCTACTTCTGGGTTTGCGTTAAGCCTGCCTTTGGTACGGGTAAGGGTGCTCAGCAGACTAGCTACTGGATCAACATCCTGAACCGCGACCCCAATAATGGCAAGAATTCACAAGGCACAGTACCTCCGATTCCAAAGGAGAATATGGAAACATCCTACGATGGAGTTTACAATGACAACACTATTATCCTGCCTACCAAGCTACAGTCTACCAAGGAGATGACGCACAATCTGGCCAACCTCGTCTGGGCTTTGCTCTATCCTGAGAATTACCACAAAACTGTTGGCGACGATGGCGTTGGTATTGGTGGCTACGAGTATAAGTACAACGGCGAGGAGTTCGTTCGTCGCGTGGCCAGAATGTGGAAGGAGAAAGGTATCTGGGAGAAGCTGTTCAACCGTACCTACGACGAGATGAAGCAGATTAATAAGCTTAACTTCTATTACAACGGTTATCATTTTACCCCGAAAATCCATCTGGGCAGTTCCAACCTGGGATGTGCTATAGTAATGGGAACCGAACAGTATGAGAAGTCATACGTAACTACAACCAAGCAGGATGAAGAAAAGAATCTCGAGATGAAAGAGAAAGGCGCAGGCTTCGATATGCGCCGCTACTGCAGCGACCCGGAACAGAACCCCGACTGTGCTAAATCCGGCAAGGCCGGCTACGCCCCTAACAAACAATTTTCTAGTGAAAATGGCTACTGGATAGTCCGTATGAAGACCGGCAAGCAAATCATCGGCAAGCTTACGCAACCCAGCGTATATGCCTATCTGACAAATACAAGTGAGTTATACCGCTACAACGCATCGTATAACATTGCGGCAGGCGACAATACGCCAGTAGAAGATGAGAGTACATTAGCTGGGGGCGGTGAATTGACTAACGCCCCTGACGAGGGCAAAGGCGGAACCTATATGCTAGGCGATGTGCTGAAAGACTACAGAGGTGGCAGATGGTTCTGCATCACAGGCTCACCGCATCATGCAATCTTCCCAAATGTGACCGACAATGAAGCCTGGTTTATTAGTTTTGATTATGATACTTCTAATGATGGCGTGGCATACTATCAAGAAGAAGAGATGCCTGAGGTGGCATTGCGATTCATGGAGTTTATCGGTTATCTGAGTACTTTAGAGAATGTGGGCACTACTCCTATTGGTACTTATAAATTAGACCTGAAAAATGGTAAGTTAGGGCGTATCGGAGAGCATATCAAGGAATATACTGGTGTAGATTTATGCAAAATGTTCAGCCGAGTTGACAGTACCTGGACATTCCTCGACAAAACTAACCATAAGCCAACGCCTAGCAAGTCTACGTCTTATGTTTTCAATATTGGTTATGACTATAAAAAACATTGGCCAACCGACTTGCCAATTGCCCGTTGTATCATTGACAATACACAGGCTGGAGATCAACGTTCTGCGCAAAAAAAGCCGTTTAACGAATGGCATTTCCGTTGCTACAAACACTATGAGACCTACGACCCCTCTCGCATTACCCTGACACAGGCTGAGGAGGAGGTTGGCATGACCAAGTGGCATGCTGCCTGGCCTATAACCGACGATCAGATGTTTATATCGGACGTGAAAAGCCAAGAAAAACTCAACAAGTACGCCAAGGGTGACAAGTGGCAGAAGAATCCGCGCACAAATGTCGAGAGTAAGGCATACGCTAGTGACTATATTTGGGAAAATGGTGCCTTTAAAACGGATAATACTACACTGTTTAAGGAGCCGGTATTATTGTTCCGTGTGATGAAGATTAAAGACAAGGGTGGCAAGAAACCTAATCTGAGCGATACATGGGGTAATGCGTATAAGATAGTTCACCTGCAGAACGATGCAACCCTCTACCATAGCGCAACTCAGGCGATGTGGGTTTCTAGTTATGGGCCAGACAGTCAAGCAAACTTCTTCCTGGACAACAAGTTGTATCCTTTGAAGAAGATAGACGGTTTGGGCTTATAAAATTAAGTGACACCTGAACATATATATAATAAGGTATATAATAACAATAAAAAAAACATGATTATGAAGAAACAATCAAATCTATTGTTCATGGCCGCACTGATAGGCGGTTTGAGCGTCGGATTCATCTCGTGTTCGGATGATGACGACAAAAATGGTGGTGCAGACATTACTCCCATCGTTTTGACAATTGATGACGACCTTAAGACACACGGTATTGAGGTTGGAGTAGAGAGTGAAATCGTGGAGGTGCCCATTAACTGCGATGGCGGTTGGACAGCCTTGCTCGACGACACTGATTGGGTGACACTCGAAGGTCTCGACCTGGTGTTTACTGGCAATCAGACCCTGCGCCTGCGTTTCGACGAGAACCGCACCGGTGCTGACCGTACAGCCTCCCTGAGAATCATCACCGACTACGGCGACGAGTCCGTGATTCCTATTCGCCAGAACCAGAAGTTCCGTGGCGAGGATGTTGGCAACGATAATGCACAGTGGTTTGGTAACAACGGTCTGGGCCGTGGCTATAACTTCGTTTATATGTTCGAGCTCGACCCAGAAGAGAAGCACAAGCAGGTATTCAATCCTAACGTGATGTGCAAGAGCAACCCCATCTTCAACTGGGCTAAGATTTCAGAATTGCAGCAGAAGAAAGTCTTATCGAAAGATGCCTACGTGGAGAACACCCTTCAGGTCATCAACTTCGATGATATCATGCAGGACAGTCTTGTGGTAGGTACCGACACACTGCACGCCTCGCTTGACGTGAACGTAGGATTCGGCTTTATGGAGTTTGAGGCGCATGGTGCATACAATGCCCTTGAATATAAAGGAAGAGCCAAGTTGAACTATCTCATCAGCCGTACAGCCACGGTTTACGACGCCTTCGTATCTGAAGTTGAGCTTGCTACCGTTGCCGATGAGATTGGTGGAAGAAGCAGTGTGGATGATGAGGAATTCGACAAGCAGACGGCCAAAATCATGAAGGACGAGGAGAACTACAAGAAAGCGAATTTGAGGAAGTATCAATCCATGCAGCGCCAGGGCAAGAGCGTGCCGGAAGAAAAGCTGACAGGTGAATACCTGGAGGATTGGCAGGCAAATGCTATCAATGCGCAGTATGATAGGCTGGGTATGCCCGATTACGGCGGCATCTTCTCAACTTCATTCGCTCGCCTCTACTACAAAATCAATTACTACGTTACTTCAGGACAATTCGATAAGGCCGACAAGGCCATCGAGCAGTTGGATGAGGAATATGGTCCTTTGTTTGTGGAGCGTGGCTGGTTTGGCGGTTCTATCCACATGCGTTGCGATGTCGATACCGCTTATTTCGACAAGCAGGGTCATCTCGAGGCTAGTCTTAAAGCCGATATATGCAACGTCTTTAATATCGAAGGTGCTTTCAGCTATGGCGAGAAAGCCGCTCAGATCCTGAAGAAGAGCGATCTGAAGCTGAGAGTATTTGGCGGCGATGCCTTGACATGTGGTAACGAACTGTCAGGTCACTTCAACGGTGATAACATGGGCGACCGTAATGAGTTGATCAGCATTCTGCAGAAGTGGGGCAACAGCCTGACCCAGACAGAGGTCAAAGATGGCAAGGCAATCCCCACAGGGCCTATTATGCAGCGCTGCCAGTTGCTTGGTATCTGGAATATTTGGACTGATGAGGATGCCCAGGCCTATATCAAGAACTGGATGCGCAACAAGCACCCGAGGCTCAAGAGTTATGAGGGTATTATCATAGAAGGAAACCAGGATTAGTTAGTAGATATAATTAAAAAAGATGAGACGACTGATTACCGCACTGTTGTTTGTCGGACTGCTGTCCCTGTTGAGCAGCTGTCACGATGACGGCGAGAATACGCAGCCCGTACCTGCCGGCCAGTGGACCATCACCGCCACCGGCGGCTCCTGTGTCGACGACGAAGGTCAGGTGATGCTGACACGTCTGGCTTCGTATGAGCGCCTGACGGTCGACATCGGTGGCTACGATGCCGAAAATGACGGTGCGGTAACCGTTGCCTTGTCAACCCCTGATACCGACGAATGGCTGTCGGTGCGCAGCGACACTCTGGGCACCGACGGACACGTCGTACTTTGCTCACAGACCAACGACACCGGCGCCCGCCGCGAGGCCACGCTGGTATTCACCTCCGTTACCGATCCGTCGCGCAGCGGCAGACTCACTGTGACACAACTTTCGTCGAGCGACGACGATAGTAATGGCGAGGATGCCCGTTCCGTACTCTTTGTGGGCTACGGCTACGACATCTATGCCGAACTGAACAACCCCATGAGCGTGAAGACCAAACGACCTATCATCGACATAGAGCGTCTTCAGCAATACGCTGATGTAGCCAGCTTAGATGCCATACACGACTGCCGGTTACAGCAACTCAACATCGACATCTATGCAGCCTCTACGCTGCAGGAGTTGTCGAGTCAGATGACCGAGTCGAGCTCAAACTCGAAGGACATCGACATACAGGGCTGCATGGCCACCTGCCAGAAGCTCGTTGATGCGGCCGTCAATATCGACGTGACCGAACAGAATGTGGGCTACGGAGTGATGACCAAGACCGTGGCCTCGCGTACACTCGACAAGGGTGTGCTGCAATACCTGAGAAGAATGGACGACGATGACCCCAACAGAGTAAACAACCTGTGCCTTAGCATGGAGTTTACGTGGGCTCTCCAAGAAATACGCAGCAAGAGCGGCACCGAGCGCGCCAAGGCTGTAGAGCAAGTGCTGCTGGAATACGGTACGCACATTGTGCTGCAAGCCGACTTGGGCGGCAAGATCGACTATGCCTTCACCATGAACAAATCAGCCAGCTACCACGTTAAGACCGACGCCACCGAGGAGGTGAAATACACCCTGGGACAGATTACCAGTGGCGACCGTACCACAGAACTTGATGCGGTGTCGTCGAGCAAGAGTAGTAGCGGTGCCATCAATATATGGGGTGGTAGCGAGGAGTCGCGCCAGCTACTCATCAACGACATTAAGAACCTTGACCAGAAAGGCCAGTTGCCACCCAAGCATATGCAGCAGTGGATGGCAAGTGTGAACTACAGCGGCATGATGAAAACCGACAGGACTCTCGACGTGGTACGTTTTGAGCTGATGCCCGTGTGGGATCTAGTGCCGCGTGACCTGCGCCTTGACTTCCTCAACGGTACGCTCAAACTGGCTAGTCGCAGCGACTGCAAGCTGCCTGCCCATGTACTGGGTACCGACATCTACGAAGTGAATACGAAACAGAAGAAACCGGTGAACTTTTCGCAGCTCTTCAACTTCGATGCAGCCATCAAGCCCCGTTCCGGATCACTTTGCCGTCTGCTCTATTATGAGGAGCGGCCAGTATTAGAGGTATGCTCTGAGTATGTGCCGAAGATCCGCACCGATCAGCGTGTCACCATCGTATATCCCATCCGCAGTTGCAAGATCCGCATGAACCAGGGACTCTTCCTGGGCGACGGCATACACCAGCCTGCCTACGTGGGATTCTCGAACGGTAACTGCTATGTGAACCCTATCGACACACTCCCCACCAACTACATCATCGAAAAGTTCTGGTATGTCAACGGCAATCTGCTGCTTAAGAACCCCTCGACTTTGGAAGTTCTTAAAGGCAAATCGCCAGTGGTGATGGAGGACTTCCTGCCGCTTTACACCGATGATGCCGAGGGTAGCTTCAAGCACTACCATCCCATCGTGAAGGTGGGCTCGAAGTTCTGGACTCGTAGCGACATCGATCACCGTATGTTCTTTGCAGAGTCAGAGAGTCATGGCCCCGTAGACCAGATGCAGGACGGTGTGTGCTATACAGCGTTCACGCTCGAGGCTAATACCAAGGAGTTTAACGACTATAACGGTTGGATATGGGGCTATGATCCCAATGTCAACTTCACGGGCATGCCTAACATGAAGTGGTATGTGCCCAAACCCGACGATGTGCGCGACCTTTATGAATTCCTCGGTTTCAATGCCAAGGCGCTCTTCAAGGACCAGCTCTCGGGATGGAATGCCCAGTTTAACGGTTACTACGGCCATATAGATATATTGAATAATAACAAGCGATATCCTGGCGGCAAGCGTGCACTGCGCTATAAGGGAGAGCTCAATGTGATGAGTTCTAAAAACACCAACAGCGACAAAAAAGCCTGTCTGCTGGTGCTGAAGCCCGACTACACGCTAACGCTGGTAGACGATAATACGTATAGCTCGCAGTGGCGCACCAACTTCTACCCTGTGCGCCCCGTGCGTGGGTACCAGTTCCAGTACCCCACTATCAAAGATATCAATAAGTTTGAGAAACTTGCTGGGACTACGAAATGAATATAAAATTATAAGATATGGATACGATGAAATCAATGATGAGATTGATGCTGATGACGGTAGTGGCCTGCTGCCTTGGCTTGGGCGTTGCTGCCTGTTCGAGCGACAACGACGAGAATGGTGTTGACAATAGCGTA
>Ga0256407_10011370_pt1 | contig 12320 bp, 8 predicted proteins | sample RumenRJG_04DNA_FD_193489 | JGI IMG/M metagenome (GOLD analysis project Ga0256407, IMG submission 193489) | Bovine rumen microbial communities from Lethbridge, Alberta, Canada - RJG_04 | ecosystem: Host-associated > Mammals > Digestive system > Stomach > Rumen | place: Canada: Alberta | collected... | reverse complement strand
CGCCGACCTCATCGAGGCGAACCGCTCGTTTATCCTGCGCTGCGCGTCGGAGACGACGCACCGCTACATCACCGACAGCGACGACGAATGGAGCATCGCGCTGCTGGCGTTTTCGGAGGCGGTGCGGGACTATGAGGGCGACAAGGGGTCGTTTCGCGGCTTCGCCGCCATCGTCATCAAGCGCCGTGTGCTGGACTATCTCCGCTCGCAGTCCCGCTTCGACGAGCTGGCGGTGACACCCGACGCTTTCGACGGTTCGCTGGACGACGACACAGCGGGCGGCATGGAGCTGGCGGTGCAGCAGCGCATGGGCGAGGAGGCGATGGACGCCGCCGACGACACGGCGGAGCGCGCCCGCGCCGAGATCTCCGCCATGCAGGAGATTCTGGGTGAATATGGGTTCTCGTTTTTCGACCTCGCGGACGCCTCGCCCAAGGCGGACAAGACCAAGCGCAACTGCGGCGTCGCGATCCGAACCCTGATCGCGAGCCTTGTGCTGATGGCGAAGATGCGCCTCGCGCGTCTGCTGCCCATCAAGGAGTTGAGCGCCGAGAGCGGCGTGGTGCGCAAGATCTTGGAGCGGCACCGCAAGTACATCATCGCGGGCGCGGAGATATTAGACGGCGATTTCCCGATCCTCGCGGGCTATCTATCCTATGTGAAGGAGGCGTGACCGACATGAAAGCGATCATATTGGAAGTACGCGACGGCTACGCCGCCGTGCTGCGGGAGGACGGCCTCATCGTCAAGACGAAGCAGCTGGGCGAGATCGGCACGACCATCGAGCTAAGCGAAAAGGTGGTGCAGTTCCCCTCCCGGGGAAGGCGCATGATGCGCACGGCGGTGGCCGCGGCGCTGGCGCTGGCCGTCACCGGCGGGGCGTATACCTATACCAATGTTGCCGAGGCGTCCTATGTGACGCTGGACACCGAGGAGACCTCGGTGGAGCTGGCGGTCAACCGCATGGGCCGCGTGGTGAAGGTGCGCGCGCTGGACGAGGATTCCGCCGAGCTGGCGCGGGAGCTTGCCGCCGACGTCCGCCGCATGAAGGTGGAGGACGCCGTGGACGCCGCGATGACCCGCCTGGGCGGCGCGTCCACCGTGGTCGCGGGCGTGACGGGCGAGAATGAAAAGCGCAGCGCTGATTTGCAGGAGGCCGTGGAGCGCGGCGCGGAGCGCCGCGAGCGCGGCGACATGGAGCTGGTCACGCTGGAAATCAGCCGCGACGAGCGCCGCGCCGCGGGCGAGCAGGACATGAGCGCGGGCCGCTGGGCCTTCGAGCGTGACGGCGGACGCTGGCAGGAAAGAGCCGAGGCTGAGCGCACGGACACGCCCGAGGCCGAGGAAACCGAGGAGCCTGACGATTTCGACGAACCCGAGCGCGATGACCGCCCCGCCTTCGCCCCGGAACAGGGCGCGGAGCCTTCGGAGAACGACGCGCAGCCGCCGCGGAACGACGCGTCCGGCGAAGCGACGCAGCGTATGGAACGCTGGGAGGAGCGGAACGACAGCGAACCCGACGACCGGGAGGACTGGGACAGTGACGACCGGGACGATGCTGACCGGCCCGCGCCGCCGGAGAATGGGAACTACCCGCAGCAGAACGTGCAGCCGACGGAGAACGCGCAGCCGCCACAGGACAGTGGCAGCCAGCCCCCGCGGGACAGCGGCGCAGAGCCCCCGCAAAGCGTTGAAATGCAGCCTCCCGGAAACAGCGATTTACAGACGCCGATGGGCGGCGGACAGCCCCGGGGCGACGGCCCCATGGCTCTCGGCCCCCATGGCGATATGCAGCCCGCGCCACAGGGCGGTATGCCCGGCGGCGGAGGGGCGCGAAGATAAGAAAACGGACAGCCCGAAAAAAGGGCTGTCCGTTTTTTGGCGTATTCAGGAAAACAGGCTTTTCAGCGCCAGCGACGCGGCGTACAGCTCGTTTTTGCTGTAAGTGTTGTTGTCGTCCTTTAAAAGCAGCTTGATGGCGTCCCTGGCGGTGACGCCGCTTCGCACCATGCAGTCCACCAGCATCGCCTCGGGCGTACTGACGTGCTCCACCTCCCGCAGGAAGTAGCCGTCCTGCACCTCGGCGACCATGGCGTATTCGCCCTTTTCGTAGTTGCCCTTGGAGAGCAGCTGCTCGCGCACCTCGGCGGGTGTGCCACGGAACGTCATCTCGTGGAGCTTGGTCATGTCGTTGCACAGGCACAATTGCAAGTCCGCGCCCGCGTCGATGAGGAACTCCACCGCGCCCATGATGCGCTTGGGGGACTCGTAGAACGCGTAGGTCTTGGTGTCGCCCTTGCGCATCATATCCAGCACCCGGCGGCGGTCGGCGTTCTCCCGGGGGAAGAAACCGTAGAAAAAGAACGTGGAGAGATCGAAGCCGGAGATGGACAGCGCCGTTACCGCGGCGCAGGCGCCGGGGACGCCCACCACGCGGACGCCGTTTTCAATGGCGGTCTTGATCAGCTCGTTGCCGGGGTCGGAGATGCAGGGCGTACCCGCGTCGGTGATGACGGCGATGCTCTTGCCGTCCAGCAGCTGGGACAAAAACCACTTCGCCTTGCCATGCTCGTTGAACTTGTGGTTGGCGGAGAGGTCGTTGCGGATGCCCAGCTTGTTGAGCAGCACCACGCTGCGGCGGGTGTCCTCCGCCGCGATGATGTCCACGGTTTCCAGGATCTCCCGTCCGCGCTCGCTCATGTCCCGGGAATTGCCGATGGGCGTCGCGACGATGTAAAGGGTGCCGATTTGCTGTTCCATAGTGGCCTCCACGCGAATTTTTTATCAGTATAGTCTAAAAAAAGAAGTTTTTCAACATTTGCCTTTGCAATTTGGCGATGAAGTATTATAATGTCACCCGGCATATTATTGATAATGAGGAGATACATCATGAAAACCGTTTTTCGTCGGCTCTGTGCCGCGATCTGCATTCTTGCGCTGTGCCTGACCCCGGCCAGCGCGCTGTCCGTCGAGGACGCCCTTACGCTGCTGGAGGACAACTATGTGGAAAAGCTGCCCGCCGCCGCCTATGAGGCCGCGACGCTGGACGAGCTGTTCGGCGCCGTCGGCGACCCCTACACGTATTATATGACGCCGGAAAAGCTTGAGGCGTTCAACAATGTAGTGGAGAGCGAAAACTCGGTCATCGGCCTCGGCGTTGCCATCAACTACACCGACGAGGGCATTCTCATCATGTCCGTTTTGCGCGGCAGCGGGGCGATGGACGCCGGACTGGTGCCCGGCGATCTCATCATCGCCATCGACGGCGTCTCCTGCGTTCCGGCGGGCGAGCAGTTCCGCCCCATGATCATCGGCGAGGCGGGAACGTTTGTCGCCATCACCGTCCGCCATGCGGACGGCACGACGGAGGACTACCGCATCGAGCGCCGCAAGGTGGACATCCACAACACCGACTTCCGCACGGAAAACGGCGTGACCACCATCGACTGCGACAGCTTCGGTTCTCAGACTGCGGCCTATTTTGAGAACGGTATCGAGGAGAACGAGAAGAACACGCGCATCTGGGTCGTGGACCTTCGCAACAACGCCGGCGGGCTTGCCTCCGCCGCGGTGTCGGCGCTGGGGGATTTCACGGGCTTTGGCCCCAAGATCTACTACCGTGAGCGCGGCGGCGGCTACTATTACACGCTCCACCGGGAGGACGCCATCACCGATAAGCCGGTGATCGTGCTGACCAACGGCAATTCCGCCAGCGCCTCGGAGATCCTTGCCGGCGGCATCCGTGCCGGCGGCGGCGTCGTCCTCGGCGGGCGCACCTACGGCAAGGGCACGGCGCAGATCGTCTACGACGGGAAGAACCGCCCCGACCTCTTTGACGACGACGCGTTGAAGGTGACGGTCTACCGTTTCTTCTGCGGCGACGGCAACACCACCGACAAGATCGGCGTGATCCCCACGCTGCTGGTGGACGGCGAACAGACGGAGGCCGTGGCCGCGCTGCTGTGCGGCGAAAAGCCCGAAAAGGGCCAGTACCTGCGCCTGCACCTCAACGGCTGCGACTTCTACATCGACCCCGCCGCGCTCAAGAGCGAGGAGCAGGCCGCCGCGTTCAAAGCGTTGCTCGCGGCGCTGCCGCCTGACGCGCTGCTGGTCGAGGAATCGGACAAGGGCGCGGCGAAGCTGGACATCGCGGACGCGGTGGCGAAGTACGGCGATCCCGACGCGTCCCGCTGGTTTGACGACGTGGCGGACAGCCCCTATCGCACGGAGATCGACACCCTCGCCACCTACGGCGTTCTGCGCGGCAGCAGCGACGGCAAATTTGACCCGGATCGGACGCTGACGCGCGCGGAGCTCTGCGCCATGCTCGCGCAGGCGATGGACATCGCCGGGCGCGACGCCGCGCCGTTTGCCGATGTGTCGCAGGACAGCTGGTACGCCGAAAGCGTCAATGCCATGACCAGTTTGGAGCTTGTCAACGGCGTCGGCGGCAGACGGTTCGACCCCGAGGGGAGCCTGACGCAGGAGCAGCTTATCGCGGTCATGGGCCGCTTTGTCGCGTTCCTGAACATCCGCGCCGCCAACTATGTCAAGGGCCTGAACGACGATCTCTCGCAGTTTGAGGCGCTGACGCCTTTCGCGTCCTGGGCGCGGGGCGGCGCGGCGGTCCTGACGGAGTTTGCCGCGGACAATGGCCCGGGCGCCGGTGAAATGCTCTACGACGACCTGCCGAACATCGACCCTCACGCGCTCGTCACCCGCGAGCAGGCGGCGGCGACGCTGTGCCGCGTGTTCAAGAACCTCGGAATCCTCGCTTATTAAGGAAACGCTCACATGGGAAATCGAAGAAATTGATAGCAAAAGGAGGCTGCTTATGAAATCCAAGGTCTATTTTACCCGTGAGATCACGCCCGAGAAGATCGTGGAGCTCTACAACAAGCTGGGCGTCGCCCTGCCCGGCAAGGTCGCCGTCAAGGTGCACTCCGGCGAGAAGGGCAACCAGAATTTCCTGCGTCCCGAGTTCTGGCGCCCCATGGTGGAGGCCGTGGACGGCACCATCGTCGAGTGCAATACCGCCTACGGCGACTTCTACGGCAACGGCGTCCGCGACCAGACGGCGGAGCATTGGAAGCTCCTCGAGTACCACGGCTGGAGCAAGCTGTTCCACGTCGACCTGATGGACGCCGAAGGCCCCGACCTCGCGTGGAAAGTGCAAAACGGCAAGGTGCTGGACGAGAACCTCGTCGGCAGGAACATCGTGAACTATGACTCCATGCTGGTGCTTGCGCACTTCAAGGGTCACCCCATGGGCGGCTACGGCGGCGCGCTCAAGCAGCTGTCCATCGGCTGCGCGTCCCGGGCGGGCAAGTCCCGCATCCACTCCGGCGGCGCCACGGACAGCCACATGGAGGCGTGGGACAAGCATGCCGAGCAGCTGCGCTTCTGCGAGGCCATGGCGGACGCCGCGTCCACGGTGGTGCGCCACTTCGACGGCAAGATCGCGTTCGTGAACGTGATGAAGAACCTCTCCGTGGACTGCGACTGCTGCTCTCCCGCCGAGCCTCCCTGCATGAAAGACATCGGTATCCTCGCCTCCCTCGACCCCGTTGCCATCGACCAGGCCTGCATCGACCTGATCTACGCCGCGAAGGACGATCCCGGTCAGGCGCACTTCATCGAGCGCGTGGAGTCCCGCAAGGGCGTCCACACCATCGAGGCCGCCGCGGAGCTGGGCTTCGGCTCCCGGGACTATGAGCTGATCGAGGTCTGAACCGCATAGAAAACGCCGCAGGAGCGATCCTGCGGCATTTTTTGTATCGTTTAAAGCCTTGTGATGACCGGAATGACCATCGGGCTGCGCTTGGTGTTCTTGAACAGATAGTTGCTCACGGCGCTCTTGATGGCGCCGCGCAGCTCGCCCATGTCGCGGCCGCGGCGTCCCTTGACGCTCATGGCGGCGTTCATGGTCACGGTCTTGAGCTGCTCCATCAGCTCCTCGGACTCCTTGACGTAGATGAAGCCGCGGGTGACGATCTCCGGCTCGGAGAGCAGCTCGCCGTTCTGCGCCGAAATGGGCAGCACCACGACCACCATGCCGTCCTCGGCGAGGTGCTTGCGGTCGCGCAGCACCACCGCGCCCACGTCGCCCACGCCGCTGCCGTCCACCAGCACCTCGCCGGCCTGCACCGCGCCGGGCACGACCTTCATCTGACGCGCCGTGATCTCGATGCAGTCGCCGTTTTCGCAGATGGCGATGTTCTTGCGCTCCATGCCCATCTTCATCGCCAGATCCTTGTGCAGCTGCAACATGCGCTGCTCGCCGTGGACGGGGATGAAATACTTGGGCTTCACCAGCGCGTGGATGATCTTCAGCTCCTCCTGACAGGCGTGGCCCGAGACGTGGAGCATATCCGCGCGGTCGTAGATCACGTCCACACCCTTGCGGAACAGCTCGTTGATGACCCGGGACACCGTGTTCTCGTTGCCGGGAATGGCGGAGGCGGAGATGATGACCCGGTCGCCGGGGCCGACCTCGATCTGCTTGTGCTGGGAGAACGCCATGCGGTACAGCGCGCTCATCTCCTCGCCCTGGGAGCCGGTGGTGACGATCACCTGCTTGTCGAGGGGGAGGGACTTGATCTTGTTGAGATCGACAACGGTATTCTTCGGCAGCTTCATGTAGCCGAGGTCGGTGGCGACCTTGGTGACGTTCTCCATGCTGCGGCCGGAGACGGCGACCTTGCGCCCGCAGGCGGCAGCCGCGTCGATGACCTGCTGGATGCGGTGGACGTTGGAGGCGAAGGTGGTGACGATGATGCGCTGCCTGCACCCGGCAAACAGCCGCTCAAAGGTCTTGCCCACCATGCTCTCGCTCATGGTGTAGCCCGGGCGCTCCACGTTGGTGGAGTCCGTCAGCATGGCCAGCACACCGTCCTTGCCCAGCTGGCCGAAGCGGGCGAGGTCGATGACCTCGCCGTCGATGGGCGTGGAGTCGATCTTGAAGTCGCCGGTGTGGACGACGCAGCCGAGGCCCGTGTGGATGGCAAAGGCCACGCTGTCCGCGATGGAATGGTTGACGTGGATGAACTCCACGGAGAACTTGCCCGCCTTGACGGTCATGCCCCGCTCGACGGTGACGATCTTCGTGGACTTCGCGAGGCCGTGCTCCTCCAGCTTCAGCCGGATGAGTCCCGCGGTGAGGCGGGTGCAGTAGATGGGCATGTTGACCTGCTTCAATACATAGGGGATGGCCCCAATGTGGTCCTCATGCCCGTGGGTGATGAATAAGCCGCGGATGCGGTTCTTGTGCTTGATGAGATAGCTGACGTCGGGGATGACGCAGTCTATGCCGTACATCTCCTCGTCCGGGAAGGCCATGCCGCAGTCCACGACGATGATCTCGCCGCCGTACTCGTACACGGTCATGTTCTTGCCGATCTCATCCAGTCCCCCTAGGGGGATGATCTTCAATTGTTCTGCCAATGTTGTTACACTCCTGTTTTCAATGATGATTAAGTAGCGAACAGAAGCGGGCCACAGCAATACACGCAACGACACAGAGACGTCCGTGCCCCGCGCTTCGCCCTGTATCGCGAAGCGAACCTGCACCTGCGGCGTCCTGCTTCTGTTCTATGGAATTATTCTATATGTAACCGCGCGGCGTCACACCCGCGCAGTCAATACCTATGTTGGTATAGTATATCACGATTTCCGAAAAATGTATACACTTTTTCTGAAATTTCGGATTTGAACAGATTTTGTGTTGTAACAGGAGACCGGCTTGTGCTATAATACCGTAACTATAGCCTAAAATCCTTTCCGAAAGGGGGATGGACACCGTGGGCAAACACATTACGAAGCTGACCGAGCCGAGCATGCGCCTCTACTTTATTTTCGCGATCCTGTTCGCGTTGGCGACGTTCTGCACGCCGATCCCGCGCCTGGAATTGGCGGTCGTCGAGACGCTTTTGATCGCCGGCCTCTATTATAACTATCGCAAGGCGGCGAAAAAGCGGCGCGACGCCATCCAGCGCTATATCGACGACGTGACCGACGACATGACCTCGGCGGACAAGGCGTCGATGCTCTCCGCGCCCATCGCGATGATGGCGTTTCGTCCCGACACCCGCGAGGTTCTGTGGACGAACAACAGCTTCCGCGAGCTCACCGGCGTGAAGGAGAACATCTTCGAGAACCGCATTGAGGATACGCTGCCCTCGTTTTCCTACCAGTGGCTGCTGGAGGGCAAGAACACGGCGCCGGAGGCGGTGCTCCTCAACGAGCGGCAGTTCCGGGTGATGGGTACGCTCAGCCACCCCAGCGGCGTCCGCCGCAGCACCATGCTGGCGACGACCTACTGGTTCGACATTACGGAGCAGGAGGAGCTGCGCGAGGAGAACAAGCGCGCCAAGCCCGTGGTCGGCAAGATCGTGGTGGATAACTACGAGGAGCTGATGAAGGCGGGCACCGAGGCGTCCCGCTCCGCGCTGCTGGCGCGCATTAACGAGAAGATCAACGGCTGGTTCGAGGGGACGGAGAGCCTGTTCTGCCGTCTCGACCGCAACCAGTATCTGTTCGTCTGTTCGCTGGAACGGTACAACGAGCTGGTGAAGGGCAAGTTCTCGGTGCTCGACGCCGTGCGCGAGATCGTGACCGAGGACGGCGTGGCTGCGACGCTCTCCATCGGCGTCGGCCGGGACGCGCCGGACTTCGCGACGCTCTATCAGTACGCGTCGCTGTCCATCGAAATGGCGCTCTCCCGCGGCGGCGACCAGGTGGTCGTGCGCAACAGCCTGGACTTCGAGTTCTACGGCGGCAAGTCCAAGGCGTCGGAGAAGCGCACCAAGGTCAAGTCCCGCGTCATGGCCAACGCGCTCGGCGAACTGATCGCCGACGCGACGCAGGTGTTCGTCATGGGCCACAAGCACGCGGATATGGACGCCGTGGGCGCCGCGGCGGGCGTGTGCTGCATCGCGCGCAAGAAGGGCAAGAAGGCGCAGATCGTCATTGACATGGAGGACAATTCCTCCGAGGCGGTACTCGCGAAGCTCAAGTCCCTGCCGGAGTATCAGGACACCTTCATCAGCGGCAACGACGCGTTCATCATGGCGCGCTCCGGCGCGCTGCTGGTGGTGGTGGACACCAACCGGCCCGACTTCGTCGAGTCCGAGCCGCTGCTGGACGCCTGTAACCGCGTGGCGGTCATCGACCACCACCGCCGCGCCGCCAGCTACATCGAATCCGCGGCGCTCAACTTCCACGAGCCCTACGCGTCGAGCGCGTCGGAGCTGGTGACGGAGCTGCTGCAATATCTGGTGGAGCCGGGGGACATCCTGCGCGCCGAGGCGGAGGCGCTGCTGGCGGGCATGGTGCTGGACACCAAGAACTTCACGCGCCGCACCGGCGGGCGCACCTTCGACGCGGCGGCGTACCTGCGCCGCGCGGGCGCGGACACGGCGGACGTGCAGCGCCTGTTCCAGGGCGGCCTGGACGAGATGATCGACCGCTACAACATCATCCGCCACGCGGAGGTGATCCACGACGACATTGCCATCGCCGCCGTGGAGGAGGAGGTCGACCGCGTCACCGCCGCGAAGGCGACGGACGAGCTGCTGACGCTTCAGGGGATGCGCGCGTCGTTTGTGCTGTTCAAGAGCGGCAGCGGCGTCAATCTCTCGGCCCGCTCGCTTGGCGAGATCAACGTGCAGCTCATTATGGAAAAGCTGGGCGGCGGCGGAAACTCCACCACCGCGGGAGCACAGGTGCCGGACGGCACGGTGGACGCCGTGCGCGAGCAGCTCATCAACGCGATCAATGAATATTTAGAGGAATAAAAGGAGGCATAAACCATGAAAGTTATTTTACAGCAGGACGTCAGAGGCAAGGGCAAGAAGGGCGAGCTGATCGAGGCCGCCGAGGGCTACGCGCGCAACTATCTGCTGCCGCGCAAGCTGGCGATCCCCGCCACGCCCGACGCCATCAACACCATGAAGCTCCAGGACGCCGCCCGCCGCAAGGAGGAGGCCGCGAACCGCGCCGCCGCCGTGGAGACGGCGGACAAGCTGCGCGGCAAGACCGTCAAGATCACCGCCAAGGGCGGCGCGGGCGGCAAGCTGTTCGGCGCCGTCACCGGCAAGGAGATCTCCGAGGCGCTCTCTGAGCAGCTGGGCGTCAGCGTCGCCAAGCAGCAGCTGGTGCTGGAGCCGATCAAGACCTTTGGCACCCACGAGATTAAGGCCAAGCTGGGCTACGAGGTCAGCGCGAACTTTTTGGTTGAAGTCGCGGAAGAAGCGTAAGCATTTGACGCTTTGCGCGCAAGGGAGGTGATCCATCATGCCGGCCATGGACGACGAACTGTTATACCGCCAGATGCCCCACAGTCTGGATGCGGAGCAGGCGGTGCTGGGTTCCATGCTCATCGACGCGAACTGCGTCAAGGATGTGATGGAGAAGCTGCGCCCCGAGGACTTTTATCTGCGGCAGAACCGCGAGGTGTTTGAGACCATCCAGTCCATGTTCCTCTACAGCCGTCCCATCGACGCGCTGACGGTGGTGGGCGAGATGGAGAAAAACGGCACCTATGACGCCACCACTACCCGCGCCTATCTCGCGGAGCTGATGGAGGTCACGCCCACCAGCGCCAACGTGCTGGAATACGCCGACATCGTGCTGGATAAGGCGCTGCTGCGCGCCGTGGCCTCCGCCGCGGGGGAGATCACCGCACTGGTGCAGGACGCCTCCGGCGGCGCGACGACGGTGCTGGAATCGGCGGAGCAGAAGATCTACGCCATCCGCCGCGGGCGCAGCGCGCAGGATATGGAACGCATCGGCCCGGTCTTGCAGGGGGTGCTGGATCATCTGGCGGAGCTGAGCGCCGCGGGCGGTCAGGCGCAGCCGGGCCTGCCCATCGGCTTTTCCGCCATCGACGAAAAGACCGCGGGCTTCGGCGACAGCGACTTGGTGCTGCTGGCGGCCCGCCCCGGTATGGGCAAGACCAGTCTTGCGCTGAACATCGCGCTGAACGTCGCGAAGAACACGAACAAGGCCGTCGCCATCTTCTCCCTCGAAATGTCGCGGGAGCAGCTGGTGACGCGCATTCTGTCCAATCAGGCGTTGGTGGAGAGCCAAAAGCTGCTCACCGGCAACCTGCGGGAATCGGACTGGGAGAGCATCGCCAACGCGACCGCCATCCTCAGCCCGCTGGACATCCGCATCGACGACAACCCGCTGCTGACGGTAGCGGACATGAACGCCAAGTGCCGCCGCATCGACAACCTCGCCATGATCGTCATCGACTACCTGCAGCTGATGACCTCGGCGGGCGGCAACAACGGACGCGGCGCGGAGAGCCGCCAGCAGATGGTCAGCGATATGTCCCGTATGCTCAAGATCATGGCGAAGGAACTGAGCGTCCCGGTGCTGTGCCTCTCGCAGCTCTCCCGTGCCAATGAAAAGCGCGAGGACAAGCGCCCCATGCTCTCCGACCTCCGCGATTCCGGCGCCATCGAACAGGACGCGGACATCGTGCTGTTTATCTACCGCGACGACTATTACAAAGAGGATTCGGAAACCCATAATATTGCGGAGTGTATTATCGCAAAGAACCGCCACGGCTCCACCGGCAAGGTCAATCTGAAGTGGTCGCCGGAGTTCACCACCTTCTCCACGCTGGAGAAGCGCTACGACGAGGACAGCGAATGGTGAGGCTGAGCGCGGCGGAGGCGCTGGCGAAGCGCTTCGATATGCTGCCCGAGGGCGCGACGGTGCTGGCGGCGGTATCCGGCGGGGTGGACTCCATCTCACTGCTGCACTGGCTGCATGAGCGGGGCGTCCGCGTCGCCGCGGGACACCTGCACCACGGGCTGCGGGGCGAGGCGGCGGACGGCGACGAAGCGTTTGTCAAGGAGTTTTGCCTGTCACGCGGCATCCCGTTTTACGTGGAACACGCCGACGTGGGGGCGCTGGCGGCCCGGGACAAAATCTCCACCGAGGAGGCGGGACGCAAGGCCCGCTACGCTTTTTTGGAGCGCACAGCGGCGGAGATCGGCGCGACAAGGGTCGCGACGGCGCACCACGCCGACGACAATGCCGAGACGCTGCTCTTTCAGCTCATTCGCGGCGCGCGGAGCGGGTTGGGCGGCATCGCCCCGGTGCGGGGCGTCTACATCCGCCCATTTCTGGGCGTGAGCCGCGCGCAGATCGAGGCGTATGCCGAGGCCAACGGCCTCGGACACCGGCTGGACGTGATGAACCTCGACGACGCCTATGCCCGCAACTACATCCGCCATGAGATCATGCCGCGGCTCACGACGCTCAACAGCGCCGCCGCGGCGCACATCGCGGAGACGGCGCAGACGCTG
>Ga0256407_10011369_pt1 | contig 12323 bp, 10 predicted proteins | sample RumenRJG_04DNA_FD_193489 | JGI IMG/M metagenome (GOLD analysis project Ga0256407, IMG submission 193489) | Bovine rumen microbial communities from Lethbridge, Alberta, Canada - RJG_04 | ecosystem: Host-associated > Mammals > Digestive system > Stomach > Rumen | place: Canada: Alberta... | reverse complement strand
GCCTCTGATTGCAATTGCACTTGCAACCACATTCAATCTCTCTGACGGTTTAACTTTAGGTCTGGTTCTTGTTGGCTGCTGCCCTGGTGGTGTTTCCTCAAATATTATGACCTTCCTGTGTAAGGGTGATGTTGCATTCTCAGTTGGCATGACCACCGTATCAACAATTATTGCTCCTGTTGCAACACCTCTTCTAGTTAACTATCTGGTAGGTCAGCGTATTGATATTGACGGCTGGAGCATGTTCCAGTTTATGCTGATGGTAACTATTGTTCCTGTAGGCATCGGCTCTATGTGTAACATCATTTTCGGCAAATTCGACTTCTTCAAAAAGGTTCGTCAGATCATGCCTGGTGTTGCTGTAATCGGTTTTGCTCTGATCGTTGGTGGTGTAATTGCCTACCACGGACAGAAATTCCTTGAGTCAGGACTTGTAATCTTCCTGTGCATTTTCTGTCATAATGCTCTAGGTTATCTGCTAGGTTTCTTTGCAGGCCGTTCCTTCAAGATGTCAACAGCCAAGAAGAGAACTCTCGCCATCGAGGTTGGAGTTCAGAATGCAGGTCTTGCAACCGGTCTTTGCGGTAAGTTCTTCCCAACCTCTGCAGAGGCGGCCATTGCATCAGCAGTATCCTGCGTATGGCACTCAATCTCAGGAACCATCCTGGCTAATATCTTTGCAACCTATGACAAGAAAAAGGCTGAAGCAAACGAGCAACTTCAGACATCAACAGAACAGTAAGGAAGAAAAATGGAGCTATCCCGTACCGTTGAGCTGGCACAGAAGCTGATCAGAATTGAATCAGTAACACCTGATGATAATGGGTGTCAGGATCTGATAAAGGAGATCCTAAAGCCATTGGGCTTCACCTGTTATACCATCGAAGAGAAAGGTGTAACCAATCTTCTTGCAACTCACGGACGGGGCTCCCCTTTCCTGCTTTTCCTAGGCCACACCGATGTGGTTCCTACAGGAGATGCCGCAGAATGGGATCATCCACCTTTCTGTGGTGAAATATTCGATTATGATGGAGAGCCTTATCTGTACGGCAGAGGCAGTTCTGATATGAAAGGTGGTGATGCAGCAATGATCACTGCCATGTGCGAATATGTAAAACAGAATCAGAGTCATATAGGCACAATAGGACTGCTTCTGACTTCAAACGAGGAAGGAGATGCTTTTGGAGGAACTCCATACGTAATTGACTATATGAAACAGCGTCATATGATTCCGACATACTGTCTTATCGGTGAGTGCTCTTGCGACAAGATCTTCGGCGACTCCATTAAAAATGGACGAAGAGGTGATATGAATGCAACAATCACCGTACATGGTATTCAGGGACATGCTGCTTTAGAGCAGCATGCTAAAAATGCGGTGTTTGAAGCATCACGTTTCATTCAGGGAATGCTGGATAATCCGATAGACAACGGAACGCCATTCTTCCCTCCTACCTCATTCCAAGTATCAAATATAAAAGCGGGAACCGGAGCAGATAACGTTATTCCCGGGTCCTGTACTCTTCGCTGTAATTTCAGATGGAATGACTCTCAGACACCATCTCTGATTGAAAAACACGTCAGAGGTGTTGCAGAAGAACTTAAGATTGACTGTGAAATGGAATTCCGTGAAGAAGGAAAGCCATTTCTAACCAAAGATGGTGAGCTTATTGACGCTCTTTATAATTCAATAAGAGCTGTTACCAAGGTTACCCCTGATCTGGGAACATCAGGAGGAACCTCAGACGGTAGATTTGTAAGACCACTGGGGACACAGACAGTCGAATTTGGCCCAGTCTCAGATTTAATCCATAAGGTTAATGAAAGAGTCAGTGTAAAACAGCTTGATATGCTGCATGAAATCTACCTCAGAGTCATATATCAGCTGCTGACACATAAACCAATAACAGAAGAATAGAAAAATCTGTAAAGCATTATCAATGGCCTCACATCCTATGATTTGATATGATTTGAGGTCATTTCTATCTTTAAGCTCCAAATTATTTCAAACTCCACATTCACATGTTTTTAAGAGGAATTTGCAATATAATCGTTCTGTATTTTTTTAGGGACGAATATGGAAAAGCTATTTGATATAAACGAAAAGGGCTACAGCGTTCGCTGCAAATTATTCTACGACAAAGATATACATTCAATTGATAAAATAGTGATTGCCACTCACGGATTTGGTGGATTTAAGGACAATAAATCTGTCGAAAAATTCGCAGAAAGAATTGATACAAAATACAAGGGATTTGGTGTAATAACCTTTGACTGGCCTTGTCACGGTCAGGATGCCAGAAAAAAACTCCTTATAAGTGAATGTCAGACCTATCTGCAGCTGGTTATTGATTACGCACGAGAGCATTTAAAGACACAGGCTCTATATAATTATTCAGTAAGCTTTGGTGGATTTAATACACTAAAGTACATAGCAGATCATGGCAATCCTTTTGACAGAATAGCTCTAAGAAGTACCTCAGTTAAACTCTACGAGATCATGTCATCAACCATTTCTGAGGATGATCATAAAAAGCTTTCAAAAGGCAAAGAGGTATTGGCAGGACGCGATCGCAAGATGAAGATCAGCAAGGAATTCCTTGAATCTCTGAAGACAATTGATGATGAAATTGCTGCCTTTGACTACATTGATTATGCGGAAAGCATTCTAATGATTCACGGAACACTTGATGATAGTGTGCCAATTGAGAATGCAAAAGAGTTTTCTGAGAAGAATATTATTGAACTTGTAGAAGTTGAGAAAGCAGATCACCGTTTTTCAGATCCAAAACGTATGGATTTTGCGATTCAGAAAATAATCGATTTCTTTGCACCACATAACAATTAACCGCATAATTCTCACAAAAATCTGGTTGCAGTACAAAAATAAGCAAAACTTCACTTAAGACTGCCTACCAGATTCTTCAATTCGCTATTTTCAAGACTCCTCTCTTTTTTTGTGTGAAAAAGCAAGATTCCACCTTTCACAGCAGATGATAATAGCGTTGATTGCATTCTTTCTTTAATCACATAGAATTATTTTTCCGCCAAATCTCATTTTTTTTTAAGATTTGGAGGAATAATAATTGAAATCATAAGCTATTAAAGCTATGCTTAATCATATGAACAGAAAAATAATTGGAAGAAAAAAAGAATGTGAAAGGCTTGACGAATGCATGAATGCAGATCAGGCTCAGTTAGTTATTGTTTACGGAAGAAGACGTGTTGGTAAAACCTATCTTATCAATGAATATTTTGAAAACAGATTTGCCTTTAAGATAACAGGATCCTACGGTCAGCCGAAAGAGGTTCAACTCAAAATTTTTGATACCTCTCTGTCTCGACAGAATGGAGTTAATAAACTGAATTCAAAGGACTGGTTTGAAGCTTTTAATAGTCTGAGAGATTATCTTGAAACGCTAGACACAAATGAAAAGCAGGTTATTTTCTTTGACGAAATGCCGTGGTTGGACACACAAAAATCCAGTTTTCTTGCAGCATTTGAGTGGTTCTGGAATGACTGGGCTTCAACAAGAAGAAATCTTATATTTATTGTCTGCGGCTCTGCAACCTCATGGATGGATGAAAAAATAGCAAATAATAAGGGTGGTTTATTTAATCGTCAGACCTGTAAACTGTTCCTAAAACCATTTTCCTTAAATGAGGTTGAAGAATACCTTCAGTCAAAAAATATAGAATGGTCTCGATACGATATAGTTCAATGCTACATGATTATGGGAGGAATCCCATACTATCTGAGCCTTCTGAACAGTAAATTATCCCTATCACAGAATATCGATGCATTGTTCTTCACAGATAGAGGAGAATTAAGTGATGAATTTGAGCATCTATACAGAACTCTATTTACAAACAGTGCCAGCTATATAAAAGTTGTTGAATCTTTAAGTAAGAAAAAAGGTGGATTAACAAGAGAGGAACTACTTAAATCAACGGGTCGACAAACTGGAGGAGAACTATCAGTCATTCTTAAAAATCTTGAACTCTCTGGATTTATCAGAATATCTAACTTCTTTAATAAAAAGAAAAAAAATGCCCTGTACCAGCTATGTGATTACTATACCTCATTCTACTTTAAATTCATAAAAGACAATTACGGTAAAGACGAGCATTATTGGAGTAATGCAGTTGATAATCCTGCTAAAAGAACATGGGAAGGACTTGTATTTGAACAAATCTGCCGAGATCACGTCACTTCAATCAAGAAGAAGCTAGGTATTTCAGGGGTTCTTTCAGAAGAATCTTCATGGTATGTAAGAGGTGATACAGAGATACAAGGAGCGCAGATCGATCTTCTTATATCAAGAAGAGACCACGTAACTAATCTCTGTGAAATCAAATTCTCAACCGGAGAATACTCAATAGACAAAGATTATGATTTAAAACTACGCAACAAGGTTGAAGCATTTAGGAGAGACACTAATTACAAAGGGACAATACAACTTGTAATGATTACAACCTTCGGGCTTAAGAAAAACCAATACAGTAGTCTGATTCAGAATCAGATTGTTTTGGATGACTTATTTATCTCTTAGAATTATTTTTCCGCCAAATCTCATTTTTTTTTAAGATTTGGATGAAGAATACCTACACACGTTTTCAGATCAAAAATTATTAAGTCCAAAGAGATGTGATAAACATTGGAGAAGCATCTTTTGATTTTACAAACCCGCAATCACTGTAGAAATGCAGTTCGTCATCATAAGCAATAACTGCAATTCTAAGGTAGTCCCTATACTTTTCCTTGATCATGGATACCAGAGTCCTACCGATTTTCTGCTGCTGATATGCAGGATTAACAAGGAGATAATGCACATACGCATTCATAATGCCATCATCCATGGCACAAACCATTCCAACAAGCTTATCTCCATCCCAGGCAGAAAAGACTGTAGAGAAATGCTTCATGGCAACGACCAGTTTGTCAGGAAAATGACCAGAAGACCATTCTACAGACAGAAAAAGATCTTCAAGCTCCTGGCAGGTAAAATCATGAGTATCTTTGAAGGAAAAAGACATAGTAAAGGTCTCAAAAATAATCGTAAAAAAATCACCAATAAAAAAACATTACTGGTGATTAACGAAAAAACAAAATTCAAAAACGGTAATTAAAAATTATTCAGCAACAAAGTCCTTTACGGCCTTCTCCAGTAAAGAAATAGCCTCATCTACAACCTTATGGCTGATATTCAGTGCAGGAGCAAGACGAAGAACATCTGCATGAGCAGTAAGGGTTAACAGCTTGTGCTTAAAGCAGAGTTTCTGAAGTTCTGATGATTTTCCGGCATACTGCTCAGCAAGTACCAGACCTAATAATAATCCCTTGCCCCTTACTTCCTTGAATACATGATACTTCTCATTAAGCTTTGAGACTTTCTCAACAATGTAGTCATGAGTCTTATTTACCTTATTAAGGAATGACTTTTCGCTTACCTTGTCGATAATATATGCACCAACGGCACATGCCAGAGGATTACCGCCAAAGGTTGAACCATGAGTCCCTGGAACAAAGTGAGAAGCAAACTTATCGTAGGTCAGAACAGCACCTATAGGAAGACCTGAAGCCAGGCCCTTGGCTGAAGTCAGAATATCAGGCTTTACAGGAGTCTGCTCATAGGCATAAAGAGTTCCGCATCTTGCAACACCAGTCTGAACCTCATCGAAGATCAGCGCTGCATTATATTTGTCACAAAGCTCTCTAACCTTAATTAAGAAATCATTATCTGCAGTGATAATACCGCCTTCTCCCTGAATTGGCTCTAGGATCACAGCACAGGTCTTATCAGAGATAGTCTTCTCAAAGGTCTTGGTGTCATTGTAAGGAATATGAGTAATAGCTGCAGGCTTAGGACCAAAACCGTCAGAATAACTCTCCTGACCACCAACAGTTACCGAGAAGAAAGTTCTGCCATGGAAGCTGTTATTAAAGGAGATAATCTCATTCTTATCCTCGCCATAGAGATCAAATGCAACCCTACGGGCCAGCTTTAAGGCAGTCTCATTTGATTCTGCACCAGAATTCACAAAGAATACCTTCTCATAACCGGTTTTCTTTACAAGTTTTGAGGCTAAGGTCAGAGTATACTCATTGCAGAAGATATTGCTTACATGAATCAGGTTGGCAGAGGCCTTTTTGATAACATCGACTACGCCTTTAGGAGTATGACCAAGAAGATTAACTGCAATTCCGGAGGTAAGATCAGTGTATTTATTGCCCTTGTTATCATAGATGTATGCCCCATGAGCCTTCTTTATAACCATGTTCATAGGGTTGTAGCAAGGGAACATTACCTCATCAAAGGTCTTTCTTGTAATCTTCATTATGCATTCTCCTTATTCACATCGTAAATGTATGCAACTTCATCACAGGTAGCACGTTTAGGGCAGTTTTCACAATCTTTTAGAATCTTCTCAGGCAGAGCTTCAATTACAGTTTTCTGGAAACCTACCTTTGAGAAGAATTCTGGAGAGCGGGTAAGAACAAAGACTCTCTTGATAAACATCTTTGCAGCTCTCTTTAAAAGATAATTAACAATAGCTCTGCCCTGTCCCTGTCTCTGAACCACAGGAGAAACACCTAAAGAACGGATTTCCGCAAGACCAGAATCATACACATACAGACAGGCGCAGCCCATAACCTGAGAGTCTTTAACACAAACAGCAAAGGTCTGAATGCCTCTAATTATGTCGTTACGCTTACGAGGCAGATTCTGTCCCTGTTTAGCCCAGTATTCAATCATATCCATCAGGGCATCTACATCAGCCAGTGTTGCCTGTCTTACAGTAAAACTTGCATGTTCCTGCTTTAGGAAAATCTGATTGAGATTAACAAGAGAATCTTTAATTGCAATAAGCTCTTCATCGCTGATCTTGTGCTCAGCACGAAGATCTGCAATCTTATCGTAAATCTCTTCCAAGGTATTGTTCTTTAATTCATCCAGTATGTAGAAGGATGATTCCTGAGTGATAGGTGGCATATATTATTCTCCACGAAAAAAAATTAAACCTGAAATTCCATAACTCTCATTAGAGTTCAATAGCAGTTCCAAGCCGATGCCGTGAAGATACGATCTCTTTTAATAAAGGATCTTTAAAGGATGCGATATAAACAGGCTTACCGATGAATCTGGCTGTTTCAACAGCACTCTTTACCTTTACCTGCATACCGCCACTGATGGTACCATCTTCAATAAGGCTTTCCAGCTGCGCTTCATTTAATGAAGGTATAAGCTTGCCTTCCTTATCCAGAACCCCAGGCACATCAGAAATAAAATAGACAGGAGCAGACAGTAGAAGTCCGATAGCTGAGGCTACATCATCTGCATTGACGTTATACATCTGTCCTTCAGAATCTAATGCAACAGATGCGATTACTGGTGTATAGCCACCGTCCAGAAGCATATTTATGTAATCAGCAGATACAGGGGAAACTTTTCCGACCATACCAAGATCGGCAGAAAGCTGCTCTACACCTAAAGAATTGCCGTCACTTGCAATCATACCGATCGCTTTGAGACCATTCTTTACAGCTAAAGCCTGCAGCTTCTTATTACACATTCCACAAAGGGCTGCACTGATAAATGGCATATGTTCCTTTGGGCTGACTCTAAGACCATTCTTCTTTTCTACCTTAAGATTCAGATCTTTAAACAGGGAATCAACCTCAACACCGCCACCATGGACAATCACTACACGTGAAGAGTGAGCAGCTGCAAAAAGCTCGCCCAGCTCTTTCTGTCCATCCAGAGCCTTGCCACTTAGCTTTATAACAACAGTATTTTCAGTCATTACACGATACTCAACTGAAGATCTTTTATGATCTACCAAAAATACCACTAAAATCTCTTCAGATTAACCAAAGAGTCCCTTTAGCTCATCAAATCCATAGTATAGATTAAAAACCTGCACGGCCTGAGCTGAAGCCCCTTTTAACAGGTTGTCTATACATGAACATACTACAATATAGCCATCTTTCATGGCATAACCAATATCACAGTATGGAAGATACTGAACATCCATAAGTTTTGGCATACCTTCCTTTACTCTTACAAGAGGTTTGTTGTCATATACAGTGAAAGCCTTCTTAACCTGCTCGGCGGTTACATTGTCCTTGAGTTTTGCATTTATTGTTGCATGAATACCGCGTTTAAAATCACCCAGATGAGGAGTGAATATAACCTCAGTTCCAAGGTGTTCTGCTATTTCAGGTTGATGACGATGAGTAAACACTCCATAGGCATTTAAGCTGACCTCACAGAAGGAATTGGTGAGTTTTGCTTTTCTTCCTGCTCCTGATACGCCAGACACCGCATTGATTGATGGACGATAGTTCAGATCCAAAAGCCCGGAGTCAATCAGAGGACGAAGCGCCAACTGAGAAGCAGTAGGATAACAGCCAGGAAGAGAAATCATCTTAGTGGCACGTAATGCCTTGAGATCAACAAACTCAGGCAGAGCATATACTGCTGAAGCTAAAAGTTCAGGATACTCATGATCAAAACCATAGGCATCAGCAAAAACCTTAAGATCAGATATTCTGAAAGCTCCGGACAAATCAAATACGGCGATACCGGCAGCAGTCAGCACAGGAGCAACATCGTGACTTACCTTATGGTCGGTTGCCAGAAATACGGCATCAACCTCTCCAATCAAAGACTTTGGATCACTCATTGGCTCTAGAACAAGATCACAGCGACCTCTTAAAGAACCGTACAAATCTGAAATCTTCTTATTCTTATCAAGTGAATTTTCTGATACATACAGGTGTTTTAAACAGACCTCATTATGTGCACTGAAAATGCGGCATAATTCTGCACCTGCATATCCACTCGCGCCTACAACAGCAACACTTAACATTAAAACTCCAAAATACATCTGTAAAATATAGTGTTGAGTTTACAAGATATTCTTTAGCAAAGAGAAATAATGTTACTTTTGCACAGTTTTAGGACTTTTGGATAACTTCATTACCTCAAACTATAGGCACCCAAAAGGAATGTTAGAGAAGAAACAGGAATTATTTTACAGGCGAAACAGATTTCTTGATGTATGAGGGCATATCAGGACTCAAAGAGAATAGAATCCAATTTCTGGCTTTTTAAAAGATATATTGAAAAAAAGACCTCAATATAGAGCGAAGATTATTCGCTCCATATAAACTAATTATAGTTATTCTCTTTAAACATAGCCTGACACCTTGCAGGAGGAATCTTCTTAGGTTTTACCTTAGGCTTGGCCGGTTTTGTTGAAGGAGGAGGTGGAACAAACCATGAGGCAAGTTCTGCACCACAGCCATCTCCGCTAGGTGCCTTTGCCTGCCTTACACATGCAGGACTGTCTACAGGACATCCGAGTCTTACATGCATATGGCCTCTATGACCGAACCAGGGTCTGATTTTCTGTAGCCAGGATTTGTCATGGCCTTCATAAATCTGACACAGAGTTCTTTTAATGCCAGGAGCTACAAAGATCCTTTCAACACGAGGATCCTGAGCCGCCATGTAAAGCAAGGCAACTCGGTTGTTATCAAAGAACTTGGTTGGTCTGTTCTTGGTATCAACAATATAAACATCCTCAGGATGGGTAAGTTCATACTGGCTCTTGCGAGGTGAGGAAAAATCAAAGGAAATATCAACATCTAGACCAATCTGATGAGAGCCATGATTTGATGCTGAACCGAATGAGCCGCCCAAAGGTCTAGACAGATCCCCGACAAGAAGATCCGGCAGACCTGCTTTCTTTGCTTTAGCTACTAACTTGTTGATATAGTCAATTAGCTCAGGATGACCAAAATTGCGGGAATTTCCCCAGCGCTGAACCTGATAATTCTTGCCGTCTTTAAGCTCCACTGCCCCCTTGATACATCCATTTGCGTATTCACCAATAGACTCTGCTGATGTTTCAGGTGACATAGCATATGAGCTAAAACTCAAAAATAGAGACAGAAATACAGCGATAAATAATCTGATATTATTCAAAAGAAAATAATCTCTTAATAAAGCCCATCTTTGAAGATGGAACAATCATAACCTCAACAGATATTCCCTGGAAGTTGAATCCTTTTGAAGGAACATCGATGTTTTCCTGTTTGATAAGCTTTCCACAGTCATTCAGATTCGCATAAAGCTTCTGAAGATAAGGATTCGCTTCTCTTTCAATTATCTTTCTTAGAGTGATTCTTGCAGAATTCAAAAGTTCAGAATCATTCATTTTCTGAGGTCTTACTATATCAGTAAAATTGATTCCTGTAATGTACTGAATCCACAGTTTTAATGCAGGAGTCATCCAGATATCAGAAAATGGATTTGAGGCCTCTCTGATAAGCTCGTTTACGTGGTGTAGAACGGTATCGATATGAGTAGCCCTCTCTTTACCTCTTCCCTTGATTTCAAAACGCATATAAATTGTTCTGCCGGTAGCATCACGTATTTCCTTATAGCATTCTGCAGCACTTCCGTGTGAAGGGGAACTGGTAAAATACAGTCTTGGGCCTTCAGGAGCACGATGATCCTTCTTTCTTAAGGCATCATAATCATAATGCTCAAAAGGAACAGAATCATTCTCGTGAAGAGACTGATTAATTAATGAGGCAATCAAACTTGCTTTCTGATCTGCAGATAAAAACAGATCAAGATTATCAATAATAAAATTGGTAAAACTTTCTATACCAGCTGGTCTTAAAACAGAGAAATCTCCTCTGTTTTTTGCAATGGTCAGAGAATCCTCTTTTTTATGGAAAAACTGAGAATAAAAAATCAGAATCCAAATCTGCATTCTAAATGACAGGATCTTCTGAAAAATAAACTCAGCAAGTTCTCTCTGTCCAGCAAGTTCTCTTGCAAAAGGTCGCTGCTGACGGTTAAAAAGCCAGTCGCAGGCATACATATTCATTTCAAACCAGTCAAGCCGATCGGCAAGATTTGAACTGAAGAAATCTGTAATTTCCCGGTCAGAGAGATCATTAAAGGATTTAGGATCATTTTCAAACCAGACATCCTTGGACTCAGGCAGAGGCCAGATAAAACTTGGCTGGATACCGCCGGCAGAAATTGACTTACGGCGTTTAGGATTCAGGAGAAGCTCCTCAAGAAATGACCATAGAGCAGCCATCTGATGAAGACGCTTTAGCAGTGGAGTGTAATTGGTATTGCGGTTATCGTCTGGAATCAGTCCAACATAATCGCACATCTTTGCCAGGGTGTCACAGGACTGGGCTTTCTCATCATCAGCGTAAATATCAGCGAACACATCGACAATAGAGAAAACATGCTCACTGTTGCAGGTTAGAGATGAAAAAGGTTCTGCTGAAACATCAAAACATACAACATTCTTCCGTTTAAGATAATCAGCATCAATCATGTCTTCAATAGCAGGAAGATCACCCTTGCTTTCAATAAAATCTCGGGAGATCTTCATCTTTGACGCCTCAGACCAGTGAATCCGGTTATAGTTTACCTGAGGCTTAAGATAAGTATGAACATATACCTCTGGTCTTTCAGATTTGTTTTCAGACCAGCGAAGAATGCCATACTCTAAAACAAGATTACTATCTCCTTCATTAGGTGAGTAGGCATCAACAAAAAATAAAGTTGAATTCTTAGAAGACATGATTCAAATACATACTTCCTTAGAAGCCTTGAGCAGGAGCACTTGGAGCTAACAGATTCTCATCCTCTTCAAGCACAGCTCCGCCATTATCAACATTTCCCTGAACCTCTGCAGCCATTGAAGATGAGCTTTGAGGATATTCGTTTGATGAACTCAGAGAGGCTGCAGATGAAGTTCCTGCTGATTCTCCTCCAACAACAGGAGCACCGTCTGATGAATTAGGAGTTCCTGTCTCATCCATGTAATCAAAAATAGGATGAATCTTCTTTACACCGTCAACCTTACGAGCCTGATTGATTGCTCTCTGAGCCTCATTGCGAGTTACATAACCCATCATATATACAACAGAATTTTCTGTATATACCTTAAATCTGCCTGAACTGATCTTTGAACCAAACAGCAGCAGACTCTTAACCTTGGAGGTTATATAGGCATCAGAAGCAACTGTACCTGAAGATACAGGAGGAATATTTTCTACACAGTTAAAGATTCTTCTAACATTCTTAACATGCTTGATCTTTTCAAGACATTCAGAAAGATATTCTCTATCCTGAGTTTCACCAACAAGAAGTACATTACCATTCAAGACAACACAGTCAACACGGAAAACCTTATAGTCAGATCTGGTTGCATCATTTCTCAGAATACTTAATACATTCTTTGAAATCTTCTGATCATCAACCTGTTTATCAACAGTG
>Ga0256407_10011364_pt1 | contig 12326 bp, 11 predicted proteins | sample RumenRJG_04DNA_FD_193489 | JGI IMG/M metagenome (GOLD analysis project Ga0256407, IMG submission 193489) | Bovine rumen microbial communities from Lethbridge, Alberta, Canada - RJG_04 | ecosystem: Host-associated > Mammals > Digestive system > Stomach > Rumen | place: Canada: Alberta... | reverse complement strand
AAAAGCATAACTTCCCCATTCCTACTATAGAGAAGGTATATCACTGGGGCACATCAATCATTTCGTAAGATGCAGAGAATCAACTGGATAGATTGGGTTAAGGCTTTTTGCATGACGGTAGTGGTATTCTGTCATTTGCCACAACAAGAAGACACTTTCTATCTACAGTATCTTGCATCAGTTATTCTATCGTCATTCTTCTTTGTATCCGGATATCTGAAAAAGCCCATTGCCTCACAAAAGGAATCTTTGAAGAAATACAGCTATTCACTCCTTATACCTTATTTAATATATAATGCGGTATATTACCCATATTGGTTTGCGAAGTATTATATCGAAAACGGAGGGATCTCATTCTTCGATTGTCTCAAACCCATAACAGGTACTCTCCTACTCCAGCTAAACTCAGATTTCTCATGTGAGCTCAATGGCGTTACATGGTTCCTGCCAGCACTATTTTTAATGCATTGGATTACAGATATTTGTAATCGTCAGAAACATGGCAAAACCATAATGCTAATCATTACAATCATCACTATGATATTATATGGAGCCAATAAATACTACCACTATGCCCCATATATCACATTCCATGGTTTTGTGCGTTGCGTTTGTTTCTTCTTTATGGGCAATCTTTTTCAGCAAGCAGGTTATCTCAAAAGCCTCAACATCAAAAAGGATTTCACAATCGGCCTTTCTACCCTGCTCTTAAGCATCGCACTATTCTATTGGCATATTCATGAGGATCATTTCATTCTTCACATAGCCCTTTATTATATCGTTAATTTCGTATCTATCTTCGGCATCATCTACCTATGTCGTAGCATCAACGAATTACGATTTTGCGTTGTTACCCTGATTTCAATTGGCACAATGCTCATTTTCGGAGTTCACAGGATTCTAATCGGTATTATCGACTTTGGAATTGAGAGATTATTTCATATTCCAGACATCGCATACAATTGGTATGAAGCAGTCCTCATTGCAATTGTTATTGAAATCATTCTCATTCCACTTATAATCATGAGTAAAAAATGGTTTCCTATTTTCCTCGGGAAGAAGTCAACTGCTCAAAAAGTTGAATCCATTGGGGCATAATGCGAGAAGCCTGATAGCGTTGTGATGAAATGACAGCAGCCTTTCCCATCTGCACCCGGAGGTCATAATCTGATATCAATTGGCTAACCCGCTGCGCAAACAGCTCGACATCTCTATCCTCTATCAAGTAGCCATCAACACCATCTGTAATGATATCCGCAGGACCGAATGGACAATCAAAAGCCACAACGGGCAAGCCACAACTCATAGCCTCAGGGAGCACTAAGCCAAATGGTTCATAAAGAGACGTCAATAATAATATGGAGTGTTCACGATATACTTCCATGATATCCGCAGTCGGCTCATATACATTGATATTTGCATTCATCTTATGAATTATGGAGAGATAATGCTCCTTCAACTCTCCCTCACCATAAATATCAAGTTGCCAATCAGGATACTGCAGGTGAATAATCTCCCAAATACGCAATAAGCTATCTATATCTTTCTGTTTAGAGAATCTCCCTACATAAATCAAGGGGACAGGTCTTTTGATATCTTTTCCCAGAAAAGGAATCAAAGACTTGTCCCCTTGATCGTTCAGGTGAACGACATTTGGTATTACATGTACATTATCATTATAAGCCCTCCAATCATTTGCATCTCCCTCTGTCAAAGCCAAAACTGCATCAGCCTTCCTTATACTCCTCTTCAATGACCATATATACAACCTACGAAGCAATCCTACCTCATCCATCTTTTCAGAATGACATAACGTATGTGACTCAATAACTAAGGGCACGTCTCCTTTCAACTTCACAAGTACACTAACATAATCCAACTTCACACATACTATCACATCCGGTTTTATATCCACTAAAGTTTGCCTTAGCCTTTCTTTTAGTGTCCTTTTTAAATTCAGTCTTTTAAGCACTTTTTGAATTCCATGATACTTGTACTGTTGATGCATCCGGATATCCAGATCTATGTGCCTTATGTTTGTATGCAAATCATATGTCAACGGATGCTCTCCCTGATTTGTGGTTAAAAGTGTAACCTCCCAACCATATTGTCCTGCCAGAGCATTCATCTTGTCTACCAGCACCCTTTCCATTCCGCCCCACACAGCGAAGGCATCAGTTACATATACAATCCTCATTTTTGTTTTACAAGATTGTCTTCACTATCTTCATAATGTTCCTTCTTGAAGAAGATACGAGAAATGCCTTTACCCTGAATCTTGACATGGTCAACAAAACTTTGCCACATAGACTTATTCCCTATTGTTCCATATCCGGTAATTGCCCGACAACGCCTATCATAAACGAACTTTATCTTGCCATACTTTTTCAATGACAAAGCCATAGACCCATCTTCGCCTCGAATAATATCAACACGATACTCTTCTTTCTTCCCCAGGTCTGCATTATATGCAAAAACTAATCCACGCACACTTAGCTCCGGTCGTTTAAAATGCTGTATCCACAAGAACAGATCACGAGACATCTCAAACATTTTCAATCCCAGCTTAGAATGATTTGCATCAGGGAAATAGCTCCACGTTGCAGATACTGCGACAACACCTGGCTTTAATAATTGTTCCAACATCAATTCATAATATTGAGGGGGATAAAGAGTATCACTATCTACATCAAAATAATACTTACCCCTTGAGTGCTGGAGGCCACAGCGTCGTGCATATCCACAAGAATGTTGATATTCAGTATAATATGGGATACCCGACTTCTCGTATATCTCAGCTGTCCTATCCTTGGAATCATTATCTACACCGATTATTTCCACAGGATATTTACACTTAATTTCACTTATAGCCCATAGACATGCTTGCAGATGAGTTTCTTCATTATAACCTATAACCACAATACTGGCCAAAGGTTTATCACTTTGAAGAGATGCTAATCTCTCACGCGTCCCATCAATAATTACCTGAGGAACTTCTTTAAACGGTTTCCCGTATATAGTCAAATATTTATCGTACCAATTTGCCATATGCTATCTAATAACACTCATATATGCTTTTTCCCATTGCGGAATTATTAAATCCTTTTTATATTTAGCCGATGCCTCATAAGCATGAACTCCCATTCTTTTTCTTTCTTCTTCATGCGTAATCATCCATTCCATTTTCTCAGCCAAATCCTTTTCATCCATTTTAGAAAGTAAACCAGTTTTTCCATCATCAATAATTTCGGATGGGCCAAAGGGACAATCAGTAGCAACAACAGGAATACCACATGCCATTGCTTCAATTATAACCAAGCCAAAACCTTCAAAATCAGAACTAAGTACTAAAAACTGACTACGCAAATACTCAGAATATATATCACCAACTGGTGGAAAGATACGAACACGCCCATTAAGACCTTTAGCGCATATCAGGTTATTTAGTATAGAAGTTCCTTGTTCCTGTCCACCGCCGTATATATCAACATGCCAATTGCGAAATTTATCAGCAATCATTGCAAACGCATTAACCATCCGATCATAGCGCTTTTGTGGCGACAGGCGTCCGACACACAATATACGACCTTCTGATTTTTCTATACAAGGGAGAGGGGCTAGAAAGTTGGTTAATGGATTAGGGATTACACATACACGGTGATGAAATTTCCTCCATTTCTTTGCATCCTCCTCTGTCAGAGCAACCAACAAATCAGTTTTACGAATGGCTTTTTGTGGAGAATAAAATAAATCAAGAACTTTTTCTGTAAAACCTCTTGTCACGGCCTCATAACCACAAGCCAGATGAGACTCAACAACAATAGGAATATTGCCAGAGATTTTGACAAGGTCATTAAGGAAAAATTCTGTAAGAGGAACAGCTACAACAATAATATCTGGTTGAAAAGCAGAAATCACCTCTTTCATCTTATACCGAAAAATACGTTTCAATTTAAGTGCTGCAAAAAAACGAAGCGAAAAAGGACATCGGTAAATATGAAAAAAGGGGCAATCCAGATCCACATGTTTTATCTTTCTATTTAACGAATAAGCCAATGGGCCATCATTAGCAAAGGTGACAAATAACGCATCATGACTTTTCTCCACCAACCAGTTGGCTTTATCAACCAGTGTCCGCTCTTGTCCACCTTTCGTGGATAATAAAGGAATGAAATATAGAATTCTCATAATCAAGTCTTACTATGGAGGAAATCTGTCATGTGGCACATCTTGTTCACTAATGCTTCAAGATAATAATAATGATGACGAAAAAAACGATTTTTTTGCAAATAATAAAATGGTGGAAATAAAAAGAGGAAGAAAACAGATAAAACGATACGGCCATTTTTTAACAAACGGACCAAGCAATGCTGCCTTATGGTTCGAAAAGAAGATATAGAAACATCAGATACAGAAAAACGAGGTAGTAAATCTGCAACTTTCATCAAAATATCCATCAAATACAGATAATAATCAACAGTAAGATTCATACGATATTGAGTCATATCTGGAGGATTATTCAGCATCTTATTAACACTGACAGCATAACTCGTCAACGCAAACTCGGCTTTCTCTTGTGTTAAATCTGAATTTACAATCGAAGTTGGATTATTCTCATATACATAAGTAACTTGAGGCAAGAGCAATATTGAAGAAAGACATAAGAACAGTTCGTATGACCAACATTGATCTTCATAAATTATGCCTTCTTCAAATAAAATATTATGATTAATTATCAAATCTCGTTTTATCAATTTATTCCAAACATATACATATATTTGATGTCTAAGCATCTTAGTAACAAAAACATTATGGTCATCTATTAAACATGGTTCCTGAATGTTTTGAATCAACAGTTTGTCTTCCTTACAGTTCTTTGCATTTCCAACAATCATATCAACATTTGGATGTTTGTTTAAATTATCGACAAAATAAGGCAAGCTACCAGGTTTTAAGTAATCGTCAGAATCAATGAAAAGGACATAATCACCACTTGCCAGCGAAATACCAGTGTTACGAGCAGCTGATAAACCTCGATTTGTACTATGTTCGACTATTTTAAACCGGAAAGGCCCTTCATAATCAGAAACCAAATTTCGTACGATAACCATACTATCATCTTGCGAACAATCATTAACTATAATACACTCAACATTTGCCAACAAATTGTCCTGAGCGATTACAGACTTTAGACACCTCAGAACATATGTTTCAACGTTAAAAATTGGTATAATAATAGACAAAGAAATCATAGAAGAAAGTAATTTAAGCTCTAAATAACACCTTTAAACACACCTAATTTCTTTATAACAAACACAGAGAAAGCTGGAGGCAAAATTTCTAATATAAAAAGGAATATACATTTTATTGATTTGGGGTTCATCATCAATGTTTTTCGCAATGACAAAGGCGAACGCAAAATATTCCTTATTTCTTTGTCAGAGAATAACGGGTTTATAATGTCGCGATGTTTAATAATATTACAAGCCATATAAAAACAAGTAAACATTACTTTTTCCATCCGTTTGGTGAAATATGGTTTATCTGCTATACGATCGCTATTACGTTTTATTATATCAAGAGAATGTATTGTCTTTATGATTTCGTCCTTTTCTATAGAATCTCTTTTCTGATAATTAGACAATGTACCATAGCGACAATAATATGAATATGTAATATCAGATATCAGAACAGCACGTGTAATATAAGTAGGCAAATCCATAGTAAAAGTAAAATCTTCCCAAAAATTAATTGGAAGATATTTCAGATTATTATTCCGATAAACATTTATATCTACTAAGAAATTCCATGTATTTGCCTGAATGCCATCATACGAACGATAGACATAATTTGCAAATTCATTTTCTTCAAAGAACTGAAGATTTGGATAATGAAAAGGGATTATTACATTATCTTCCATTTGATGGATACGCTCATATGATCCATAAACTATTTGGGCATTATACCTAATTGCATTATTGTATAGCAGCTCTATAGCATTAGGGGTAATGGTATCATCAGCATCCATAAAATAAATAAACTTACTCCTTACCTCTGAAATAATCATATTACGTGCCTCTCCAACTCCCTTATTTTGGGGTTGGCGAATAATTCGTATATCTTTCCCACGAGGATGTTCTCGTTGATACTCTCTAATAATATCTATAGAAGAGTCAGACCCACAATCGTCACATATCAAGAACTCAATACTCTCAAACGTCTGAGTCAAAACAGAATCCATCGTCTGACGTATATATTTTTCAACATTATAAACAGGAATACCTATTGTTACATCATATTGCATAAAAAAAGAATTTATTATATTCTGCAAAAATACAAAAATTTTGCTTATAAGAGAAATATTAAAGAACTTTTTTTATTCTACCTAACAATTTTAAGACAGGTATAAAAATAAAAGTCGGCAATATACTCAGAATTGCAAAACCTACATTAGCAATTTTTTTCCTTTTAAAAGAAAGAATTTCTATCAAAGAAAAAGGGCAACACATTATACTACGCATCTCATTAACTGAAAAATGCGGATGTATTTGTTTGGAATTTCGTATTATATAACAAATCACATAAAAGCTATTCGTCTCCAAAATACAACATAAGTATGGCAGATAATCTTTCCCTCTATATTGCTTACTCTTGTCCTTGAGAATATCAAGAACTGACACATTTTTCATTATTTCTTCCTTCTCAATAGTTTTGCGATTCTGATAATGAGAGAGCGAACCTGAGTGACGTAAATAATGATAAGTTATGTTAGATAGCATTACTGCACTCTCAACTTTAGTAACCAAGTCTATCGTGTATGCCATATCCTCCCAAAAAGGTGTATTGATAAAGCGGACATTTGATTGGCGCAAGAAATCCAAGCTAACCAAATGATTGCAAACAGAAACATGAAAGATATGTATATTCTTGAACGCATAAATAGCCAAGACGTCATTGCCTCTTAAAACAGATGTCTCTTTTTGGTATAACTGTTTTGGGCTATTATCTAAAATATCTACAATATCATATGACCCGTAAGCAATCTGAGTATGATTATGAATAATTGCCTCGTATAGCAGTTGAATTGTATTTGACTCTATTGTATCATCAGAATCCATAAAATACAGATATCTGCCTTTGGCCTCTTCGATAATACGGTTACGACTATAACTTACTCCCATATTCTTGCTGTTGACAAGAATACGTATTTTATCTCCTCGGGGATGATTTCTCTGCAAAGATGCAACAACATCCATTGAACCATCATTTCCGGCATCATCAACAATCAAGAATTCAACGTCTTGGAAAGTCTGATTCAGTGCAGACAAAAGTGACGCTTCAATATATTTAACAGACCTGTATACAGGAACACCAATAGTAACTTCACACATCGGAATCATAAGCTATCAAATAACTTTTTCCACTTTTCTGCAATCGCATCTATATTGAAACGCTGCACATTCTTTCTTGCATTACACCCCATAGAAATCATCTTATCTGGATTCTGCATCAACATTATTAATGTATTTGCCATTTTTTCAACATTACCATTTTCTACCAGAAGTCCGTCTTCCCCATCTGTTATGATAGACCGTGGCCCCCATAGACAATCAAATGCGACAACAGGCAGGCCACATGCCATGGCCTCAATGATACCCATTCCGAAACCTTCAAACCGAGATGTGCAAACAAAAAGAGAACTCTGCAAATATTCTTTCTCGACATCAGAAATACTATCATTGAGTATACAACGGTTCTGATCCAATCCTAAAGTAGAAGATATTCGTTCATAGAAAGGCCTATTACCTTCTCCAAAAATAACCAATTCCCATTCTGGATTTGCTTTCTCAACAATAGACCACGATTGTAATAACAAATCGTAACCTTTCTCATCGAAATATCTCCCTACCGCAATAACTCGTTTCTTTCGAACTGGTGATATAACTTTTGGATAGAAAGGAAGGGGGTTTGGAATGACGTCAACTCTTGGTATTTCCTGCCAAGCCTGGCGGTCATATTCTGTTAACACAACAAACCTATCTAATTGTTTTACTTTCTTGACCAATCCAGACATCCAATATTTTGAAAATAAGACTTTGACAGGATTACTCCTATTCGGTGTGAAATTCCGATAATGTGCCCTATTTATGTGTATTTCACCAATTTTTTTACTTCCATCATTAATATCTGTAAGGAAATTAATTTCCCGACGCAATAAACTAATTGTAAAATCAGGCTTTATTCTATATAGTTCCTTTGATAATTGTTTCTTAAATTTTCTTTCTTTGATAATGTAAAGGCAAAGTCGGGATAGAATAGACCGATGCCACATCTCCTCAAAATTGATGTTGAGATTAATCACTTTAACATTTTCTGAAAGAGAAAAGAAATTGGCTCTCTGTTTTCCGTCTGTTGTAATAATGGTTATATCATATCCATAAATATCCGCAAAATAGTTTGCTTTAAGGGTCAAAACGCGTTCGACCCCTCCAGCCATATATAACGACGGAGTGCAATAGACTATCTTATATTGGTTATCTGACATTCACTTTTCTTTTATTCTGATACAAAGAATCAAACAGAGATTTCCAAGTATTTGATATAGAGTCAATCGAGTAGTTTTCTGCTTTTACTAAGGCACCTCTTGACAAACGCTTAATCTCATCTTGATTGTTCATCAATTCCGATAACTTATTTGCCATCTGAATAACATCACCGTTAGACACCAACAAACCATCTATCCCATCAGAGATTATATCTTTTGGGCCACACGGGCAATCAAAAGAAACACATGGTAAGCCACACGACATTGCCTCAACGAGAACCATTCCAAAACCCTCAAAACGAGAACTAAATGCAAAAACAGAACTCTTCAAATACTCATTTTCAATTTCATTAGTTGGTCCAAAAAGATGGCAATGCTCTTTATTTATATTCAGATCATTAACTATTTGCAGATAAGGTTGTCTATCACCTTGTCCAAAAATTACCAATTCCCAATCTTGGTTTTGCTTTTCAATTTTTGCCCATACTTGTAATAACAAGTCAAATCCTTTCTGATAAACATATCGTCCTACTGCTATCACTCGTTTTGAAGTAAGAGAACTTGTACGGTTTATTTTAAACGGCAAAGGGTCTGGAATCACATCAACATTATCCAATTCTTTCCATGATTCTCTATCTTCCTTTGTCAACACAACAAAACCATCTAATTTCTTAATATCTGAAACTAAGTTATGCATCCAGAATTCAGCAAAAAGCTTCTTAATAGGGTTTGAGTCTCCAGGTTCAAAATTACGATAATTAGCACGATTAACATGCATCTCCCCTATTTTTATACTTCTATCTTTAATTTTGTTGATAAAGTTAATTTCACGGCGAAGAAGACTGACTGTAAAGTCCGGTTCTAATCGCACAATCTCCTTTGACAGTTTCTTCCTATAGATCCTCTGTTTCTTAAGATATAAAAAAACTTTCTTAAAAAAAGAGCAATTCCATAATTCCTCAAAATTAATATTCAGATTAATTACTTTAATCTTATCAGATAAAGGATAAAATAAAGGTTTATCCTTACCTTCTGTGAGTATGATGGTTATATCGTAACCGAAATGTTCTGCAAAATAATTCGCTTTTAAAGTGAGGACTCGTTCTACTCCTCCAGCCATATAAAGAGCAGGAGTACAATAAACGATTTTATATGCTTTTGCCGATTCCAAAATCTTTTTTTATTTTTATTGTGCAAATTTACAAAATAAATTTGGATTTATCAAGTTTTATGCGTAATTTTGCAATTATGAAGAAAAAAATATGTTTTCTTGTCGACTCAATCTTTTCCATTGGAGGAGTGCAAAGGGTTACAGCTGTCATTGCCAAAGAATTGGCAAAGACATATGATGTTACCATTGTTACGCTTGATCAACAAAAACAAGAAGACAAGTCTTTATATGGATTAAATAAGGTAAAGATAGAATACCGTTTCTTCTCATATCCGAAAGTAGGTAAATGGAAAAAAATATGCTGTAAAGCTATAAGTGGTATATATTTAAAATCCAAGATTAAAACAAAATGGGCTTCTAACATATATGCACATAGTTCATTTCCTGCAGAGCATAGGGAAGCTCTTGCTAAAGAATTAACACAAGGATACTATGATATCATAATTGGTGTTCATGCACCTTTAGCAGCAAGACTAGCCAACTTACGTTATGAATTCCCTAATGCAAAACTTATTGGTTGGCTCCATAATTCTTATGATGCGCTTTTTGGAGAGAAATCAATGTATATAGGCCCAGAAAGAAAAAGGCATTATATATATCAATTCAGAAAATTGGATGAGGTCATCGTTCTTTGTCAAAATGATGCAAATCTGTTTAATCATTATGACCAACAGTTTAAGCCGATAGTTATATATAATCCTCTTACACTTAAACCAGGACTTCAGTCAGAAGGAAATTCTAAAAGATTCTTAGCTGTGGGACGGTTCACACCATTACACAAAGGAATTGATTTGCTGATTGAAGCATTTAACATTTTTTCCCAAAGAAACAAAGAATGGAATCTTGATATTGTAGGAGAAGGACCAGAAGGAGAGACATATCGCTCACTTATAGCAAAGTATGGATTGGAGAACAGAATTATCATTCATCCATTTACAAACTATATCCAAGCTCATTATTCTAAAGCACAAATATATGTACTAAGTTCAAGATGGGAAGGTATGCCATTAGTCTTAGTAGAAGCAATGTCACATGGACTACCCATCATTACATCAGACCTTCCTGTATGCAAAGAGATACTTGGAGATTTCGGAATATATTTCAAGAATGGCGATATCCAAGAACTGGCTCAATGTTTGGATGAAACGACAAAAATTAATTGGTCTGAGAAATCACAAGAAGCCATTGGCATTTCTCAAAAATACGAGGTTAAAGAGATTATCAAACAGTGGCAAGAATTAATTGAGCAATAGCAATTCTATCAACTCTCATCAACCACCCGTTGCATCTGTATTCTCCAAGAAAGATGTTCTACAGTATTTCTAATCTCACTGGGATTGAGTTTGTTAATGTCAATGAAATCAAGAATCAGTTGTATGTTTATCGGTGATTCATCAGGTATTGCCCTTAAAACATAGGGTTGATTATCAAAATCACTATCATGCTCACTATATATAAATGGTATACCGCGTGTAGCATACTCACGGTTCTTTAACGTCTTTATAATAGAAATACCACTCCGATGCCGGGCCAGGCTTCCAATTGCAAAACAACACTGATTGAAAACATCATCAAGATCTTTTCCAAACAACTGATCATGAAAAATCACCTTATCCCGAATTCCATATTTATCCATTAATTCAGAAAAACCTGGAGCATGTATGGAGTCATACATCTCACTCTTCCAAACACCACCGACAATATGGAAATATACCTGACGGGGATTAGGGGTATTCTTGTAATACTCTCCTAATCCGGCAATCAATCTGTCAAAACCATGCCAATAATGCACTTCTGCTACACCTATCAGGTGTATCGATCCGTCTGAAGGTTTATGATATTGATGCAAAGGGATACTATCCATATCTACGCCATTACTTATACGAATAGTTCGCTGACCGAAGATTGTTTCTGCATCGGAGAATGTAACAATGGCGCTCATTTGACGGGACAGTTGATTTCGAAACAGTTGATCAACCTTCAATCCCATCCTCGTCATAAACGGGAAACCGACAAATTCCTGATCGTAGGGGTATGTCGGAATCTCTGTAACTGATCTTATTCCTAACTTCTTGAGTTTCTTAAAGAAACTAATCAAAAATGGAGACGCATTCTGGAAGCAACGGGCATAGACAAACTCTATACCATTGTTTTTACAGTATTCATATACACAATCTAAATCTATTCTCTGGCGGAGGCCTGCAATCATTCCTGTTCCATAATCCTTGATGATATCATCATCAACAAAACGGCAACGGTGACCATTAGCATCAAAATCGTAGTAACAAAGATGCACTTCGTAACCATTCTCACAAAGTCCCTTTACCTGATAATGGATCTTCTTACTTATACCGCTAACCTCCGAAAAACCATGATAAACAAGGAACAGAATCTTCATAAATAATTTATTTTGTGCAAATTTAGGCAAAAATTTGGAATAATCCAAAATATTTCGTACTTTTGTCATCGAAAATTGATTTGCGACGATGAATAGTGAGGAAATCAGAGGAAGATTCAAGGAAAGTCCGAAGCTGAAGAGGTTTGTGGACTGGCTGATTATGAATCAGGTTCAGACACGTCCGAGATGGTATATCCGGATGCTGGCACCTC
>Ga0256407_10011363_pt1 | contig 12328 bp, 13 predicted proteins | sample RumenRJG_04DNA_FD_193489 | JGI IMG/M metagenome (GOLD analysis project Ga0256407, IMG submission 193489) | Bovine rumen microbial communities from Lethbridge, Alberta, Canada - RJG_04 | ecosystem: Host-associated > Mammals > Digestive system > Stomach > Rumen | place: Canada: Alberta... | reverse complement strand
CTTTTGCAGACATCTGTCTGAATACATTTTTTCCGCAGTATCTACCATAAGTGCTTTATGATCTCCACGAGATGCCATTTCAATCCAGGATGAAACTGCATCTGTCGCAACATCATTTGCATACGGTGCCGTAACAGCAAGTACCAGGCGTTCCACAACCTCCGGATGTCTGATGGCCATGCACTGCGCGATCATACCTCCCTGGGATACTCCCAGTACACAGGCACTGTCTATTCCAAGCTCCTTAATTACCATGGTCTGATCATCTGCCATGTCCTCAATACTATATCCTTCAGGCATAACATTTTTCCTGCTGAACATATAGACCGTAAAATAATCCAAAAACTTTTTATATGGTGACGAAAGAATCCACGCCTTTCCTTTAACGGTTGCAAGTCCGTCCGATAATCCCGGCAGAACCACGAGCTTTTTCTTTCCTCTTCCAAATGATGCATAATACATTTCCGTATCGCCTATTTTCACACTTCCGTTTATATATTTCTTACTCATATTCCTGTCCTTTTCAATATACTTCTTTCCGTTTGTTTGTCCTAATGATTTTCTGATTCAAACTGATTTTCGGGTTCAAACTGATTTTCGGGTTCATGCCAAAAACAGCAGCTTACAACCCCTTCTTCAGCACACTTAGATACCCCTTCAATTGTTTTATATAACTCTTTTTTAAGGATTCAATATCATCGTCTCTTCCGGCAATGCTCTTCAGAAAGCTGCTATTAAATCCCATAAGCACCCATCTCAGAATATCTGTTATCTCTTTCCTGCTGTTACTACGGCCGGACATATCAACTCCCTTAAGCAATGCCTCGTAAATGTCCGTGCTTTTATCTCCATATCTTTCGACTATCTTTCTCCCTATATCGGATCCCGTCTCCGATGCGACTCCTATAAGGAATCTTCCCTTAACGGGATTAGTCACATACCAGGATATCTCAGCTACCGAGTATTCGATCACTCTCTCATATAAATCCCTTGATAATCTGCTTACATCAAACCGCATTTCCTCAGCCATCTGAGCTGATACTGTGTCAATCAGATAGAAATAGAGTTCTTCCTTATTTTCGAAATATTTAAAGAGGCTGCCCTTACTTATTCCGCAGTTCTTTACTATCCTGTTAGTCGAACCGTTTTCATATCCATATTCAGCGAATTCTGTTAATGCTGCATCAATGATCCGCTGCTGCTTCTCACTATCAAGTTCTGAAAAAAGTTTCATCTGCATATATCTGTCCTCCTATAAATATCTGTTCCACTTGAGAATTATCTGTAATTCTTGAAATATATCGGTTTTGCTTTAGATTCATATGTACTACTTGTGATTCATATTCCCTGCTTTAGATTCATATGTCCCGTCTCAGTGACCACGTGGTCATCTACCATGTTAAAATATAGTGACCACCAGGTCACTGTATTTATGTTACACCTAAATATTAATTTCTGTCAATACCGATTTCGCATATTAATCTCAAACCCTATTTGAGAATTAAACTCAAACATAGTTCACAAATAAAACTCAAGCCATAGTATAATTACTGATTGCAAAGTACACCGAAAAATGCTAAAAGAAAATTAGCAAATCCATTTACAATCTAAAGGATACACGGAATATGAATAATTTGATCAATGCATTACTTCTTATATTATCTTATGCCATCCTGGTGTTTTTGCCACAGGAATTAGGCATTCTCTCTTATATCATATTGGGAATTTCGATTTTTCTGTTCATTGTCGGATATTTCCGCATGGCTACATCTTTAGACCTTACGGAAAAGCTTGGATATAAAGCGGGATATTCCTTAAATATAATTCTCGGTATGCTGGCCTTTGCTATCGGTGCAGCATATCTATACTTTGATTGTGGAAGCGGAAGAAGCATGACAGTTGCATTCATTCTGCTGATGGAGGGTATCATATTCTGGGGTACCTCCGGTGGAAATGTGATAAATCTGCGAGTGGAGCGACTTACCACCCGTATACTGTATGCATTTGCGTTATTCCTTGCAGCCTTTGCAGTATTCATTATAGTAAAGCAGCGAACCGACGGCGTGACCGGTGCATTTTTAGTGCTGATCGAATGTACTGCAGCTATCATCATGGGAATTATAAGGCGATACAAACTCGAAGTTGTAGGTATGAAAACTCCTATACGTGAACTGTTCCAAAAGTTTGAAACACTCGACACTGACCTGGGTTATCCGTGGTTCGGTAAGGTCGGAACACATAAGGAATGCATCCTATACGGTCCGAACGAAGACGGATTCTCAGTCTTCGGATACTACAACAGATCCGGAAAATTCTATCTTGAACTGGCTGATGCCGGCAAAAAGGAAATGACCGTAGACGATTCCAATATCCTTGAACGTTATCAGGAAATGTTTGATTATTTCGTAAGTACCGGAAAAGCCAGTTGGCCGGAAAATGAAGAGGAGTAAATATCTTGATTCACTCGTGGTTATCTATACTATCAATCATTTTTCCCAGAAAACCCTTTACTTCTTTAATCCATTTGTTCGCTTCAAAACTCAGAAGCATCTCAAATAATATGTGCTGAATATCCTTTGTTCTTTTTCCCTTTTTCTATATACTCTTTATATCCGTCTATATAGTATTTAAGGTCGTCTTCTGAACCATTTTCCATATATTTCTTCACCTTATCCCACGCCTTGATTGATACAGAAAAATCAGGTTCTCCTGCAATCAATATTGGTTGCTGTTCACTTTCTACCCAATAGTATTTACCACCGAAGTTTCTTCTTGCGACCTCAAATACATAAGATCCTGCCATGGTCATAATATTATACTGAGTTTCTTCATCAACATAATAATCCATTGCTTCTTCAATAAGCTCATTGACAGATACCAAACTTTCACATGAAAAATCGAAGTTGAACCTATCACTGAAGTTCTCTGAAAAGCTCTCAGCAGTATGCTTTATATCGTTATACAGTTTATTTGCATCATCCATTTAATCAATTCCTTTCTTTAAGAACGATGAATACGATGGTCAAAACCAAAAATATACCGGCGACTATTTCAAACGTATGATCTGTATTCTTTTTCTCATTGTTATTACTCATTGGCACACCTTCATTCTTTTATCCAATTCTTCTTTCAACCATCCGGTAAATCCATTCGGAAGCTGATCATACATAGGTGTACCGTCATCGAACATAAGATTTGTCTGTACTCCGTTCATAAGGCAATGCTGCCCCATCTCATATCCAAAGTTTATGGAAGCGACTCCCCTATCTCCGTTATAAGTCCAGTCCGGTGTAAATATGAAACTATGTTTCATAGCTTTTAGTCTTTCCAGTCTCGGAACAACCTGTGTCTCATATGAAAGAATCTCATCATGTTTAGATAGGGCAAGGAAAAGTGTCACACCCAGTTCATCCCATTTATCAATAGTTTCATCAGATGGAATGTCACTGTTTCCCACCGGAACAAGGATATCGAATTTCTCGGGATAATGCTGTCCAAGAGTAAATGTAAATCTCGCACCGCTTGAATTGCCCAGAAGAATCTTCTCCTTAACTCCGTCTGAATGCTTATCGATGAAATCATCTATAAGAGCCATTACAGGTTCAATATAAGATTCATCCCAGAATCCCTGAACTTTTCCATCTTCATCCTTATATTCATTTGCAAGCGGAACAAGGATATATGCGCCTCCCAGATCTTTTTGATAATCATCTGAAGAAAACATTTCCGCACCGGAATAATTGATGCATAGCTCTCCCACCAGAGCATTACTTGTTCCATGTAAAAAGATTAGCAGCGGATATTCTTTCTTTTCAGGATAGCCATGTGCTGTCGGATCATAGAAATAATATTTCATTCCTTCATAGCTATCTTCTGACATATTAATAACCTCCTCATTAACGTCTCACGCCGATAAGAGTTAAGGTATTTCACAATATGTCTTTTATGTCATTTGAATTTATATTTGATTGCCATAAAAATATTCTGAAGCATATATTTCTTAATTAAATTAATCATACTTTATCGATTGAAACATCTGTACAGCTTTTTTACGATAAAGTTCTTTCGCAATTTTCATAGCCTCTTCTACTGTCATTTCTGGTTCCATTATGCTCATCATTGAATTTATGCCATAGTTATACAAGCCGTCTGCTCCGGGGCCTAAAGAACCACATAAAAGATAAACCGGAATGCCAGCCTTTTCTGCCCTTTTACCAACACCAGAAACAGCTTTTCCGAAACAGCTCTGCCAGTCAGTTCTTCCCTCTCCAGTGACCACAAGATCCGCATCACTGATCAGGTTGTCAAAATGAACTAGGTCCAGAACAGTTTCTATGCCCGATTTCATTATTCCAGACAGGAATACCATCAGCATTGTTCCCAATCCGCCAGCAGCACCGCCTCCCTGAATCTTATCTGCATTAATCCCAAAATCTTTTATAATTACATCTCTGTAATTACACATTCCTTTTTCTAACCGTTCAACTATCTCTGGATTTGCTCCCTTCTGGGGCGCAAATGTACGTGTCGCACCGTTATCTCCGCAAAGAGAATTTGTGACATCGCACATTATGGTGAATTTTAAATTTTTTAATCCTGGTTCCATGCCAGCGGTATCAATTCTGCATATCTTTTCAAGGTTCTCTCCTATTCCATTCAGTTCATTCCCTTCATTATCCAGGAATCTGATTCCGAGAGCTTCGGCACAACCCATTCCACCGTCATTTGTTGCACTTCCACCGATGGCAATATTAATATTTTGAAATCCCCTATTGACAGCATCTCTTATCATCTCCCCAGTCCCATATGTGGTGGTATATAGCGGATTCCTTTCTTCTTCCGAAAGCAATGTCAGCCCCGATGCGCAAGCCATTTCAATAACAGCATTTTTCTCATCTAGTTTGCCATAATAGGCTGTTATTTCCCTCATCAGTGGGTCATGCGTTTTTACATATATTCTTTCGCCCTTAAGCACTTCTATAAGAGAATCTACTGTGCCTTCTCCGCCATCTGCTATTGGAATTTCTATACAAATTGGATCATCAAATACTTCTTTTGCTGCCGACGTTAGAATTTGTGATATTTCTTTACTTGTTAGAGATCCTTTAAAAGAATCTGACGCAAAAATCAGTTTCATATCATATAGCCTCAATTCGTGGAAGGAAACATATTTTGAAGCATATATTTCTTAATTTCCTTAAGTTCATCACACTTATGCTGATGAAGGGTGATAAGGTTGTCGAGATTTCTTATTGTTGCGCCGATTTTCTTTTGTTCCTCATAACATGGTACGGGAATATCTATATTCAGAAATTCACCATTGCGAATATGTACCTGAGTGGAACCATTCTTTTCTGTTGTTATTATTCTTCTATAATCGGGGCTGTTAGAATATGCAATCAAAAAATCCTCGTCAGAATTCTTTTTTAGCACAATGCTATATACACCTTGAGGCATAAGAAAGTCTTCGGAATCACCATAAATACGCACGATTCTCCCCATATTAGGTGCGGTCGGAACCAAATCTCTTAATGATGTTACCAACTCGCCCGCCGAAGTTTTACTTGATATATTCTTCTGATAAAAGGCTTCAGATACACATTTGCAGCCAGACATATCAGCAACCCCCGTATCATTAACTGCCCCTTTAGGTATGGTTCTATATCCTTCCTCAACATAATCATCTGGAGCAATCGAAGCTCCTCCAGTAAATTTATCTATTATGTCACCCAACTTACGCTGTTCCCAAGCGTCAGAAAATCCTTCAAATCTAATTTCTGGTCTATCTTCTCCATTTTTCGGAAACATTTTCGTAAGCATGTATTTCTTCAGTATTTTTGTCTCATCACACTTACGCTGATGAAGGGTGATAAGGTTGTCGAGGTTTGAAAAATACTCACCAATCTTAGTCTGTTCCTCAATAGATTTAGGTACTATCAAATCTGTATCTTGCAATGCAGATTTCGAAATTGATGTAACTTTTATTCCCTGCATCAGTGGCTTCAACTGGTTATGGTAAGCAGGTGAATTGATGTAGTATCCGAGGAACTTTGGACCATATTTTTCTTTTGGTCGGCAAGCTATTGTATGAAGTCCTGATAGAAGCTGCATACCCTCAGAACACTGTATTTCCGTACACTTTCCGACAGTATCATCTTCAGCAGTATCGGCAATAACTATATCTCCATCTTGAAGAAATGAATTTCTGAATTTCTCTACTTTTGAAGAATCAGAGATATATGGAAGCTCAGTTTCCGATGCGTCAATATAGTCTCCAAACTTTATCAGTACATCACCATAATGAACGTTCTTTACATCACCACTCTCATAATTTAATTCGGCTCTTGATAATGTATTATTCTGCAAACCATCAAATACGTTTGCAAACTTACGCTGTTCCCAAGCGTTCGAAAACCCTTTAAATCTTATATTAGGTGTACTCATTTGACACCTCCTCTACTATATAAATAATTTACACAAACATATTCTTCAGCATATATTTTTTTATCTCTTTCAATTTTTCATACTTGAAAAGATTAAGGTTGATAAGTTCATCAAGTGCTTTTATTGTTTCACCAATCTTAATTTGTTCCTCATATGACGGAATTAGAATATTGCTTTCCGCAAACTCTTTTTGTCCAAGAGTTTTGTTTCTGCCTGCTCCTCCTGGTGATGCCATTTCCAAGATGTCTTTACCTTGATCTGTTATGAAAAATTTTGTAATATAATCCAAGTCTACGATACCTGTCTTTGGTTTATACATTGGGAACCGATGAGATGCAATCATTCCAATTTCATTTTTCGTTGTTTTTGCAACTGCTCTCTCCCATGCAAATACGATATTTAATATAAAACAATTTTGTTCAATCCAAAAAACCCTTTTATTTCCAATTTCTGCTCCCGTCACCTCATCTTTATGAAAAATGCCTTTTCCATGCGAACGAATTCCTATTTCACGATATAATCCGTCCTTTTTCAGCTTTACCGGAACACCCACTTTATCGAAAATATCTTTACACTTATATTGTTTCCATTCTTCTTTAAATCCATCAAATCTTATTTCCGGAACTTTTCTACCTCTTTTTGGAAACATTTTCTGTAGCAAATATCTCTTAAGAATAAGCATTTCGTTGTACTTATGCTGATGAAGGGTGATAAGGTTATCAAGATTGTCAAAAAAGCATACTAATTGTTCCTGTTCTCTCATAGATGGAACTGGTATAAACATCTTATCTACCTTTGTTATATAGATATGCTTTATAGTTCCACCACCTGCGTCATCAAGCATCTGCTTCTGATACATCGGTGTATCAAGAAGCGTTTTTGCATATTGCGCAGAGCATTTCTCATTGAATCTTAACAACGCAACCGATTGATTTATGCAGATATTCTCTGTATCCACAATAGCTGTACGTCCCAATGTCCCGTCTTTTGTAAGTAGCAAATCACCAATTAACGGCTTACTCTTATCCGTAAGGCTTTCGTACTCTATTTGCGAAGTATGTCTTGCGGAACTATAATCTATCTTTCCATTAACAATGTCTTTGGCTGTTAGTTTCCACGGTCCATCCTCTGTATCAGACATAGGATTGGTGAACCCATATGTTATTTCTGAAAGACAGTCACCCAACTTACGCTGTTCCCAAGCGTCCGAAAACCCTTTAAATCTTATATTCGGTGTATTGGACATGCCCTACACCTCCTTAAATACCTTCATAAAATCCTCAACAGCTTCTTTTGTATCATCATTATTGAACGTAAGATCTCCAAGCATCTGTAAAAGAGCGTCATTCGCCTTCTTAATCTCAGAATTTGTCTCTTTAATCTCCTGTGTAAGCTGCTTAAGATCTATCTCTTCCTCTTCCTCGCTTGTATCTACATATCTTGGGATATTGAGGTTGAAGTCATTCTTCTCAATATCTTCATAAGAAGCCAGATATGCTTCCTTATCTACAGTTTCCCTATTCTTGTAAAGTTCAAGAACCCTGTCTATATGCTCATCTTTCATAATATTCTGCTTCTTTTCCTTTTCGAAAAGCTTAGAAGCATCGATAAACAAAACATCTCTACCATCTCTATGTTTCTTCAGGACAACGATACATGTTGGTATCGATGTGTTATAGAACATATTTGATGGAAGGCCGATTACCGCATAGATAGAACCATTCTTGAGCAGAGTTTCTCTAATTGTTCCCTCTGCTGCTCCACGGAAAAGAACACCATGAGGAAGGACGATAGCCATAGTACCTGTCTGCTTCAGATGATAGAAACCATGAAGAAGGAATGCATAGTCTGCCTTTGACTTAGGTGCAAGCTTTCCACCATAATCCATGAATCTCTCATCATTCAAAAATCCTTCATCAGCTGACCAATTTGCTGAATATGGAGGATTCATTGTAACTGTATCAAACTCTGTCTCTTCATCTGTTGGCCAGTCTGCATCAAGCGTATCTCCGTTACGCAGGTGCTGATTCTCCGGAAGAACTCCGTGAAGGAACATGTTCATTCTTGCCAAATTGTAAGTAGATGGCATGAGTTCTTGACCATAATATTTTATATAATCTGGCTCTTTGGAATAATTACGGCAGCTGAGCATAAGTGATCCTGAACCCATAGTCGGGTCATATACCTGAAGTCCCTTCTTGCTTTCCTGTCCAAGCATCGCTATACGACAGAGAATCTGTGCCGGACCATGAGGAGTATAGAATTCTCCTGCCTTTTTTCCTGTCTCAGATGCAAACTGACCGATAAGGTATTCATATGCATTACCAAGAACATCACCCTTCGCATGAATAAGGTCTGCTCCATCAAGGACCTTGATAACATCCGCAATAGTTGCACTCTGCTTCTGATCGCCTGTTCCAAGTCTGTTAGAATAAAGATCTACGTCTGCAAACAAGCCTTCAAACAACTTATCTGATTCCTGTATACGATTGAAAGCAGACTGCAATTTCTCTCTGTCGAACCTGTTAACCTTTGCCGCATTAAGCATGCTTACATAGGTCATATCTGGATCAAGTGTATAATGAAGAGAATCTTTAAGCTCCATAAGAAGATCAATAGCATCATCCCCCTGCATTGCCTCCTCATATTCTTTCTGTGCCTCATCAAGACTTTCTGGTTCTTTATCATTCAAAAGATCATATACCTTAGCCAGGTATGAATCTGAAAGATACTTATAAAAAACGAGTCCAAGCAGATATGTCTTATACTCATTTGCATCCATCTTACCTCTGAGTACATCTGCTCCACTCCATAAAACCTGTATCAATTCCTTGCTGTCTGCCATTTTGTTAATCCTCCTCTATTTTCTTAATTAATTTCATATTGAATTTCTTTAAATTATCAGCCTGCTTAATGAGCAGATTGTTCTGTATGATCGATTGTCGGTATAATTCTCCAATTACTTTCTGCTTCTTTATATCAGGCAGATTTATTGTCATTTGACTGATCATTCCAACATTAATCTTCTTTACACTTGTCCATGTACCCTGATTGAACATATTGATCTGCTGCTCAATTTCTGTTCCCTCATTTATTTGATAACATAAATACCATGGATCAAGAACCTCCTGATCAAAATCACATTTCACGTAACTTGAATTCAAAACCTTGTCCACTGTCTTCTCTGACAATGGAGATGCCTTGGATTTTATTACATTTATAGTACATCCATAGTTATTGGATATTTCTTCAGCAGCCTGAAGATCTCCTTCAAAGTCCTCAAGACTGTAGATTTTACTTTCATGTTCTTTGATACGAGTAGAGTTCTTGCCAAGTGTAAATGTGATCACATCACCCAGCATCACTTTATTCATCGTTCTCTCCTTCTATTTATTTCTTACCATGCCAGTTTAGGCATTTTGATTCTGAACATTAATTCTATCCTACTCATTAACATTGATATCCTGCATTTCAGTATAGAATCAAATATTTTATAGTCCTTCAGCTCATCTACTGTCATATTACATTTCAAATACCCGAGTCTCTTCCGAATTTCCATTATGTTGTTTCTAAAACATTTTTTCGGATCAGGTAGTATCCAAGCTGCCGCAGACTTAACACTTTCAATAACATAATAATCGTATTCTACCTTAACGATTCTGATCAGCCCCAGATATTCAAACCAATATATGATGTTATTAGACTGCTTCTGGTCGCATCCATCATGATATGCATATCTCCAGTAATTTCCTGTTCTTTCCTGCACCACCGCAGAAACCTTTGGAAATCCGATACACTTGAACACCAACAACCGATGTCCTCCATTGTCTGAAACCATATATCTATCACCATACCCAAATGGTGATAGATACTGATCCAAATGAAGGCCGTTCATATCATCAATATGTAAATCAATATCATCTCTTGTATCTACCGCATACTGCAGCAGTTCATCATAAGAATGATGTAAGAATTCAAAATCTGCATCTACATAAATGTCTTCACTATTGATAAGTAATCTACTGTGTTTTCTTGCCTTATCACTGTATGGCCTGCAATACGGCATCATCACTTTGTCCTTTAGAGCTTTATCAAGCTGGTCTGAATACAGTTTTCTGTACACTAAAGGATTTTTCATAGCTTCTGCTTCACAAAACTTCTTGGTCACATATTTCAACTTTGTAGTAAATTCATTATTCATAAGAATCAAATCCCTCCTAATCGCATAATGAATTTGTAGTTTAGCTATCCTACGCATTCATATTATGTCTTTTAGAGGGATTTGTCAATAATAATTTTGTAGTTTAGCTATCCTACTTTTTCAGATAACTAAACTTATTTTATGTTTCTATTTAGTAATAAACTTCTTTATTATCTTCGGCCCCTGCTTAACACCCACGCCAGCGATTGCAAGTAATGCTAACGGTACTGTTTTCTTAGCTTGTTTTCCTATATCACCAGCTATTTTATAAGGATTCATCTTTTTTCTCTTGCTCATTTTTTATCGCCTCCAATAAAGCCTGTCCTCTAAAACTTATTAATAACTCATCACTATTTTTCTGATTATATACCTCCAGCAGTTTTTGCTCTTTCTGAGGTATTTCTCTATACCAGACTCCTTCAAAATCTCTATCTATAAGAAGCCTCTCTATAGACTCCAACTTATATATATTTTCATGTTCTAACACTTTCCGACTGTCTTCAATCATATTCTGAATCAATTGAGGTTGATTCAAGTATGTATAAGCAAATGCCATAGGCTGCATTGAAAGGTAATAATACTGAAAATACTCCTGTACATCATCATACCTGTGTTCCTGCCTATAATAGAAATCGCCATCCCTAAAACACTGCCATAATCGCTTCAGTCTATTTCTGTGAACATATTCCAAGGAATCTAATTTATCCATTAATGTCTTTTCTATTGCTTCTCTTCCATCACGAAGACTTGATAAAGCATCAAGAACCATATGTTTTTGTAATTCTAGATTGTCTTTAATATTCCAAGCATCAATCAGCTTCTTTCTTCCTGAATTCACCAACGCAAAACGATCATTATCCTGCCCTCTTTCAATACGTTTACTGACAGCATGAATGCTCTTCATTTCAGAAATAAGTGCATCATATCGTTGCTGCTCTAACAAATTGCTAATGGATGCTCCTAAATTGGTTATATCCTGGCTATTTGGAACACCTTTCATTTCAAGGCGGACCTTTCCACCTAAATGTTTATCAGTATAATCATAGAGATCCGGCAATATCTCACCCGTAACCTTGTCCTTCAAGAACTGAAGATCATGTTCTTCTATTTTCTTCAGTAAATCAGGTGGAAATTTTGCAACATATACTATATCAGGATTAATCACTTTCTTAAGATTTTTACCAACTTCAAAGACATTTACAAGCATATCAAGAAATGCATTCAGATCCGAAGAATGCTTTTCTTCAGCTACTGCATCTATTTTTCTGTCAAATCCGTCATACGAACCGACAGTTCTATCATTATTCGAATTATCTCGATATTCTTTATTCAAAAAACTATTCTCCCGCTAAATACGTGTACATTATCATTTAGCGGAGTGAACTATCCAGATTCACTCCGCTAGTAAAACTACCAAATCATTTCTTCTTATCAGCCTTAGCCTTATCTTTATCATTTTTAAAGAAGTTTTTGGCTATATCTTTCAGATTTGAAATCGCAACTTTATCATTATTCTTAGTATAATTTGCTATAATCTCTATAACCTTCGGCATATATTGATCAAACTGTTTCTTAATTTCTTCATCCCAGTTTATACCAGATAAATCTTCTCCTTTATATATTCTTTCAAACAGATTGATACTTATTTCCCCAAGAGCTAATGTAACCGCACCTGCAACAAAT
>Ga0256407_10011359_pt1 | contig 12329 bp, 10 predicted proteins | sample RumenRJG_04DNA_FD_193489 | JGI IMG/M metagenome (GOLD analysis project Ga0256407, IMG submission 193489) | Bovine rumen microbial communities from Lethbridge, Alberta, Canada - RJG_04 | ecosystem: Host-associated > Mammals > Digestive system > Stomach > Rumen | place: Canada: Alberta... | reverse complement strand
CAAAAACATTACAATCCCGAACACACACAAACTCCTAAATACATAAACACAAAATGAAACCATTAGAATGCAAAAGCCGATTTTTAAATCGGCATTTTTTTTGAATTAAATACTACATTTTATGTATTAATTTTTATATTGTAGTATTTTCTTTTTTTATTTGGTATGATGATTTCAATCAGTGTAGGTTAATTTAGGTTATAGTGTTTTGGAATCAAATAAAACACAAAAACAAAGAATAGTTGAACATAAGAGAAGAGAGGGTCTTACTCTTTCTGAAGTTGTAGTGGGAATAGTTATTATAGGTGTTATTTCCAAGTTCCTTCTGCCTACATTGTTTTGGACAGTAGCAAAAGTAAAACTTGTTTCAAGATTTACTAAATCTTATAGTGAAATGGCGCAATGTATTAAGACTGCCGAAAGAAACGAAGGTAATTTCACAACCTGGCTTTGGAATAATGATGCAGAGGTATTCAGAAGATATTTCAAGCCGTATTTAAGATTGAGAAGATTATGCGGAACAGGTGCTGATGAAGATTGCGGAAGTAACGCTACATATAAATATTTAAACGGAAGTGATGCAAGTAATCCTTTCTCAAGTTCATATTACAGATTCATAACTGATGATGGTGCAAGATGGGCAATACAAGTAAATGATGATTGTGCCGAAAAAGGTCAATACTGTGCTATGCTCAGAGTTGATTTGAACGGTGATGAAAAGCCTAATATTTTTGGCAGAGATGTTTTTACTTTCTACATGCTTCCGATAACAAATGAAATTCAACCCGAAGGTTTGTTTAAGGTCACAGAGGGTGGTTATAACAGTTCAACAGGTTGGCCGAAAGCAACGTATCAAGATGTAAATTCCAATTGTGACGGAAAGAACGGTACAGGTACATATTGCGGTGCAAGAATCGTTCAAGACGGATATTCAATGGATTATTAATTTTAATTTTTAAATAGACAGTTTTAGGAGTATAAAAATGCAAACAACAGAAAAGTATATTTATGGAATCAATAAGTTATCTGATGCTGAATATGAAAAGGCCAGAAAAATAATTCTTGAATTACAAGAAGAAAATGCAAAGTATATTGAAAAAGGACATGGTCCTTTTTTGGCTGCTATTTACGATAAAAAAGGTAATCTTATTGCAAAGAAACCTAATAGTGTTGTAAAAGATAAATGTTGTTTGAGACATGCAGAAGTTAATACATTAAAAGAAGCGCACGAAAAATTGGGTGCATATGATTTGGCGCCGTTTGATTTAGAGTTATATGTAACGGCAGAGCCTTGTATTATGTGTGCAGGTGCAATAATGTGGTCAGGCATAAAAAGAGTATTCTATGGTGTCAATTCTGCTGATGTTGAAAAAATCACAGGTTTTGACGAAGGTTTTAAACCTGATTGGATAAACGAATTTGCAAAAAGAAATATTGCCGTATACGGAGAAATTGAACCGGAAGCAGGTCGTGAAGTATTGAGAAAATACGTTTCTTCAGGAAAAGAAATATATAAACCTTCAGGAGTATAATATGAAATATAAATGTACCGATTGCGGCAAAATTTATACAGATAAAGTTCAATATTGCGAATGCGGTAATGACAAATTTAAAAAAATATTGACTGAATCGGAAAGAAGAAGAAACGAAGAATTTTTAGAGAATGAACCCACAAAAAAAGGAAATCCTTTTTTGAGCATATTATTTTTCGTAGTATTGCTGGTTGGTGTTTATTTTTTATGTAAATATGTAGTTACGGAAATAAATACAAAAGCAGAAAAAAATGACGGTTATTTAGATAAAGTTATGCATGCCGTTTTCGATGATTTTAGTCCCCAAGGAATAGAAAAATCAGGGCATTGTTTAGTTCAATTTGAAATAAATGAAAACGGAAAAATAAATAACCAAAAAATTATTGAATCTTCAAATGTTTATGAATTAGATAATAAAGTATTTAATTCGGTCAAAAATGCATCGAAACTTGAAGTCCCTCCTGCATATTATTTAAATAAACCTATAAAAATTGATTTTATATGTTTTGTGAGAAATATTGAAGTTGAATGCTACAGTAAAAACGTAACCGATTAACAAAATAAAAGTGTTAAGAAGTGTCATTTTTTGGCAATAAATGTAATTTTATATTAAAATATTGTCATACAGGTTATCGGGGATATTGATATGACAGAAGCAAATACTTATGATGCGAGTAATATAAGAGTTCTTGAAGGATTGGAAGCGGTTAGGCTTCGTCCCGGAATGTATATAGGTTCAACAAGCCAAAGAGGACTTCACCATTGTGTTTACGAAATCGTAGATAATTCGATTGATGAATCTCTTGCAGGATATTGTAAGGTTATTCATGTAACAATTAATGCAGATGAAAGTGTTACCGTGGAAGATGACGGAAGAGGTATTCCTGTTGATATAAAACCTGAAACGGGAAAATCAGCGTTAGAAATTGTTCATACGGTACTTCATGCAGGCGGAAAATTCGGTGACGGCGGATACAAGGTGTCAGGCGGTCTTCACGGTGTTGGTGCTTCCGTTGTTAATGCTCTTTCAGAAAAATACGTTGTTGAAGTTTCAAGAGAAGGCTTTGTTCACAGACAAGAGTATCTGAGAGGTGAACCTGTTACTTCTGTTGAAAAAATCAGAGAAACTGATAGAACAGGGACTAAAACAACATTTTGGCCTGACCCCGAAATCTTCACGGAAACTACCGAATTTGACAGAGAAGTCATCACAACAAGACTTCGTGAAATGGCATTTTTGAACAAAGGTTTGAAGATAATTTTCAAAGATGCAAGACAGGAAAACAGTGAAGAACAAGTATTTCACTATGAAGGCGGCATAAGAAGTTACGTTGAATTTTTAAACAAAAATAAAGAGGTAATGTTTGAACCACCTGTTTACATAGACAAGACAGTTGACGGAATTAACGTTGAAATAGCACTTCAATATACGGACGCATATTCTGAAAATGTTTTGAGTTTTGCAAATAATATCAATACTCACGAGGGCGGAACTCACTTATCGGGATTTAGAACCGCTTTGACTCGTGTTCTTAACGATTATGCAAGAAAAAATAAAATCCTTAAAGATTCGGAACAAAATTTGACGGGTGAAGACGTAAGAGAAGGTTTGACGGCTGTTGTGAGCGTAAAAATCTCAAATCCACAGTTTGAAGGTCAAACAAAAGAAAAATTAGGTAATGCGGAAGTAACCCCCGTTGTTAGTGCTGTTGTAACGGATAAATTCCAAGAATGGCTTGAATTTAATCCTAAACATGCAAAGACTGTAATTGAAAAAACACTCCAAGCACAAAGAGCAAGAGAAGCGGCAAGAAAAGCAAGAGAAATGACAAGAAGAAAATCCGTTCTTGAAAATTCAACTCTGCCGGGAAAACTTGCAGATTGTTCATGTCGTGAGGCAGAAAAATGCGAATTATATATAGTTGAGGGTGATTCTGCAGGCGGTTCCGCAAAACAAGGCAGAAACAGAATGTTTCAGGCTATACTTCCTTTAAGAGGTAAAATCCTCAACGTTGAGCGTGCGAGATTGGATAAAATATACGGTAACAATGAAATTCAATCATTAATTCAGGCTATAGGTGTTAATATCAGCAGAAATGAAAATGACGTTGATATTGAAAAATTAAGATATCACAAGATTATTTTCATGACCGATGCCGATGTTGACGGTGCTCACATAAGAACGTTGTTATTGACGTTCTTCTTCAGATATGCAAGACCGTTAATAGAAAAAGGTTACGTTTATATTGCACAACCGCCTTTGTATAAAGTTACAACAGGAAAAACATCTGAATATCTTTACGATGACAGAGCGCTTGATAAAATGGTCAGAGAAAGGGGTGTTAAAGGATTATCTTTGACAAATAAATCAAGAAGTAAATTATGTGAAAACGAAAATTTGGAAACCTTGTCAGGTGATATGGCAGCGTATTACAAATCTTTCCATACGCCAGTAATGAACAATATTCCTCCTGTTGCAATAAGAGGACTTGTTCGTTCCGAAATTACTCCTGAAGATTTTGACAATCCTGAAAGAATGGAAGAAATTAATAAATATTTCCAACATTATCTTACAGACCATGGGGAAAATTACGGAATAACAGAGGCAAAAAATTATAAAACTTATTTAAAAACGACAGAGGATAACAAAGTTATAATCAAACTCGACCTCGGAGAAGGTGACCCTATAAGTATTACTCCGACGGTAATTAAGTCTTCGGAATTCCAAAGAATTAAAACAGCATATCCTAAAATAAGAAATTTCTTAATTGAAGAAGAAAAAGAACTTATTTTGGATACAGGTACGGAAGAAATTAAGATTACATCTTTCGGTGACTTACAAAAAATTGTTGACGAAAGAGGTAAAAAAGGTTTGACAATCCAAAGATTTAAAGGTCTTGGAGAAATGATGCCTCAACAATTGTGGGAAACAACTATGGACCCTGCAACAAGAACCTTGCTTAAAGTAAATATAGAAGACGCAATGCTTTGTGATGCTTTATTTGATGTTCTTATGGGAGATAAAGTCGAACCGAGACGTGATTTCATAGAATCAAATGCGGTTTATGCAACAAACATTGATACATAAACATTTTTAGGAAGGATATTAACTCTTGAAAAAGAATAGGGCATCAAAAGTTTTCATCGCATTAATTATAATATCGGTGATTGTTTCTGCCTTTATTTATCCTAAATGGTATATAAAACAGTATAAGAAATTTTGGGGATATTACTATGTTTATAAAGGTGATAAAGCATATAAAGCCTCAAAATACCAAAAAGCTGTTGATTATTACATAAAAGGACTTGAATATTATCCCGAACATTCAAAAGCAAGATGTAATCTCGGACATTTGTATGTGGTTTATGAAAATTATTATGCTGCGGCAGAGGCTTATGACGAAGCATTAAAATATGATCCTAATTATATTTCTTGCAGAATGGATTACGGAATTATTCTATCCGAGCAAATGTCTGATTATGACAGGGCTATTCAAGAATACGGAAAAATTATAGATTATCGCCCTTCTATATTGAATATACCGTTTATAAATGCAAAGAAGAATTTAAAAACAAATAAAGGGCTTGCCTATTACAATACAGGGGTTGCATACAGAGGAAAATCTATTTTTATGGGCGAACATACAAATATTTCTTCAAAATATTTGCAAAAAGCAAAAGAAGCCTATGATGGTGCGGAAAAACTTATTCCAAACGATTACGATACACATTATAATGCAGCTCTGACTAATCACCTTTTAGGTAACATAAAAGATGCAGGTTTGGAATATTGTAAAGCAATAGAACTTCAACCATACAATTATGAGGCACATTACAATTACGCTCTTTTGCTACGTTCTCATAATTTTAATAAAGAAGCACTAATAGAACTTGAAAAAGCGGGCATGCTCGCAGATAAAGCATCTGAAACTTCGCAACAAAAATACATATTTGAAGTATTGGAAGAGGTAAAGAAGAAACTTGTAAATAAAGGTGAGACAGACTTTTTAAAAAGCAGAACCGAAGAAACGGCTACAGATAAATCAGAGCTTGCATATCGTGATGGAAAGGTTATACTAAAAGAAGATGCAGATGAAATTTTAACTAAAAAACTAATGGATTGTCCGAATAAAAAATATTTTGAGGAATTGTAAAATGGCAGAAAAAAAGAATGAAAATTTTGAAAAAGACCTAATCTTATCAATTACGAAGGCTTTAATGAACGTTCAAAGTTCGCAGAGTTTAGTAATGACTTTGAATTCAATATTCAAAGAAAAGATGGGCATTGATGCAGTTAATTTTTGTATGGTAGATTATACAACAGGACGCTTTAAAGATTTTGTTCGTGATTGGTTGTATGTAGAAGATCAAGATAAACACATTTATTTATCAAATATCTTCCAACAAATACAAACATCACCGAACAGTTTTATTCTTAACGGCAGATTGTCTTCATTTATTTCTTCCGAAGACGAAATTAAAGAAATGAAAGCCGTTTTAAATCATGAAAATAATTTGATATATTTCCCGATAGTTACTGAATTTAGTGCAATCGGTATTATAGAATTTTATTTTAGAAAATTAGATGACAAAGTAAAAATTAATCAGTCATTTTTACAAATGCTTCAAATTGTTTTGATGGAAATATCAACTGCAATCAGTAATTACATTACAAGAAGCGGAATGGCAACAAACTTGAATTTTTATGATGCAATGAAGAATATGGCTAAAATCATAGAAAATCAATATGAACTTACATACATTATGCCTCAGATAGGTGAAATGATTGACAGATTTATTTCATCTCAATTAATTTACATTTTCTTTAAAAACGCAAACAACAAATATGAATTGGTATGGCCGACAAATTGTAATAATGATGAAGTTCTTTCGTTGTTGGATCAATTAAAGGCAGATGATGATGTAATCTTCTCCGAAGATAGACAAACTTCAGTATTTCCGTTAATGAACGATAAAGAATTAGTCGGAGCGATTGTTGCTTCAAGTTCAATCGGAATGCTTTCACCGAGTGAATTGGAATATTTGATTGAATTGACAAAACAAGCAAGTGTTACTATCCAAAGAGCAAATGCATATTCTGAAATATTAAAACACGCAACTCTTGATGCTTTGACGGGTCTTAATAACAGAAGACAATTTGAAGTCAGAATTAAACAAGAAACTTCTCAAAGTACAAGAAAAAGCACACCTTTGTGCGGTATAATGCTTGACATAGATTACTTCAAAAAGATAAATGATACATACGGACACGCTGCAGGTGATTGTGTTTTGAAAGGTTTATCTCAAATCATAATTAAAACATTCAGAGAATACGATATTCCCTGCAGATATGGTGGTGAAGAATTCTTTATCATTCTTCCTATGACTCCGTTAGATGAAGCGGTTCTTGTTGCTCAACGTTTAAGAAGGATAATTCAAGAAACTCCTATTGATATACGTGAAGCAAAAGTTAAAGGTGTGTCTTCATTGTATATAACGGCAAGTATGGGTGTTAATATTTATAAACCAGGTGAAACTCCGGAAGAATTCTATGGCGGAGCAGATAAGGCTTTGTATGAAGCAAAAATCAACGGCAGGAATAAGGTAGTTTCTTTCAGAAAAAGCAGCGATGTTGTTTTTGCTCCTAAAGACAAAGCTGTTATAAGTGCAAAAGTTCCATCAAAAGCAGATAAAAAAGCAGAAAATGTGAAGGAACAAAAACCTGCAAAAGCTAAAGAAAATAAAACAACAAAAACGGCAAAGAAAACAAGTACAACAAAGACGAAAACAACTTCATCTAAGAAGGCAAAAAAATAATAAATGAACGAAGAACAAAATACTGATAAAACAATAGTATATTCAGCATTAACATTTGTTTTGACGGTTTTTTTAGTTCAATCGGGATTCGGATTAATTGTTAATGTCTTAAAAAATATAAATGTGCACGCTCAACTCCAAATAGTTAAGCGTGCACATAAGCTTGCTTTAAAAGAAAACAATAAATTGCGAGAAGAAATTGAAAGTTGCAAATCAGAAAAAAGTTTAGAGGCGATAGCAAGAAACAATTTAAAAATGGCTGCTGATGATGAAATTCTTTTAAGTATATTGTCTGATAAGGACGATGTTAATACCAATACAAAAGATAAGCCTAAGAAAGAAAAAAAGATTTTATTTAAAAAATAGGTATAAATGGGATAGTCCGTGTCTAAAAAATTAAGATACTGTTAAGTAATGTAACAAAATAAAGACATGCTGAAATTCGGACTAAAAAAATGTTTTTATATAATTGAGAGGTATATGAGATATAAATTTTATATTTCATTATCAGAGAAAGGTACGAGGAGTATAGAGTATGGGTCTTGGTTTATCATTCGGACATTTTACATTGGGCGCAGGTTCAAAAGGAACATCTGCAAACAAAAATAATAATGAACAAGCTAAATCAGAAACAGCAGGTTCTTTAGCATTTTTAGGCGAATCAGCAGGAAGTTTAGCATTCGTTAACGGTGAAAGCGCTGGTTCTTTAGCATTCTTAGGTGAATCAGCAGGAAGTTTGGCTTTCCTCGGTGAATCAGCAGGTTCAATCGCATTCGGCGGTGAATCAGCAGGTTCTTTAGCATCTGATACAAGCAGTTCATCTGACGGATTTTGCACATTTGCATAATCCCTATTAAAAAAGTTTTAAAGACTATACTTATATACCTATACTCACTTTTTTAAGGCTAAATAAACATTTAATTGTTATTTAGCCCTTCTTTTTTATTAAGTGATTTTTTTAATTTTTAATGTTAAATTTTTGCAAAAAGAGAGTATAAACGGTTCTATTTTTTTCTTCATAATATATAATTGTTGTGGGGAAAAGGAAGTTGGTAATGACAAATAATAAAGTAAAATCGGTTATTCTTGCGGCAGGTAAAGGAACCAGAATGAAGTCAGATTTGCCGAAGGTTTTACATCCGATATATGACACACCTCTTTTGGGATATGTCATAAATGCCCTTAATAATACAGGACTTGTAGATGAAAATATTGTTATTGTCGGGCATGGTGCCGAAGAGGTTGAAAAATTTGTTTCTTCTTACACAGACAATGCACAATGTGTTTTGCAGTCTCCCCAAAGAGGAACAGGTGATGCTGTTTCAAAATCTTCTGATATTTTAAAAGATTTTGACGGAACGGTTCTTGTTATATGCGGAGATACCCCTCTTGTACAAACGGAAACTATAAAAGATTTTGTTTTAAAACATCAACAAAGCGGTGCCGCTTTAACGCTTATGTCTGCGGTGTTTGATAATCCGACAAATTACGGAAGAATTGTAAGAAATGCAGACGGTACGCTGAAGTGTATAACGGAAGAAAAAGATGCAACCCCTGAAATTAAAGCGATTAAAGAAATAAATGCGGGAATTTATTGTTTGGATAAAAAATTAATATTTCCTCTGTTTTCAAAATTGCAATGCAACAATGCCCAAGGTGAATATTATTTGACCGATATTGTAGCGACTGCTTCTGCGGAAGGTTTAAAAACAGATGCTTATATTCTTGCAGATAATGAAGAAATTTACGGTATTAATTCAAAGGCTAATCTTGCTGCGGCAACAAAGATTTTAAACAAGAGAACGAATGCAAAATTGCTTGCGGAAGGTGTAAGTATAGTTGACCCCGATACAGCATATATTTCCCCGGAAACCGTCATCGGTGCCGATACGGTTATTTTGCCTAACGTTTATATAACGGGAAAAAATACAATAGGTAAAAACTGTAAAATAGGGCCTTTTGCACATATCAGGGGCGGTGCTGAAATCGGCGACAATGTAAGAATAGGCAATTTTGTTGAAATAAAAAAATCTAAAATTAAGAGCAATACAAATGTTTCACATTTAAGTTATATAGGTGACAGCGAACTCGGAGAACATGTAAACATCGGAGCCGGAACTATTACGGCAAATTATGACCCCGTTTTAAAAGTGAAAACAAGGACAATTATTGAAGACGGTGCTAATACCGGTTCAAATTCCGTTCTTGTTGCTCCCGTTACGATGCACAAAAATTCAATGTGTGCCGCAGGTTCGGTTATAACAAAAGACGTTGAAGAAAATGCACTTGCAATAACCCGTTCGCCTTTAAAAGTTTTAAAGGAATGGGTAACAAAAAGATTGAAAAACAGATAATTCGGAGAAAAAAAATGGAATTAAAATCGGTATTTCCTCAAGGAAAAGAAACAATAAATCCGACACACGACATAAAATTATTTTCGGGAAGAGCAAATCCTAAACTTGCCGAAGAGATTGCAGAGTATCTCGGAACAACCGTAGGTTCAATTGTTATTAAGAATTTTGCCGACGGTGAAATATACGTACAAGTTCAAGAAAGTATAAGAGGCGATGATGTATTTATAATTCAACCTACCTGTAATCCCGTAAGCCAAAACACAATGGAACTTCTGATTATGATAGATGCTTTCAAAAGAGCAAGTGCAAAAACCATAACGGCAGTAATTCCATACTTTGGATATGCTCGTCAGGACAGAAAAACTTCCGGCCGTGAAGCAATTACCGCAAAATTGATTGCGGATTTATTGACAACGGCAGGTGCAACAAGAGTCGTTGCTTTGGATTTGCATTCAGGACAAATTCAAGGGTTCTTTAATATCCTTGTTGATAACATATTTGCAACAATGGTTCTTGTTGATTATATGAGAAAGAAAAATCTTGCTCCTAACGAACTTGTTGCGGTAAGCCCTGATGTCGGCGGTGTAAGAAGATCAAGATATTTTGCAAAAGAAATGAAATGTCCTCTTGCAATTATTGATAAACGCCGTGATAAACACAATGAAGCGATAGCACAGTATGTAATCGGTGATGTCAAAGACAAGAAATGTATTCTGTTCGATGACATGATTGATACGGCAGGAACAATTTGTGAAGCGGTAAGCCTTTTAAAAAGAGAAGGTGCAAAAGAAATATATGTTTGTGCGGTTCACCCCGTATTTTCGGGCCCTGCACTCAAAAGACTTGAAGAAGCACCTGTTGAAGAAGTCATTGTAACAAATACAATTCCTTTGGCAGAGAATGCACCGTCAAAAATAACGCAATTAAGCGTTGCATCTTTACTTGGCGAAGCAATTTCAAGAATACACGACGATGAATCAATCAGCCAACTTTTCGGTTTTGAAAAAGAATACAAAGGCTAGAGGTTTTTAGTTAATCAATTTGCGGGCGGCTTAAATAAAGCCGCCCGCTTTTTTGCTTTTATCACAAAATTTTCTGCTTTTTAACTTTGTGGTATAGTATTAAACAAGAAAAGGGATGTGTAAAATGTATAAAGTTATAAAATTTTTGGGGATATCGATTCTTTCATTATTGTTGGTTTGTTATATTGCATTTTTATTTGTACTGCCAAATGCGGTGGATTTAAATCAATATAAGCCGATGATACAGGAAGCGGCAAAAACAAACTCAAAATTAATTGTTGATTTTGATAATGCTAATATAATTACGACTCCACTTTTGGGGTTAGGTGTAAAAGTTGATAACTTATCGGTAAAAATGCCAGATGAAACAACTCTTTTATCAGCTGATTCAGTTAAAACAAGAGTTGCTCTTCCGAGTATTTTGCTTTTGACGGTTAAGGTTTCTTGTTTTGAAGTTGAAAATCCTTTTATAAACCTTGAAATAAAGGACGATAAAAACTATAAGATTGCTCTTCTTGCGCAAGATTTAATAAATGAAGCAAAACAACAGCAAATGGGAAAAGTTAAAACTCAAAGTGCTTCATCTCCAATAAATCCCGATATTTTAACAATAAAAATTCCAAACATAAAACTCAAAAATTACAGACTTTTGGTCAATGACTTAAAATCCGAACATTATTTGACTTTACAGGGTGATGAGTTGTCTCTCGGATATTTTAACGGTAAAAAGGCCAAAATTAAAGGTGATGCTAAATTATACAGCGATGAAAATAAAAATATCTCGGCAAAATTCGATATAAATACATTTTTACCCGAAACAGAACCCTCTCTTGATGAAGAAGACGACGAGGCAAGCAGAGTTGAATTTCCGTTCGTAAACCCTGTCACTATGTACAGAAAATTTGATTTAAAAACGAATATAGATACAAAATTAAAGATATGTTCCGAAAAAAATAAAATTAAACTTTTCGGACATTTGAACGTTGATAATTTAACTTTTAAAGCGGGCGAAATAAGTGTTCCCGAAAGTTATATTCATGTAAAAACCAATAATAATAAAATTGCTCTTGATACGGATATAAACCTTTCAAAAACCACAAAAATCAATTTGCTCGGAAAAATTAAATACGGAAAAAATCCTAAAATCGATATGTCCGTTAAAACAGGAAAGATATATTTTAACGAAATTTTGTTATTGGCAAAATCAGTTTTAAATACTTTGGAAATAAAAAATGACCTAAATACAATCAGTGTTGAAGGTTATCTTGAAGCGGATACATTTGTAAAAACAAACTTCAAAAAATTAAAATCAGACGGTTTTATAAGAATTAAAAACGGCGGTTTGACAATGAGAAACCTCGGAAAAATAATTTCCGATGCAAATATTAATGTTATTTTGGACAAAAATGTTTTAGATGTAAAAAATTCAAGTTTAAACCTTGCAGGTGCAAAAATATACGCAGACGGACAAATAGATAATACATCAAAAGCGGATATTAAAATAAAGACAAGTTATATTTCTTTACCTGCTTTATTTAATGCTTTTGCTCCGAAAGATATGAGAAAGGCTTACAGCCTTAATTCGGGTAAGATGGATTTTCAAG
>Ga0256407_10011357_pt1 | contig 12331 bp, 8 predicted proteins | sample RumenRJG_04DNA_FD_193489 | JGI IMG/M metagenome (GOLD analysis project Ga0256407, IMG submission 193489) | Bovine rumen microbial communities from Lethbridge, Alberta, Canada - RJG_04 | ecosystem: Host-associated > Mammals > Digestive system > Stomach > Rumen | place: Canada: Alberta | collected... | reverse complement strand
TATATGGAAGGTGAGACAAGGATTTTCGAGGCCAGAATGAATGAAGACGGCTCCATCGAGATCATCCCTAGCTCCGATTCTTTCGGTCCTCTCGAGGGCTTCGCTATCATGACCGGAGTAAAGGGCGAGAGCGAAAGAGAGTATATCGTCGGTGATGTATCCCTGCTGCCTGGCATTCTCGGCGAGTACGAGGCTCCGGACGAGGCTTATCTCGCATGGCTTGGCGACTGGACCGTTACCACAGGTAATGCTTCTTACAACATCAACATCGCTCAGGACGTTCCTAACAAGAGCTATACGATTACCGGAATGAATGGATTCAGCTATAGCTGGGTTAATATTCCTAACTACTATGATGCCGAGACCGGAGAACTTGTTCTCATCGGCAGCGACAAGTACCCTGCAGCTACCGGCGTAAGCCTTGGCCTTGATCAGTCCTTCGCTCTCTGCTTCCTTGCAAATGTCGAAATAGAGGGTGAGTACTACCGCATCACCGGCACATATGAGCTTGGAAGAGGCTCTATCGGAGCAGACGGAACAGCATCCTTCGTTCCTGGCACAATCAAACTTTCTGACGGGGACTACACCGTTGCATACCAGAGGATTTATGCTATCGGTGAAAGCGATCCTACAGCGATCTACACTCTGAATGGAGAAACCCTTACATACTATCCGTTCACAATGGCTCCTGCATCTTCAGAGGCCAAGGTTTCTGCAAACGCTCCTGCCAACAGCAAGATCACTGTCCGCGAAAAGGCCGGCAAGAACATCCAGGCTAAACCAGCTCTCAAGAAGACAAAGAAAGCCACAAGGATTGCTCCAAAGGCAAGCAGCAAGACCGAACTCAAGAAGAGCGCTTCTGCAGCTGCAGCAAAACTCTAATTGAATCTCTATAAATCAATCGGGCGAACCATCACGGTCCGCCCGGTTTTTTATTTGATGCATTTTTGCGACTAACTACCTCTCATTATGAAAAGTATCTTAGGGGGAACGAGTTGCTTGCCTCACTGGTTTTTCATACCCAAATGCGGCTTCTCTCATCTGCAATTCCTAAGGGGACGTGTCTTATCCTACAACTATTCAGATGCACTTAAACTGTATCCCCAAAAAGGAATCCTTTCCGTCTATATCAACGAAAACATTAAACCTGTAACGGTGCTGAAGCACGGACGGAGGGCCGTAAGTCTGTCCAAGTATGGACTGGACTACAACTCCCAGTGCCTTGTCAACCTCACAAACCGCTATCGAATCGACGTCTTCTAATTTTTGTCATATACTTAGGGGCATTATAACAAAAAAATGTTACATATAACCCTCCATGGATTCCATGTTTCAGAATTGACAATCTAACATAGTAGCGTGGCTAAATCAGTCTCTATTATCTACATACGAAATCGCATGAAACAAAATGATTACGGGCAATGCCCGCTTGTTGTTTATTTTCGAACGTGTGTTTATATTTGTATAGACCCATGAAAAGAGATTGTCATCGCTGCTTCATTTGGAGGACCGCTTAATCGCAGCGTAATAGTCAAAAAGCCCAAGGATCCTCAGCAAACTAACCCTGATAAACTAAAGATGAATGATTTGATTTAAGATAATAGAATGCAGAAGGATATTATCTATAGTCAATAAAATATTTAGGACCCAGGTGCGTGGGTTAACGCATTACACTAAAATGAAAAAACTGCAATTAAAAAAACTGACACTCTCTGAGATGCCAACAGAAGAATTGACCGAGGTAAATGGCGGATTCCCTACAACCATCAGCCTGGTCTCTCTTTATACAATAGCTGTTACTGCATCTGCCTGTGACGACTGTGCTTCATATGGTTGCCCAACTAAAGCACATCAGTCAGCCGGATCATGTTGTCTATGCTCCGGATACAGTTCTTGCTACGATCAAGTACGGAAGCTGGATGACAAGATGTAAATAAGTAAATTTTAGTAATAATTTCTTTGTTCTTCTGCATTCTTTCGTAAGATATACTATTCTCCATGGAAAAATATAGTAATGTCATTGTATTCGAGCCCGAGCCGGACAGCAATGACGGTGTCCAAATAAGCATTGACCAGGATGAATATGGGTTCTCGCTGGTCGATATCCCAATGAACCATTATGAAACAGATTTGGATGACTTCTCTGTTCTTGTGAGAATCAATGCATTCTCATGCAATTACAGAGATAAAGGATATTTAAAACTATTTCTAAACAGATGTCATGATCAGAAAAAACACTATTATTCTTTTTTCGGATCAGAGTTTTCCGGCGAAGTAATCAAAGTTGGAAGGCTAGTGAAATCCTTTAAAAGGGGCGATCGGGTCATGCCGGATCATTGTTATCCATTTAAAACGGATAGAATAATGGGAGGGATAATTACGAATATTGCATCCAAGCGTATCCAGCGTTTTAGGGAATCCGAGCTGATCAAGATCCCGGACAATATGACGGATGTCGAGGCTGCAGCATTTTCACTTTCGGCAATGACCTCTAACTCAATGGTAAAGAAAGCTAATATAACCAGTGGCGATAAAGTTCTTGTCACATCTTTTTTTTCAAATACGGCATTCGGATGTTTAGAAATACTAAAAGAGTTAAAAGATATAGAACTGTATGCTTTAACAACGCATCCCGACGGAGCAAACCAACTAAAGGGACATTTTAATTTAAAGAAGGTGTTTAATCCATCTGATTTTATGGACAATAGTAAAATGGAGGGGCTTTTGTTCAACGTAATTTTGGACCCGTTTGTTGATATACATATTGACTACTTGTCGAATTATTTAAACTTTAATTCAAGATACATTACGTGTGGAATCAGTAACAATAAAACAACTGTTAATCTGCAGAACGCATGTTATAATCTTATAAAGTCGAATTCCGTACTCATCGGCAACTGCCTTGGTACAAGGAAGGATCTTGAAGAAGTGACACAGAAGTATGTTGATGGCAGATATGTGATTCATATAGACAGCGTGTACACTGGAGATCAGCTTCTGCCGTTTATTTCCAGGACTTTTAATGAGAGGCACACAGGAAAAGTTATATACAAATATTAAAATCAACACTTATGAAGTGGAGTAGCTTGATATCAGAAAAGAAGGATCGGTCTATTATAGATATGGAACTGACCAAGATTTATTCTTATTTGCGAGATAGAAATGATTACGATACATGGGGAGTACTAAATGGTCTGTCCGGAGTAATACTCTATTTTGCTGAAATGTACAAGTGCTACCATGACGAAGAGATATTAAATGCTCTGAATGAAAAGACCGAGATACTCCTGGAGCATATTCAGGATGAGAAGATACCGACATTCTGCAGCGGGTTAGCCGGCATATGTTGGACCCTTCGCTATTTAAACACAAATAAGCTTATCGAATGTGATGATATAGATGAAGTATTAGCGAATATTGATGCCTATATTAAACTGCTGTATGAGAATTACTTTATAAACAATATCGATTTCTTACATGGAGGGGTGGGCATAGCCTATTATTTTTTGTTATCCGACCCCAAATATGGTCCAAAATCTGGACGGTTGATGTTAGAGAAGCTCTTGGATACACGCATCGAGAATGAAGACGGGAGTTGTATGTGGATTTCACCTATAAGTGACAGCGCGCTTGACAAAGATACAAAAGTGGCGAATCTAAGCTTATCTCATGGAATGGCGTCAATTCTTGCTTTTTTAGCAAAGTATTATGAGGTCACAAATGATCCCAACGCTGAGCAATTAATAAAGAAAATATACCGATACTATATAAAAACTAAAAATCCTTCTGACTATTATTCGGTTTTTAGCACCTGGATAGATCTTAATAACCCTGATCAGAGAGATGAATCAAGACTCGCCTGGTGTTACGGTGATTTGGGTATTTCATTCGCGTTAAATTATGCAGGAATAGTTCTAGGAGACAAGGAAATGATTGATTTTTCTCTGGCCGTAGCGAACAAAACGACAAAAAGATTCACACATTCAAATATTATCGATGCATCTCTTTGTCATGGTTCGAGTGGAGCCAGTTTATTATATAATCTTTGGTATCAAAAAACAGGGGACAACCTCTATAAAGAAAGTGCCTTGTTTTGGTTAAAAGACGCTATCAACAGAATAGAAACCATTGATTTCAATCAGGATACTTTTGACACGAGCCAACTTAACAACGAATACACCCTGCTGACAGGACTTTCTGGTGTAGGAATATCTTTTTTGTCCCTAATCAGTCCAGACAAAATTACTTGGAATGAAATACTACTATTATTATAGCCTCGTCAATTATGGAAAAGTATAGAACATACAATAAATGTATAGTTAGGACGCCTTTGTATCCTGTCAATTTTATTGATAGGTTGGATAATTATGATTCCTCTATTTTTCTCCAGTCCTTTAAGGAAGCTGTATACATTTCCAGTCCTGTCTTGTATAATGAATTATTCGTAAAAAAGAATGCAACAAACAAAACAACTAAATCTGCGATTAAGTTCTTTCTGCGAAGTTGCACCAGAAGTACGCCTTATGGCGCGTTTGCCGGATGTGATATTATTCAAGTTAATCCTATGGATGAGTCCATAATAATAATGTCAGGCATTGATCACAATAAGACATTCTCCAGAATAGACATGAACTACCTTTGCGAGTACATACGTTTATTGGAAGCGCAACAGGAAGTCAGGAATTCTTTAACATACCACTTGAACACCTCATCCTATTTCATATCGAATAATCTGAGATATATAGAATATAAATTCGACAAAGTAAGACGGAAATACTTTTTTTCTGAGATTATTTGTCCATCTTACCTGAGTAAAGTCTTAAAAGAACTCAAGAAACAACCTTTACGGATAAGCCAGATAGAGGCTTTGCTTATTAAGGAAACAGGTGCTTCGGATAACGAGGCGAGAGAATTCATTAATGAACTGATAAATGAACAGATTTTGGTAAGCAGCCTGGAGCCATCCGTGGTTGGTGAGGACCTGATATACCAATTGAAAAATAAATTAAGTGCAATTAATATCAACACCAGTTTTATTGATTCGATAATAAACTTTCTATCAAACTGTGACGCGTCAGAATTTGGCAAAAAGGAAGAGTCTCTTAACAGAATATATGATTTATTATCTTCAAGCCATATAGGTAAGGAGGGAGCTTTTATACATGTTGACACATTAAACAAAACCGAGAAAGGAATTATAGGACGTAATATAATTGATGCTATAAATAAATGTTTGTATCTGTTCTCAAAATTTCCGATAAGGGAGAATCAAGATTTCTTTAGCGGTTTTAGAAAAAAGTTCTATGATAAATATGAAGAACAAGAAATCCCTCTAGTCGTGGCATTAGATCCTCAGGTGGGTCTAGGATACGGGAAATGGACAGAACAAAACGGAGACATTAATCAATTGTTACAAGGGTTGCCAACCCCTTCACAATCAGAAAGCGACTCTGGATTTAAGTTTAATCCAGCATCAGCACTAATCCTACAAAAATACGAGGAGTCACTTAAAACAGGGAGCAAAGAGATCCAGATTACTGACGAGGATCTTAAAGCTTTTAAGGATAGCGACTTATCGATGTCTCAGTGTTGCGCCTTGTTCTCGGTGTTATCAAATGATGAAAATCCAACAATCTTGCTAAAAGGACTATATGGCGGAGTCAGCTCCAGATTGCTTTCCAGATTTGAATATCTGGAAAGAGACATAGAGAAACTTGTTAATGAAATAAACGACCACGATGTTGATATCTATGGCGACAAGATTGTAGCGGAGGTAGCTCATCTTCCAGAAGATAGAATTGGTAATATTCAAATGCATCCCAATAATAGGAAATATACTATTTGCTACTTATCCAATCCGAGCGAGGCGCATGGAGGAACTATAATCCCGGTTGATGATATTATGATATCTATTCCAAGGGGCCAGAGAATCGTATTACGTTCCAAAAAATATAATAAGGAGATTATTCCGATGCTATCAACGGCTCATAATTACATGTCAGGACTTCCGATTTATAGTTTCTTGTCAGACTATATAAATCAAGAAGCTCATTATTACTATTTCGAATGGAACCCTTTCTTTAATCAGAAGCCATTTCTCCCCCGCATTTCGTATCATAATATAATACTAATGCCTGCAAGATGGTTAGTCGGCATGAATCTATTTCCTGAAGGCGTGGATTCAGAAAAGATCCTAAAATATAAGAATGAGGTCGGTCTTCCGGACGAGGTGTTATTAACTGTTGGTGACAACAAACTATATATCAACTTCAACAAAGAGTACTCCTTAGACTTGTTATGTGAAGAATTAACTAAGAAAAAGGTAATTACTCTTGAAGAATTCCTATATAGTTCAAGCAATAAAAACCTTGTTTGTTCTAAGGACGGCAGTTATTATACTAATGAAATAATACTTAATTTGTATAGAGAACAGTAGTATGGTACAGAGACGTTTTATAGCAGGTAGCGAATGGATTTATTATAAAATCTATTCCGGTCCCAAGATAATAGAGCAAATACTTATATGCGATTTAATCCCTGCCGTGAATTCTCTCAGACGAAAGGGATTGGTTGATTCGTTTTTCTTTATTCGATATATGGATCCGAACTATCATATCAGATTGAGGTTACATTGTCAAAGTAAGGACTGCGGCATCATCATGGATAAGATGAGAAAGAAGCTTGAAAAATATGTGAGAGACCTAACGATAACGACAATTCAGCTTGATACTTATGCCCGAGAGGTCGAAAGATATGGCGGCGACAATATTGTATTCTTTGAGAGGATGTTCTACTATGATAGTTGCCTCGTTTCAAATTGCCTTAAAAGACTTGAATGTCTGGATACCCAGCGGCACGATATAAGTTTGAAATTCATTGATACATTGCTAGATTCGCGAGGATTAACCCTTGACGATAAAATAATTTTTTCGGACCGGAACAGAAAGGCGTATTTTCAAGAAATCTATCAGTCTAATGATTCTATCCGGAATATGCTGAACGCAAAATACCGCAATGTAAGAAAGGAAGTATTTGACTGCCTAAATAAAGAAAGGCAGCAAACTTGGTGGGACAAGGAGATATCCAAATATACCAAGAACGTAAGCTCGCTTGGCAGTTTTATCTCGACAATAAACGGAAATGAACTGACAAGCGTAATTCACATGCATGTAAATAGAATGTATAGGATGCAGCAAAGACGTATTGAGATGTTACTTTACTGGTATCTATACAAATACTATGTTTCTCAAAAAGCAATAAGTCACAAGAGCGACTAGGCTATAGGTGATGGAATTTTTTGCCACAGTCTTTGCAATGATAATTTGCAAAGACGCGGTTATATGTAAACATTATAACAAGGCCGGCAACGAAGAGTATGATAGCGATGACATCTACAGCCTCTGACTTGATGCCGTATTCTTCTCCTTGGAACAGATAAAGACCCGGAAAAAGGAAGAAGAAAACCGCAGCAATCAACAATGCTGAATTGTCTTTTCTCCCCATGATGGGTTCCACATTCTCGCTTCCGCATTTCGGGCAAATAAAGGCTGTGTCTTCAGCATGATTGTCGAAAACAGGTCTTGTTAGGGCCTGCGCTCTTTCCAAATCTTTTTCGAACACATATATAGCAATCCCGGGAACTGGGCCATAAGCCCCAGTTCGTTGATCCATTGTTTCATCATGCCGACGTGATTCTATGCCATTAACATTAAGAATGTCACATACGGTGTCTGCAATTATATTGTTTGGACACTTGCATAATAAGGTATCGTTCATAGTCGCTATAGTTTATTTATGAAAAAAACAACTTACTGTCCATTATAGACCCCCAGGTCAGGAAGCATTTCTTCCTGGGACTGGAGGCTTCCGGCTTTGTCGGTGTAGAAGATGTAGACTCGGGCGTCTTCGGAAATCGAGATGGAGATCTCGCCGGCGTCTGTCACAAACGTGGAGATATAGGCGCATCCCTTCTTGACGACGGCATTGATTCCGTCCTCTTCCGTATAAGGAGGAAGGAAACTTTCACTCTCGACAGACGGCAATCCATAGCGGACTATGAGTTTCGACTTCATGGACTCGTAACGGGTCTTAAGCAACTGCCAGCTCGGGCAGATCGGATAGGCCACGGCCACCATATAGACCTTGTCTGTCTTCGGAGTGACTACAAGATAGAGCTCGCATTTCTCGCCGAGATGCTTTCCCTCGATAGCCCCGGATTTCTGCTGCTTGAACTTCACCGAACGCAGATTATGGATGAAATTACGGGAGAATCCCTTAATCTCCAGCCCCTCGAAAGTCATATGCTCCTGAGCGGACATTGAGACCGCCAGGAACAGGGACATCAATATGATTGCGAACCTTTTCATCGTGAATGATTCTTCAAATATAATTATTATCTTCGCATTTACCAATCGCAGCGCGTAATGAGATATTCAATCATAGTACCAGTTTTCAATCGCCCAGACGAGGTCGACGAGCTTCTCCAGAGCCTTACCGTCCAGTCAGTCAAGGACTTCGAAGTCATCATCGTCGAGGACGGGTCAGCGAAACCATGCGCCGATGTTGTCGAAAAATACAGAGACCGGCTTGACCTGCATTACTATGTCAAGGAAAACTCCGGACCGGGCCAGACGCGCAACTACGGCGCCGAAAGAGCCTCCGGCGAATATCTCATAATACTCGACTCCGACGTGATCGTCCCCGAAAACTACTTCGCCGCAGTCTCGGAAGAGCTCGACCGGGAGCCATGCGACGCATTCGGCGGTCCCGACAGGTCCCACCCGTCATTTACCGACGTCCAGAAAGCGATAAGCTACTCGATGACGGCCTTCATCACCACCGGCGGCATTCGCGGCGGCGACGTGAAGCTCGACAAATTCTACCCGAGGAGCTTCAACATGGGCATACGCAGGGACGTCTACGCCTCGCTCGGAGGCTTCTCCAAGATGCGATTCGGCGAAGATATAGACCTCAGCATCAGGATCTTCAAGGGGGGACATTCATGCCGCCTCTTCCCGGACGCGTGGGTCTACCACAAGCGCCGCACCGACCTGCGGAAGTTCTTCCGCCAGGTCCATAATTCCGGCATCGCCAGGATCAATCTCTACAAGAAATACCCTGAATCGCTGAAGGCAGTGCACCTGCTGCCGGCGGCATTCACGGTCGGCCTTCTCATGGTCCCGATACTGCCCGTTGTCATGATCCCGCTGCTCACGCTGTTCGTCGTTGCCGTATTCGGCGAAGCCATGGTCAAGGAAAGCCGTCAGAGCCCTCTGCCGAAGGCGGCGAAGATCGGAGCGCTGGCAGTCGCGGCCGCGTTCGTCCAGCTCGTGGGGTATGGAACCGGCTTCCTGAGGGCGTTCTGGGAGCGCTGTATCCTCGGGAAAGGGGAATTCGAAGCATTCAAGAAAAATTTCTACAAATAGTTTTAAACCTTGCCGGAGAAGAAGTGTCTAAAAGTCCGGTTAGTTAGATATAAATATAAACATGCGACTTTTCAAGACTCTTCTCATCGGCCTTCTGGCCGTAATCTCTCTTCCGGCCTTCGCGCAGGCCCCGGGCAATGTTTCGATAACCCTTACTGATGAAATCAGCGGCGAACCTGTCGCTTTCGCTACGGTATCGCTTTCAAAGAGCGGCGAAAAAAAGGCGTCGAAATATGCCCTTACGGACGAAAATGGTAAAGCCACAATTGAGAAAGTTAAGGCAGGCACCTATACTATCAAGGCTGAACTCCTTGGCTACAAGGCCTATGAGAAGGAAATCAAAGTCGATGGAAACGTGGATCTCGGCGCAGTCAAGATGGGTCCTGACAATGTACTCCTTGAAGCCGCTAAAGTAACAGGAGTAGGCAACCCGATCGTGATCAAGAAGGATACGGTAGAGTATAATACTTCCTCTTTCAAGACTACTGACAGCGATATGCTGGAAGACCTCCTCAAGAAGCTTCCGGGCGTCGAGGTATCTTCTGACGGTACTGTGACCGCCAACGGAAAAACAATCGAAAAGATCACCATAGCAGGCAAGACGTTCTTCCTCAACGACCCTCAGATTGCTACCAAGAACCTCCCGGCCAACATGATAGACAAGATTAAAGTTGTCCAGAAGAAGTCCGAGCAGGCCGAGTTCACAGGAATCGACGACGGCGAGGAAACCACCGTGCTGGACCTCTCCGTACGTCCGGGCATGATGAACGGTATCTTCGGAAACGCAGCTGCCGGAGGCGGCCATGACATTCCTGAAAATGGCCTGAAAGGAATCTCGATGAAGGACGATGACTGGAGATACGAGGGATCCCTCTTTGCCGGCCGTTTTACTGACAAGAGCCAGATAAGCGTCGTCCTCAACGGCAACAATACCAACAACCGTGGATTCAACGATCTCGCCGGAGGAATGATGGGCAACATGCGCGGCGGCGGAATGGGCATGGGCGGCGGAATGTTCGGCACCGGATCCGGCATCACCACTTCCTGGATGGGCGGTCTCAATGGCGCTTGGACCCTGTTCGACGACAAGATGGACATCGGCGGCAACTATCTCTACAACGGCAGCCAGCGCTTCGTCGAGGAGGAGAGCCTCCGCAATACCTTCCTCACGGACGGCAGCACTCTCAACTATCTGGAGAACGGTACCAGCACTACCAATTCTTATGGCCATCGTTTCGGAATGAGACTCGAGCATCAGTTCTCGAAGAGCACTTCGATTCTCTTCGAGCCGTCAATCAACTTCGGAAACGGCGATTTCCAGGAACTCTCCAGATTCAGCACAAAGAAGAACAATATCACTTCCACCAACGAAGGATTCAACAATAACACCGGAAAGAACGACAACGTCTCCGCAAGCGGCCGTTTCCTCCTCCGCCAGAGGCTTGGTCTTCCGGGCAGGACTCTTACCGTCAACGCCAGATTCAACTACAGCGACAACACTACTGACGGCTTCAACCAGTCGCTGACGGGCAACTACGACGACGAGGGCAACTCGATAATCAAGAATGATATCGTCAACCAGCGTTACGACCAGAACCAGAAGAACTCATCTGTCTTCAGTAACTTCACATACACCGAGCCTATCGGCAACCATTTCTATGTCGAGGGGAACTACTCCTATCGCTGGAACAGGTCGACGTCTGAAAAGACGACCTACGACTCCGGGGAAGGATACTCTGTCGGCGAAAGCGCGCTGGGCTACAACCGCAGCGGAGAGACCGTCAACAATGCTTACTCCAACAGCGTGGTCAACAAGAACATCACCCAGAATATCGGGGCCAACCTGCTCTTCCAGAACGAGAAACTCTCCGCCCAGGTAGGTTTCGGTCTCATGCCGACGATCACGGACAATACGACCAACGGAAACACCTACCACGACAAGGAGCTGAACTTCGCTCCGCGCGCCAGGGTCATGTATGACATCAACGACAACAATAACGTCAGACTCTTCTACAACGGACGCTCTTCACAGCCAAGCACTTCGCAGCTCATGCCGGTGCTCGACAACAGCAATCCGCTGAGGATGTCCTTCGGTAACCCATACCTCAAACCATATTTCAGCCACAACATGCGTTCGGAGTATAGCTTCATGGACAGGGCTACTTTCACTTCGCTGAGGATTTCTCTTAACGGAGGCATGACGATCAATCCTGTGATCAACACTTCCTGGTACGGTACCAACGGCGCTACCTATTCTCTGCCGGTCAACGGTCCGTCTTCCGCCAACGGAAGTATCATGGGCTTCCTCAATACCCCGATCGCCAAGTCCAACTTCAGCATCTTCAACATGTTCAACACCAGCTATAATTCAAGCTACACATATATCGGCGGCAGATTCGATTCCAGCAGGTTCATGACAACGGACCCGGTCAGCGGCTCTATCACCGATTTCAACTATGAGCTCTTCCACCAGACCTTCCCTGATCTTGGAAAGAAGGACTATGAAGAGTTCACGCTGAACCATACTCAGACCTGGATGTTGATGGAGAGGCTTAACCTCACTTACAGGAATGACTATCTCGAGATCCGCGCCGGAGGTGCCACAAATACCAGAAAATCATGGTACACAGTGGCAGCAAACAACAGCACGGCGAGGACATGGAACAATCAGGTCAACGGTTCCTTCAACTGGACGGTCGGCAATTCAGGCCTCACCATCCAGACAGACATGAACTATAACTGGTATAACGGCTATACGACCGGTCATGACCCGGAGTATATCTGGAATGCAAATATCTCGATGCAGGTATTCAAGCGCCAGGCAACTGTCGCTCTCAAGGCCTATGATATCCTCAACCAGGCAAAGACGCTCAGCGTCAGCGACAACGGCAACGTATATTCCGAGA
>Ga0256407_10011355_pt1 | contig 12333 bp, 7 predicted proteins | sample RumenRJG_04DNA_FD_193489 | JGI IMG/M metagenome (GOLD analysis project Ga0256407, IMG submission 193489) | Bovine rumen microbial communities from Lethbridge, Alberta, Canada - RJG_04 | ecosystem: Host-associated > Mammals > Digestive system > Stomach > Rumen | place: Canada: Alberta | collected... | reverse complement strand
TATACTGGCGGTCCTGGCCCTGGTGGTACTGGCTCTGGGAATTATCGTCATGCGCACCCCGAGAGAGGGAGAAGCGGCTGCTGCAGCTGGCGGCTCCGGCAGGGGCGCCTCTTCGAAAAAGAAAGCAGGCAGGGAACCTGCAAGCGATATCCCTACAACGGAGATGGTCAGGAAGAGTACTTTCTGGCTCTTCTATGTCTGGATCGCGCTTCTGACTGCCTCCGGTCTCATGCTTGTATCCCAGGCGAGCGGTATTGCTGCAGAAGTCGGAACGACACTTTCCGGCAATACTATTGCGACGGCAGTCGGTATGATCTCCATCCTGAATGCGGTCGGCCGGATCTGCACAGGGACTGTCTATGACCGCTTCGGCTACCGGGTCACCATGCTCATGGTCATGGTTTTCTTCGGATTTTCGGCGGTCATGATGATTCTGGCCATCAAGACCGGCGTGTTTGCCCTGGTCGTGATCGGATTTGCTGCTGGCGGATTTGCCTACGGCGGCAACGCCTCCATCAGCCCGCCCATGATCGCGGACTTCTACGGCAGGACCTGGTATGCCACAAACTTTGCCCTGATCCCGACCAATGCCCTGTTTACGTCTTTTGCATCCGTACTTGCGGGCAGGATCTATGACCAGACACATTCCTACCTTTACCCCCTGCTTTTGCTGCTTGGAGCAATTGTACTGTCTGCAGTGATTTCCCTCATGATCCGCAGGCCCGGAGAGAAAAGTCTGGCGGGATCAGAATCGTAGATACCGTCCACTTTATGATCCACAGGCCCGTAAAAAGAGTCATAAGGAATACTCGCAAGTTGAATCAATAACCTGTAATATCTACACCTGCGCAAATCCATTTCCGGTACTTTGCGCAGGTGGTTTTTGACAAAGGGGAAAAATATGTGTGACCTTCAGGAACAGCCCGATATAGAGTGGGATGAAAAACTTGGGATTGTTACGGCAGGAGCGGACGGAGACTCCTCCGACACAGTCAATTTTCGCTATGAGCCGACGCCCTATGCGGTGCTGGACCGACTTGCGGAGAGCGGTCTGATCGGACCGGAAAGCGTGCTGATCGATTATGGCTGCGGAAGAGGGAGATGTTCCCTCTTTCTGCATGCAGCAACCGGCTGCCGGACGATTGGAATTGACCACAACCCTGTGCTTGTCAGAGAGGCGAAGGCCAATCTGGCCAGAATGAAAGACGCCGGGATACTGCGGCAGAGCACTGGCAGTTCCCTGTCCGGTTTGAGACCTGTGAGCCCTGCAGCAGGGGTAGAAGAGCCTGCGAAAAACGAACAGGCGGTTACCTTCCGCAGGATGAGGGCCCAGGACTACCGGGTGACCGACGAGGACGCCTTTTATTTTTTCAATCCCTTTTCCGAGGTGATCCTGAAGGCGGTCCTGCAGGAGATCATTGGTTCCTGGTACGAGAATCCCCGGCAGATTTATCTGTTTTTTTACTATCCCAAGGACGAGGATGTGGCCCTTTTGTCCATGTATGACGAGATCCTTTTTTACGATGAAATCGACTGCACAGACCTGTATGGCGGACGGGATGATCGGGAGAGAGTTCTGGTTTACGAACTATCGGCCGATGAAAGATAAATGTTGAAAATGGAAATAAGTTGGAGACAGGGACGCAGAAACGGCGTTACTCCCGGCATGGTTTTGTGAGGAGATCGCTGTTCATGCCCCCTGTCTCTCTTTGTCTCTGCCTCCATGCCTCCATATCTCCAGGTCTCTGGATCTCTGTCTCTATGTCTTCGCAAGGAGGGGTTGCATTATACCCCCATAGGGTATATAATGGAGCGAAAGATACCCGAGGGGGGTATCTTAAACAGGATAAAACCTTATATATCGTACAAGGAAACAGTGAATATGGAAAAAGAGTTACAGACCATGACGGATCTGCAGGAGACAGACGCAGCAGCTTATGAAGCATCCGGAGCGGATTCTTTAGGAGCCGGAAATACAGAGGCGGAAAAAAGCTCATGCTGCTGCGGCGAACGCAGAAAGACGCGTTCGGAGAAGGAATACAAGGACCTCCTGAATCGGCTCAGCAGGATCGAGGGACAGATCCGGGGACTCAAGGGAATGGTCGAGAAGGACGCCTACTGCATCGATATACTCAATCAGGCTTCCGCCGCGAGCAGCGCGCTTTCGAGTTTCTGCAAGGTTCTGCTTTCCAGCCATATCCGCACATGTGTTACGGAAGATGTGCGAGAGGGGCATGAAGAGAAGGTGGATGAACTGGTGAAGACGCTCCAGAAGATGATGAGATGATGAGATAATGCGCAGTGCGGTGTGATGAGTGCTGTGCAAGAGGTATGTGATGGATCAGTATACAGTGACTGGAATGAGCTGCGCGGCATGCCAGGCCCGCGTGGAAAAGGCCGTCTCCAAGGTGGACGGCGTGACGAGCTGTAATGTCAGTCTCTTGACCAATACGCTGGCGGTGGAGGGAACAGCCTCGCCGGAGACGATCATGCAGGCAGTGGAGAACGCCGGATACGGTGCAGCGCCAAAGGGAACGGGAGAGGCTGCGGGTGCCGGGGCAGGAGCCGCCGGCAGTCTGTCCGCAAAGCTGGCGGCAGAGGAAGACGCGCTCAAGGACCGCGAGACGCCGGTACTCAAGAGACGACTCCTGACTTCGCTCGGATTTTTACTTGTGCTCATGTATTTTTCCATGGGACACATGATGTTCGGGTTTCCCCTCCCGGCATTTTTCCACGATAATCACATTGCCATGGGACTGCTGCAGCTGCTGCTGGCAGGTATCGTCATGGTGATCAACCAGAAGTTTTTTATCAGCGGCTTCAAGAGCCTCTTTCACGGCGCTCCCAACATGGACACCCTGATCGCTCTTGGATCGGGGGCGGCCTTTGTATATAGTACGGCCATGCTCTTTGCCATGACAAGGGCCCAGGTCGACGGCAACACCGCGGCGGTCTCGCAGTACATGATGGAGTTTTACTTTGAGTCCGCGGCAATGATCCTGACTTTGATCACCGTCGGCAAGATGCTTGAGGCAAGATCCAAAGGAAGGACGACGGATGCCCTCAAGAGCCTGATGAAGCTGGCGCCCAAGACCGCCACGGTGGTCCGGGACGGGCAGGAGCAGGAAGTCGGCATTGATGATGTCAGAAAGGGCGATATCTTTGTAGTGCGCCCAGGCGAAAATATACCCGTGGACGGCATCGTCCTGGAGGGAACGAGTGCGGTCAATGAGGCGGCGCTGACGGGCGAGAGCATCCCCGTGGATAAAAACCCCGGCGACGAGGTGTCCTCAGCGACCCTCAACCAGTCCGGTTTCCTTCGCTGTGAGGCGACCCGCGTCGGCGAAGACAGCACGCTTGCCCAGATCATCCAGATGGTCAGCGACGCGGCAGCCACCAAGGCTCCCATTGCAAAGCTGGCGGACACCATTTCCGGCGTCTTTGTGCCTGCGGTCATCTGTATTGCCCTGGTGGTGACCTTTGTCTGGCTGGTGATCCTGCATCAGCCTGTCGGCTTTGCTCTGGCGCGCGGCATTTCCGTCCTGGTGGTCAGCTGCCCCTGCGCCCTTGGCCTTGCGACTCCGGTCGCGATCATGGTGGGCAACGGTATGGGCGCCAAAAACGGTATCCTCTACAAGACGGCGGAAGCCCTGCAGGAGACCGGCAATGTGCAGATCGTGGCGCTCGATAAGACCGGCACCATCACCAAGGGCGAGCCGGTGGTCACGGATATCCTGCCCGCAGAGGGTGTGACGGAGGAAGACCTTTTGGTCCGGGCGGCGGCACTGGAGTCCCGCAGCGAGCATCCTCTGGCAAAAGCTATTATCAGCTTTGCGGACCAGCGGGCGGAGCCGGCGGCGCAGGCGGTACAGCCCGGCAGTTCAACGCAAACTACGTCGCAGAAGGCACCGGAGGTCGAGGATTTCCGGGCGCTTCCCGGAAATGGTCTCACTGCCCTGGTCGACGGCAGGAAGATGGCGGGCGGAAACCTGTCCTTTATCACCGGCCAGATTTCCGGTGGGCAGCTGACGGGTGATGCGATTCGTCAGACGGCTGAAAACCTTGCCGAAGAAGGAAAGACGCCCCTGTTTTTTGCCTGTGACGGAAAGTATCTGGGTACCATTGCTGTCGCAGATACCATGAAGGAGGACAGTGCCCAGGCCATCGCGGAGCTTCGGGGAATGGGCATCCACGTGGTCATGCTGACCGGCGACAACCGCCGCACTGCCGAGGCCATCGGCCGCCAGGCAGGGGTCAATGAGGTCGTGGCAGGCGTCCTGCCTGCAGGCAAGGAGGAGGTCATCCGCCTGCTGCAGGAGAAGGGCAAGACTGCCATGGTCGGCGACGGCATCAACGATGCGCCTGCCCTGACCCGGGCCGACATCGGCATTGCCATCGGCGCCGGCACGGACGTCGCCATTGACGCCGCGGATGTGGTACTGATGAAGAGCCGCCTGACGGATGTCAGCGCCGCAGTGCGCCTGAGCCGCCAGACCTACAAGACCATCCTGTGGGGTCTCTTCTGGGCACTGATCTACAACTCGATCCTCATTCCCATTGCCGCGGGCCTTCTGGTTCCGCTTGGCATCACTATGGATCCCATGTTCGGCGCTCTCGCCATGAGCCTGTCGAGCTTCTGCGTAGTTACCAATGCGCTCCGGCTCAACCTCATGCAGGTACACAGCGCCGCAAAGGATACAGACAACTGGAAAAAACGCAAAAAGAATCCTCTCCCCCTTGACGGGGACGGGAGACTCCTGGGAGAGTATAGCCGTCAGAAGGAACTGGAACAGCAAAAAGCGCTGGAGGCGCAGAGAAAGGAGAATACGATGACAAAGACAATGGAAATCAAAGGAATGATGTGCCCTCACTGTGAGGCAACCGTAAAGAAGGCCCTCGAGGCGGTCGCAGGCGTGACCGGCGCGGAAGTCAGCCATGAGAAGGGCACCGCTGTTGTGTCCATGGACGCAGAGGTGGCTAATGACGTTCTCAAGAAAGCTGTCGAGGACAAGGACTACGAGGTGCTCGGCATCGCGTAAGACGGACTGCAACAAACATAATCCGTATATAAAAAGTACAGAGAAAAGGGATGCTGCAATTGCTGATGAACGGTTCATTTTGAACGCATCAGCAGCAATTGCAGCATCCTCTTTTTATTGTTTTATCCTTCCTGCGCTATATCTCCTTCCTGCATCACTTCCTCCGGGAGCGCGTCGTTGTCACGCCCTCGACAGGGCGTGTACAGTGCCGCTCGTCAGAGCGACAACGCGAGGAGAAATTCGAGGAGGCGATTTCTCCGATGCGATCTCTTCACTTACCTCTGTGTCTCTGGTCTCTTTTCTGCAATTACCTTTACCACTTCCAGCAGAATTTCCACACACTGGTCCATCTCTTCTGCAACCGCATGTTCATAATAACCATGGTATGCATAACCGCCCGTGCCCAGGTTAGGGCATGGAAGGCCCCTGAAGGAAAGCTGGGCACCATCTGTACCACCGCGAACCGGTCTGGAGACAGGGGTCAGTCCGACAGCGAGGATTGCACATTTTGCAATCTCCACTACCTCGGGATGTTTTGCTACCACCTCTGCCATGTTCCGGTACTGGTCTTTAATCTGATAGTCCACAGTGCCTGCACCGTATTTTTGATTCAGCCTTTCCGCTGTCTCCTGAATGATCTGCTTTCTCCTCGCAAAGATCTCCGCATCATGATCGCGCAGGATATAGTCAGCTGTTGCTTCAGTGACGTTTCCCCCGGCACCGGTCAAATGATAAAAACCTTCACGGCCTTCGGTCTTTTCCGGCACCTCGTCCGGCGGAAGCATGCTGTTGAATTCCATGAGCACCTTCATGGCATTGACCATCCGACCTTTTGCATCACCGGGATGCACCGATAAACCATGGGCAGTCAGATGGGCCGCCGCTGCGTTAAAGGTCTCGTACTCCACTTCATCCGGTGCGGAACCATCCACTGTATATGCAAAATCTGCACCGAAAGCTTCTACATCCAGATACGCAGCCCCATGTCCTATTTCCTCGTCCGGGGTAAAGCAGACACAGATCCTGCCATGCGGCCTTTTCTCCTCAACCAGCCGCTCACACATCGTCATGATCTCTGCAATACCGGCTTTGTCATCTGCCCCGAGGACGGATGTCCCATCCGTTGTCACGATCGTCTTTCCCCGGCATTTTTTCAGGTGTGGGAAGGCATTCGGATCCAGTGTCCTCCCGGATGTCCCCAGTGGAATGCATTTCCCGTCATAATTTGAAATCAGCTGCGGCCTGGTATCCGTTCCTCCGCAGTCGTCCACTGTATCCAGATGAGAGATGAAACCAACAGATCTGCATCCTTCGCAGCCTGACGTTGCCGGCAGATAACCATAGACATAGGCATGCTCATCAACCCGGACATCTGTCAAACCCAGGGATTTCATTTCATCTTCTAATAGATGCGCAAGAGCAAACGCTCCCTCTCCCGATGGTGTTTTTTCCACCTCTTCATGGCTTGTTGTATTGATCGCGACGTATTTCAGTAAACGCTTATAGGCTCTCATTATTCTTCCTTCACTTTTTTATAGTTGCCGGATACAGCTGCAGAGACCGGTTTTCTGTGTCCCGGTCCTGATTCAGCGTGATCCTGTTTGACATTGTATAAGCCGCTGCCTTCTTTGTCAGCATGTTCTGATTATACCGCATACCAACCCATATATAATAATAAATTCATTGCGCATACAATGAGCTTTTCGGAACCGTCCCTCGAAACTCATGTTATAATTGGAGGTAGGAATACTGTCCTATATGCAGGCAAAAACAGGAAAGGGGAATACTATGGCAGACGCACTTTCTTTATACAGGTTCTGGCTGGAGAAGCTGCCCGCAGATGAGCCGCTGCATGCGGAGCTTGAGGCAGCTGCAGAGGATGAAGAGGATATCATAGATCGGTTTTATCAGGAGATCGTATTTGGGACGGCGGGCCTCAGGGGCATCTGCGGGGCCGGTACAAACCGTATGAACCGGCTGACAGTGGGCCGCGCCACAAAGGGAATCGCGGACTATATTCTGGAATCCGGAGAGGACCCGAAAGCCGGTGTGGTGATCGCCTACGACTGCCGGTATTTTTCGAAAGAGTTTTCTGAGCTGGCGGCTTCGATCCTGATGGGCAGCGGGATCCATGTTTACCTGTTTCCCTCCATGCGCCCGACCCCGGAACTGTCATTTTCTATACGCAAGTACGGAACCGTTTCCGGCATCAACATGACTGCCAGTCATAATCCCAAGGAATACAACGGCTATAAGGTCTATTGGAAGGACGGCGCCCAGATTTCCGGCAGTGTCTCGGACGGCATCCTGGAGCGGATCCAGAGGCTGGATCTGTTTGATGACTTTGGTGGGATCTCCCTGGTGGAAGGAAAAGAGAAGGGGCTCCTGACCATGCTGGGTGAGGAGACGGACCGCGCCTACCTCGATTATGTCTATTCCATGCGGCAGCGCGCGGACTGTGAACTGGACAAGAGTGTCTGCGTGGTCTACACACCCCTGAACGGCGCCGGCAGCATTCCTATGGAAACAGTGGCTGCAGAACTGGGATACGACAACTTCCATATCGTGCCGGAACAGAAGGATCCCGATCCGGAATTCACTACCGTGGGCTATCCGAACCCGGAGGATCCAAAGGGATTTGAACTGGCGGAAAAACTCGGAAAAGAAGTCGGTGCGGAGGTTCTGATCGCAACGGATCCCGACAGCGACCGCATGGCGATCGAGATTCCGGACGGCAAGGGCGGATACGAGCCCCTCAACGGCAACCAGACTGGCGCCCTGCTCATCGCCTATATGGCGCAGAGTCAGAAGGATGCAGGCACCCTTCCCAAAAAGGCCGGCATGATCAAGTCGATCGTGACAGGAGATCTGGGAAAAGCGATCTGCCAGGCCAACGGGATCCGGGTCTATGAGGCGCTGACAGGATTTAAAAATATCTGCGGCGTGATCCCGCGCCTGGAAGCAGAGGGCTATTCATACTTTTTCGGCTATGAGGAGAGCATCGGCTGTGCGCCCGGCGAGGCGGTCCGCGACAAGGACGGTATCTGTGCCGGCATGCTGGTCATGGAACTGGCAGCCTGGTGTAAAAAGCGCGGGGAGACCATCCGGGATTATCTGGAGGCACTGTACCGCAGGTATGGATATTATGCGGAAAAAGGAATCTCTGTTGTTTTGCAGGGGCAGGAGGGTTCAGCCCGCATGGGACGCATCATGGATCGTTTCCGCAGCAATCCTCCCCGGAAATTCGGAGCCCTGCAGCTTGTGGAAACCATCGACTATATAAACGGCTATGAGGACATCCCGGCCTCCAACGTGCTGAAATTCATTATGGATGACGGAAGCTGGTTTGCCGTGCGTCCGTCCGGCACGGAACCTAAGATCAAGTTCTACTACTATGCGGTTTCTCCTCAAAGGGAGGAATCGGCTGCGCGCGTAGAGATGATGCAGAGCACGGTGGAGAAGACCATACAGGAAGTCAAGTAAGCTATTGGCGAAAAAAAGACGCTCCTTGCACGGTTCCACAATACACTACAGGACCGCTCCCTTTCCGCGAGCAAGCTCACGCGGGAGCGGTCCTGTACATTTAATTACTCTTATCAGTTCATCTTCTTTCCACAGAGATACACATCCCGCGGCATGTTATGACTGAATCCTTCCTTTTCTGCTGTAAGCAGGTCATCGTCGAAGACCAGGAAATCCGCATCCTTGCCGGCTTCGATGGACCCCTTGCGAGCCTCAATGCCAAGCTGCTTTGCGCCGTTGATCGTATATCCAAGGATCATTTCTTCAATGTTCATTGCCTGATCCGGGGTCGGGAATCTCTCAATGGTTCTTGAGGTTTCCGGAGCCAGGGTCTTGTCAGTGATCCAGCGTGTCATTCCGACTTCCATGCCGAGGTAGGGATTCCAGGAGGAAAAATCACCGTAGGTAATATTATCGCTTGACCATGCTACATTTGCGCCGGTGTCCCAAAGCGTTTTGCAGCGGTACATCTTATTCGCGCGTTCCTCGCCAAGTATTCCACTCCATACCTCATAAGGATTTCCGCCCGTGCATCCGGAGTGCCACCACGCTGTGTAGTTGGCATTCACGCCGAGCTTTGCAAAGCGGTCCAGATCTGCGTCATCCTGGATCTCCAGATGCGCACAGGTTACCCGGACACGGAAGCTGTCTCCGAGCTCCTTTTTGGCCAGTTCAACGCCGTCCAATACGGCACGTGATGCCTGCTCCCCGACGGTATGCGCATGGAAATCCAGGCCTTCCTCGTTGAGTATTTTCAGGAGCTCTGCCACTTCTTCTGCATTGAATGTAGTAGAACCCTTCTTATGGGTGTCTGCATAGGGCGTTATCTGCGCGGCAGTTTCAATCCGCAGGGTGCCGTCCATAAAGACCTTAAAGGTATGGACCTTCAGGTGCTCCGTGTTAAATTTATGCCTGAAACGCTTTACATGCTCCACGACTTCCATCATTTTTTTCGGACGGGTCAGCGCATAGCTTCCGTCAATATAGACGGGCAGCTCTCCCTTTTTGTCCAGTTCACATAAACGCTGATAAACCCGCTCATGAAGTTCCTCGCCCTCCGGCCAGCCTGCATCAAATACAGCGCTCACACCGGCATTTACAGAGAAATCGATCCAGCTTTTAAGCACCGTGTCAATCTGCTCGTCTGTCAGAGAGGGGATACCGTCGAAAAGAAGCTGCCACCCCGCAGACTCAAAGGCATTTCCGGTCACATGACCGTCCTTGCGCACATAATAACTGAGCTCGGGCACCGGATCCTCCGTATCGTCCGTAATCTGGTGCTTTGCAAGTATCCTGGAGTTCACCCAGACACTGTGGCCTTCCCCTTCCAGGATAAGCAGCTCGCTGTCCGGGCAAATTAAATCCAAATCTTCCTTTGTGAGAATTTCCCCCTTCAGGAATTTTCGCTCCAGAACAAACCTGTAGCGCTCCTTCCCGGGATTGCTTTTAATCAACTGCGCCATAAAGTCCAGGGCTTCCTTTTTGCTGGAGCATACAATATATTCTCCCGTGTCCATGTATGCAAATCCGATACCTGTCGTCACATGGACATGGCTGTCAATAATACCGGGCATAATGAACTTCCCGCCGAGGTCAGTGACCTCGCCCTCAAAGTCCTTAAGTCCCTCCTCGTCGCCCACAAAAATAAATTTGCCGTTCTTCACTGCAAGGGCAGTGGCCTGCGGGTTTTCCCTGTCAGCTGTGAAGATTTTCGCGTTTTTGAAAATCCGGTCTGCCTTCATGCTGATTTTCCTCCCTTGTAGATTCTCAAGCCATACATTGGTGCTTCATATTGATCGCCCGGCGCCCCTAATCCTGTCATGGGCGCCGGGCCGCAAGGGTCAGAACAGATAATATTTGGTCAGGTCATAGGTCCTGTCCCAATCTACAATCTTTACCGCCGATTCTTTCTCACTATGGATATCGAACTCATCCAGGACCATCACCTGCCGGGTCTCCGGGCCATAGGCCGGCCACTCCTTTGCCTTTCCGTCCGGAGAAATGTCCGCGCTGAGGGAGGGATCGCCGGTCTTAGCAAACTGGACCCACATCTTCCGCACAGTCTTTCCGAAGGTCTCATCAAAAACTCTTCCAAGTTCAGGATCCGTATTCTGATGATCAAAAATGATCTCCAGCTCCACACCGTGTCCGGGTTCCGCCGTGAAGAAATAGGTGTGGATATTGCCGCCGGCTGCCGCCTGGCTCTCCGAGATCCGGATGACCGGCGCATTAAACCAGAGCTGGTCGAACAGGCGGCACTCGCCCTCGCAGCCTTCCCCCTTCACATCTTTACAGAAGCTCTCGAGCAGGGCCTTCTCCTTCTCCGGCAGCTTGTCGAGCTTCCTCTCCTTCCGGTCGGCAGCCAGCATTTTGATGCCTTCCTCGCCCATCGCAGCCGCGAACCAGTCGAATTCATTCTTGTTGCAGCCGAACATAAGGTCGAGATCCTTTGCCGCGCCTCCGGCATAAGCCTCATAGGGATCCACGGGAAGCCATTTTCCGTCCCGTTCCGGACCTATGCGAAGTCTTACCGCTTCGGATTCGTCCGCGAGAGTCCGGGCATCTACCTTCATCAGGTCGGCAGCAGTTTTGCAGCCGAGGACCTCCATCATTACCTTCGTGCAATCGATAGCCTCTTCCGGGGATCTTGTCAGGGTAGGGGAACCGCTCTGGGCAATAACCCGTTTAAAGTAGGCGTGGGAACCCTTGAGAAGCGGAAGCAGGGATACGCTTCCGGCGCCGGCAGATTCTCCATAGATCGTCACATTGTCCGGATCGCCGCCAAAGCCTGCAATGTTTTCATGGACCCACTTTAAGCCCATAAGCTGATCCAGAGGGCCCAGGTTCTGCGCATCCGGGAAATCCCCTCCGTCCGGCAGGTGGGACAGGTGGAAGTAACCAAAGATACCCAGCCGGTACGCGACAGTAACGATAATGACATCCGGATTCTCTCTCAGGAAATTATCGCACTCAAACAGTGAAAAGGCTGCCGCGCCGAACTCAAAGGCGCCGCCGTGGATCCACACCATGACCGGCTTCTTCGCTGTGCTGTCATCGTCCGCTTTCCAGACGTTCAGATAAAGACAATCTTCTCCCTGGTTGATAAGGGTATCTTCCACATCGCTGAAATCCTTATGCTGGCAGGGGCTCTTCCCTTTGTAATACGCCTCGTATACGCCGTCATCCGGAACAACATCCACCGGTGCCTTCCAACGGTTCTCCCCCACAGGCTGCTTTCCCACGAAGGGAATCCCCCTGTAAACGATGACCCCGTCTTCTTTCCTGCCGACAAAAGTGCCGTTGATGCATTTGACAGCCAGAGACCTGTCATAATTGCCATCGGTAATCTTGCTGTTTGCTCTGAACTGCATTCTTCGTTCCTCCTTATATGCTTTTTGCTTTACAATGAAGTTCCAAGTTTTATGGCGTTCACTATAATTTTATAAATCTGTTCCCGCCGGGACAAGGAGTGTTCCAAAATGTCAACATAAGGGAAGCAGTCATGCCTGACTCGGTTTTTTCGCTAAAAACCTCTCGCGTTTCAGGCGGGTCTGTAACGCAGTCCCGTTTACTGCGGCAGATCAGGGAATCGTCAGTTTCACAACAGTCCCGCCGCCCTTCCGGGGCAGGATCGCCATTTTCCCGCCGCACATCATCTCCAGCCGCTGCCGGATATTCATAAGCGCAATGTGGGGCCCGCCTTCAGATGCAGGTTCAAACCCCGGCCCGTTGTCTGAAACGATGATCTCGCTGCCGGAATCCGTCTTTCTGG
>Ga0256407_10011354_pt1 | contig 12335 bp, 16 predicted proteins | sample RumenRJG_04DNA_FD_193489 | JGI IMG/M metagenome (GOLD analysis project Ga0256407, IMG submission 193489) | Bovine rumen microbial communities from Lethbridge, Alberta, Canada - RJG_04 | ecosystem: Host-associated > Mammals > Digestive system > Stomach > Rumen | place: Canada: Alberta... | reverse complement strand
TACTTCATATTAACATAAAAAATTGTAAATGTCAATTTTTTTTTGCTAAATATTGACAAGTATACAAATAGTGTGTTAAAATAACTAACTGTAACCGCATAATTCAAGGTCTATAAATTCTAAATTAGTTTTAGATACCTAAAATTAAGGTTAGCGAGTATACGTAGAAAAGGGAGGTGCTTTTATAATGTATGCAATTATCGAAGCATGTGGAAAGCAATACAAGGTAGCAGAGGGAGATATTGTATTTTTTGAAAAATTAGAAGCTGAAGAAGGAAAAAAAGTTGTTTTTGACAATGTAATTTTAGTTTCAGATGATCAAAAAATTGAAATAGGAAATCCTTATGTGAAAGGTTTTAAAGTTGAAGGAAAAGTAATTTCACACGGTAAAGGTAAAAAAATAATTGTTTTTAAATATAAAGCAAAGAAAAACTATAGAAGAAAACAAGGGCATAGACAACCATATACAAAAGTAGAAATTACAGCAATAAAAACAACAGCTAAGAAGACAACAGAAAAAGCAGAAGCTTAATTATAAAATATAGATAAGAAAACCGAAAGGAGTGAAAACAACATGGCACATAAAAAAGGGCAAGGTAGTGTTAAAAACGGTAGAGATAGTGAATCAAAACGTCTTGGAGTAAAAAGAGCAGATGGTCAATTCGTTTTGGCAGGTAATATATTAATGAGACAAAGAGGTACAAAGATGCATCCAGGAACTAATGTAGGAATAGGTAGTGATGATACATTATATGCGCTAATAGATGGAGTTGTTAAATTTGAAAGATTAGGAAGAGATAAAAAGAAAGTTAGCGTTTATCCTGTAGAAGAAAAATAATATATAATGTAAAAAAGGGAATAGATATTAAATATTTATTTCCCTTTTTTACATTATATATATATAAATAAAACAAAATAGAATATATATTCACAAAGAAAAAAGGAGTACGTAATGGAAAAAAAAGATAAAATTGTAAAATATTTGGCATATAACGGAAGAATTAGTATTACTTGTATTAATAGTACACAGTTAGTAGAAAAAGCAAGAACAATTCATGATTTAAGCCCAACAGTAACAGCAAGCTTAGGAAGAGTTCTAACCATTCTAGCAATAATGGGGGCAGAATTAAAACAGGAACAAAATAAAATAACAGTAAAAATAAATGGAGGAGGGCCAATTGGAAATATCATTGGAGTAACCAATTGTTTTTCAAAAGTAAAAGCATGTGTATCAAATCCACATGTAGAATTGCCTTTAAATAAAAACGGAAAAATTAATGTAGGACAAGCTGTTGGAACAAATGGATATTTGACAGTTATTAAAGATATAGGCTTAAAAGAACCATATGTAGGAATGGTGTCTCTGATATCTGGAGAAATAGCAGAAGACTTTACAAATTATTTTGCAATTTCAGAACAGAAACCAACTGTAGTAGCTTTAGGAGTGTTAGTAGATAAAAATGGAGTAAAAGTAAGTGGAGGGTATATAATAAAACCAATGCCAGATGCAAAAGAAGAAGATTTAAAAAGCATAGAAGATGCAGTAAGGCAGGCAAAACCAATTAGTAATATGTTAAATGAAGGAATGAGCCTTATGCAAATTGCAAAAACAGTAACTAATGATATGAACATAAAAATAATTGAAGAAAATATTATTCCTATGTATGAATGTGATTGTTCAAAGCAACGATTTGAGCAAGGACTAATTGCTTTGGGGAAAAGTGAATTAGAAAAAATTATAAAAGAGGATGAAAGTGCAGAAATTATATGTCAGTTTTGTAATAAACAATATAATTTTTCAAAAGAAGAGTTAGAGAGTTTAGTAAAAAATATTTAGAAAGAAGCAAATAGATTTTTATAGTGTATCTAAAGTTGTAAGTGAAATGTAAGAACTAGATAGTGGAGTAGAAAAATTAGATAATTTTGATGGCATTTATAGTAATACCGTTAATAATTATAACAGTAATTAAGAAGTCAAAAGGAGAAAGTGAAGGCTTAAATAATAATATAATTAAAATAGTCCATATTAAAACATGAAGAATTTTAACATGGACTATTTTAATTAGGAATACAAAAAAATTTAAATATTTTTATCTATAAATGGTAATATTTGTTTTTTACGAGATACAACTCCTTCTAGAAATACTTTATCATTATTTAATTCTTTTCCAAAAGCAGCTTTAGCAATATCAGCTTTTTCACCTAACATGATCATTTCTGAATTACTGTTTAAAATATCTGTTATAGCAAATACAAACAAATTTAAGTTATTATTTTTTATTTCGTTATTAATTACTGTTTTTATTTCTTGTTCTCTTTTTAAAATACTATCAATACTTACAGTGTTCACTTGTGCAATCATAAAACTAGAATTATTTTTTTGGAATTTTTTACAATCAATATTAATTAATTCTTTTGCTGAAAAATCATCTAGATCAGTACCAGCTTTTAGCATTTCTAAACCATAAGAATTTAGATCTATATTAGCTATTTTTTCTAATTCTTTACAAGTATTAATATCTTCTTGAGTACAAGTTGGAGATTTAAATAATAAAGTATCTGATATTATAGCACTAGCCATTAAGATAGCAATATTTCTATCTATTGGTAAATTATGTTCTTTATACAATTTAAATAAAACAGTACATGTACATCCTACAGGTTCTGTTCTATAATATAATTGATAAGCAGCCTTAAAGTTTATAGAATGATGGTCAATGACTTTTAATATTTTAGCATTTTCAATGTTTTCAATTGATTGTGTTGATTCATTGTGATCTACTAGAATTACAGGTGCATTATCTTCAATTTTTTCAATATATGGAATATCATCCATACCTAAATAATTTAATACATATTTTGTTTCTTTATTTATATTTCCAATTCTTACAGCTTCACATTTATTTCCTAATTTATTTTCAAAATTTGCCATTACAATGCTTGAACATATTGAATCTGTATCTGGATTTTTGTGACCAAAAATTAATGTGTTTTCCATTTTCTTTCCTCCTCGTATAAAACTATCAAAATATATAATAGCATAAAATGTCTAAAAATCAATACTTAAGATTAAAAAAACTTTACAAAATGTTCAATAGCATGTAAAATATAATAAGAAGATAACATAAAAATTAGAATAAATTGAAAGGAGAAAAAAATGAGTAAAGAAAAGGCAAAAAAAGATGAGATGAAAGAAAAAAGGCAACAAATTATAAATGAATTACGAACCAAAAGACAAGAAGAAATTGAAGAGAGTGGCTTAAATATTAAAATTATAAATATAGATTATATAATAACACTCAACGAGTTAGATGAAAAAGATGGAGAAAAATTAAAAGATATTTTTGAAATAATAGAAGAGAGAGAAGGAGAAGTATTTTATAAATATTATGATGAAGATTTAAAATTAATTGCAGCACGAGTAAAAGGTGAAAAAGAACTTATACCTGGAGAAGAAGAGGTATTTAAAAATAAAGATGAGAGATTTTTAGAAAATTTAAACAAAATTAAAGAAGTTTCCGAAGCTAAAAAAGATAATTTATCAGAACAGAATATTGAAGAAAAAGAAGATGCTATTACAGGCAAACCTCAAAATGTTATTCAATATATAGATGTAGATAAAGCATATGTAGATGATAAAAATACTTTTAGAAAAGCGTATGGTATCCCAGCGGAAATTAAAGAACTAGCTATTAGAGGTACAACTGGCCAAGATAAAGATCCTTTATCATCAAATTTAACAATAGATATGGTAGATAAAAATGGAAATAAGGTTGAAAAAATTAAAATTGGTGAAAAAGAATTAGGAATTACAGATTTTTTTGAAGTAGATGATGCAACAGGAAGTAATCCAATGTATGATGATAATACAAAATTAGAACTTGATAAAACAGTAGAGAAAAATAGAAATCATACAATGGGAAGGTTTATATCTAAGAAAAATCCATCATTATATTTATCTATTGAACAAAAGGATGTTGGATCTTATCCAGAAGTTTACTCAGGAAGAAAAACAAAAAATGGAAATGATCCAGTAGAAATTCAACTTGAGACGAGAAACGAACCGATACAAACTTCTTTAGAAATGCAGAAAATAAATAGAATGTCTAGAGGAAATTATAGTGCTGATCAAATAGATAAAGAAGCAGATTTTCATGAAGAACATGGAGATGATATAGATAATATTAATAGAAAAAATGCAGACGGGGATAGAACAACATTCGAGATATGTGATGATGATAAGATACCAGGTACAGACATTACATGGAGAGAGTTTGCAAATAATTGTGGATATAGGGGAGAAAATGGACTAGAGCAAGCTAAAGAGAAATTTATAGAATATAAAAAAGAATATCCAAATTTAGAAAATAAAGAACTAGTAGATAATATAGTTGAAGACTTGGAAGGGGATATGCCAGGATTTAAAGAAAATAGATAAATTTTAGTTGACAATTATAAAAAAATGAAATATAATATATCTTATGTAAGAAGAAGTCATCCACTTCTCACCTTATCTATATGGAAACAGGTTATATTAAAAATAAGATATATTTTTAATAATTATTGTGCATACAATAAGAGTACGTGGATTGACTAATAATGTCAATCTTCTTTTATTTTATGGGGGTGTTTTATATAAAGCAAGAATTACCAATTAATGAGCAAATAAGAGTAAATGAGGTTCAAGTTATTAGTGATAGTGGTGAAAAATTAGGAGTAATAAGTACATCAAAAGCAATTAATATGGCATTAGACAAAAATTTAGATTTAGTACTTGTTGCACCAAATGGAAATCCACCAGTATGCAAAATGATGAACTACGGAAAATATAAATTTGAACAAGCTAAAAAGGAGAAAGAAGCAAAGAAAAAACAAAAGATATTTGAAGTAAAAGAAATTAGAATTACTCCAAATACAGAAGAACATGATTTTAACTTTAAAGCAAAAAATACAAGGAAATTTTTAGAAGAAGGTTTTAAAGTAAAAATTACAGTAAGATTTAGAGGTAGAGAATTAAATTATACCAAAGCTGGAGAAGAAATTTTAAATAAATTTATTGAGGCATTATCAGATATAGCTTCACCAGATAAAAAACCTACTTTAGAGGGGAAAAATATGTTTGTAATTTTATCAAAAAATAAATAATATTATAATTAGGAGGGAAATTAAATGCCAAAATTAAAAACAAATAGGGCTGCAAGAAAAAGATATAGAATGACAGCTTCAGGAAAAATAAAAAGAACAACTTCAAATAGAAGACATCTTTTAGCAAATAAAACTAAAAGACAGAAAAAAGGAGCAAGAAATCCAAGCGCATATGCAGATAAAACATGTGAAGCAATAATTAGAAAATTATTACCATATGATAATAAATAGAATTAACAAGGAGGAAATAAAATGGCAAGAGTAAAAACAGCGAGAATAACTCGTAAAAAACATAAAAAAATCTTAAAACAAGCAAAGGGATATTTTGGAGCAAAACATTACAGATTTAGAATGGCTAAACAAGCTGTTATGAAATCAGGTATGTATGCTTATATAGGAAGAAAAGATAAGAAAAGTAATTTCAGAAAATTATGGATTACAAGAATTAATGCTGCTGCAAGACAAAATGGGTTAACATATAGCAAATTAATTGCAGGGTTAAAAAAAGCAAAAGTAACAATAAATAGAAAAATGTTAGCAGAGCTAGCTGTTACAGATACAAAAGCATTCAGTGAAATTGCAAAAATTGCAAAAAATGCATAAAATTAAAATAATAATAAAATAGAAAAGACTCAGGAAGCGTATTAATTTCTGAGTTTTTTTATTGATACAATTATAGAAATTACTTAAAAAGCATATTGAAAAGTTAAAATTATAGGAGTATGGAAATGAAGATAGATATAGCTAGAGAAATGTCAGTGAAGATATTACAGCATATGGAAGAAAAAAAATCATATTCTAATATTATATTAGATGAATATTTGAATAAAAATAGAGATAAATTAAAATATAATGATATTAACTTAATTTCAGAAATTGTATATGGAACAATATGTTGGAAAATAACAATCGATGCTATTATTGAAAAATATTCCAAAATACCATTAAAAAAAATATCAAAATGGATATTAAATATTTTAAGAATAGGAATTTATCAAATTATTTTTTTAGATAAAATCCCGAAATCTGCAGCTGTAAATGAAAGTGTAAATCTTTCAAAAAAATATGGAGCTAAATCATCAGGATTTGTAAATGCAATTTTGAGAAAAGTAGAAAAAAAAGATTATGAAGAAATAGAAGATTTTTCTAAAAAATATTCTATACCACAGTGGTTGATAAATGAACTAAAAGAGAATTATAGTAATAAAGAATTAGAAAATATTTGTAAAGCTTTTAATATAAAACCTAGAACAACTGTTAGGATAAATTTATTAAAAATTACAAAAGAAGAATTTATAAAAAAATTAAAAAATAATGGAATAGATTTTGAAGAAACAGATGAGTATGAGTTTCTATTCTTAAAAATAAAAAATATTGCAAATTGTGAATTATATAATGAAGGATATTTTACTGTACAAGACATATCAGCAGGAATGACAGCAAAAATATTAAAACCCAATCCAGGTGATATTGTACTAGATGCATGTAGTGCACCTGGAGGAAAAACTACTCATTTGGCAGAGATAATGAAAAATTATGGAGAAATTTATGCATGGGATTTACATAAGCACAGATTGAATTTAGTAAAACAAAATGCAGAGCGTTTGGGAATTAATATTATACAAATAGAGGTTAAAGATGCGAGTAAGAAAAATGAAAGATTGAGTAATAAATTTGATAAAGTCTTATTAGATGTACCCTGTTCAGGAATAGGAGTAATAAAAAGAAAGCCTGATATAAAATGGCAAAGAAAAAAAGAAGATATTGAACCTATTATAAAAACTCAAAAACAAATTCTTAATGTCTGCTCTAGTTATGTAAAGAGCGGAGGATATTTGCTTTATTCGACATGTAGTATTTTAAAAAAAGAAAATGAAGGAATTGTTAACGACTTTATAAATAAAAATAATAATTGGAAAATTGTAGAACAATATACTATTTTACCTAATGATAATCAAGATGGATTCTTTATTTGTAAATTGATAAGGGAAAGTTAGGTGGTTTTAATTTCAAGAATAGGTAAAGAAAACTTATTACTAAACTATTATCCGGTATCAAAAATAAGTTACATGATAATGGTTTATATTAAAGAAACGATATAACTTCTCCAATCACATTCGAAACTTTCATAAATATTCTATATATCAACTATTATAAAACATATAGTTAGAAAAAACATTATCTAGTAACAAAAATAATTATAAAATGTACTAATACTATTGACTTTTAATAAAACTATTATAAAATAAAGTAAAATAATCTTGAGGAGGAAATTTTATGCTAAAAAAAGAAGAAGGAATGACTCTTGCAATGTTAAGTTTATTTGTAGTAATTTTATTAATGATTATATTTACCACAATTTTATTAGTTTTTGATAGTGGTATAATTACAATTAATAATACAGAAAATATAAATCAAAATAATTATAGTGAAAATGAAAGTAATGTTCAACAAATTACTCAAGAGATAAATAGTGTAGAGAATAATAAAGCTAATTAATAAAAAGATAAGCACATATGTATGTATTATTATGTGCTTATTTTATATGTTACAAATTTATTAAAATCCAAATTGTTATATATTATAAATTGTATTAGATAAATAATATATATATGCAATAGTAGTGTGAAGTAATTTATAAAAAACAATGGGCGATTTTAATCGTCTGTACTTCGAAGGAATTACTAAAAAAGCACATAGTAGGAGGAAAAAATGGAGAATTATATACCAATTATAATATTTATATCAGGTATTTTATTTGGAGTATTTTTATCTTCTTTTCTATTTGGAAAAGAAAAAGTAACTTTTAAAAAAATGACTAAAAGGTTTTTAATTGAAATTCTAATGGGAGGACTATTTTTATTTTATGCTTATTCATTAGATTTTAATAAATTTAATGTGAATGTTAATTATATTATATACTTAATTTTGGGAATTATATATATTTCAACTCTGATTGTAATTGCGGTAACAGATAAGCAAAAGAATGTAATAAATAAATTAGCGTTATTTATAGGAATTATTGATGGTATGATTTATGCAATTTATATTAGCATAAATGTTGGATTTGTATATAGATATGGAATTTATCTATTTTTATTACTATTACTACTATTAGTAGATACATTAATATTAAAGGAAAAACTAAAATCTAATTATATAATTAATATATTAATGTTATCTATGTATATATTAATTTTTACATCTATGTATATACTTATTTTAACATGTTTATTAACAATAGTTTCAATATCATTTGTATTTATATTAAAAGGAATTACTCAAAGATTAAGGAGAAGAGAAAAAAATGTAGTTACTTTAAAGACTATACCAATTCTATTATTTTTAAGTATATCAAACATTGCTGTTATGATATATACTAATTTTTTATATCATATAGTTTAATATATTGAGAACGAAGTTAAAAAATAATTTGTGCCTTCCGCAGACATAGCGTTATCAAAGGCAAAGAAGGAAAGAGATGAAGTATGAAAATAGGTATAGATATAGGAGGAAGTCATATATCAGTTGGGGTAATAGATAATAAAGGAAGAATTCTTTGTTATGATGAGCATAATTTTATAGAAGAAGAGAAGATTAAATTACAAGAAAGTATTATAAAAAATATTATTAATTTAATAAAAAATATTTTAAACAAAAGTAAAATTAAAATAGAGCAAATTGATATAATTGGTATTGGCAGTCCAGGAGAAATTTTCAAAGGAAAGATAAAAAATGCCGTTAATTTAAATATACATGAATTTAATATTGTTGAAGAATTAAAAAAATATTTTAACAATAAAATAATAGTAAAAAATGATGGCGTTTGTGCAGCTGTATGTGAAAAAGAATATGGAAGCCTAAAGAAATATGACAATTGTGTATTTTTATGCCTTGGTACAGGAATAGGAGGAGCATGTTTTTTAAATGGAAAATTATTAAAAGCTGGTGAACGTATACCATTTGAAATTGGGCATATGATTATAAAAAAAGATGGTAAATTATGTAAATGTGGAAATAAAGGATGTTTTGAAGAATATGCATCTATGAGAGTTTTAAAAAATAATATTATAAAAAAATTTAATTTAAATAGAAATGTACATGGAAAGAATATATTAGAGTTAATTAAAAATGAAATGGATAATCCAGAAATTGTTAATATTTTAAATGAATATATTAAAGATTTAACAATAGGTATTATTAATATAATTAATTTATTTGAGCCAGAGGCAATTAGTATTGGAGGAAGTTTTGCATACTATAAAGAAGTATTACATCCGTTATTAGTAAAAGAGCTACAAAACAGCAAAACGCTAAGAAATTATTTACCAGAAATTAAGATTGCTCAATTTGGAAATGAAGCAGGAATTATTGGATCAACTTGTATAGTGTGAATTACAGATTAAAATAATTTTGAATATATATTTAAAAAAGTATAGTGTTATTACTATACTTTTTTAATATACTAGAAAAGTAATATGTCTATTATTAGTATGGATAATTATTAGATATAAATTTAAATAGAATTCATAAATTCTTTAAATAAGGAATATACATATAATAGTTATTTTAGGAGGTAATTTATGTTTTTCGTTTTTAATAAGCAAAAAATATATTCATATATTGTAGCATTAAGTACAGTAATAGTTTTATTTGGAATTGCAATATTTACAAGTTCAAAAGATACTGAGGCTATATTAACATCTAGCATAACATCAAAACAATTACCTATTTATTGTGTGGAGACAAATGAGAATAAAATTTCACTTACAATTAATTGTGCCTGGAATGCAGATGATATTGATTCAATTTTAGAAACATTATCAAAAAATGAAGTAAAAGTAACATTTTTTATGGTAGGAGATTGGGTAGAGAAGTATCCAGATGCAGTAAAGAAGATATCAGAACAAGGACATGAAATAGCAAATCATTCTGATAAACACAAGCACGTAAATAGCTTAACTTATGAAGAGAATGTTGAAGAAATTTTAAATTGTAGTAAAAAAATTGAAAAAATAACAGGTAGAGAAGTTACTTTATATAGAGCACCATATGGTGAATATAACAATACAGTTGTAAAAGCAGCCAGAGATAATGGAAATGAAATTATTCAATGGTCATTAGATACTTTAGACTATAACGGATTAGATGGAGATCAAATGTGGGATAGATTGAGTAATAAGATTAAAAAAGGTAGTATTATTCTTATGCATAACGGAACAGAACATACAAAAGATAGTTTAGATAAAATTATTAGTAATATTAAAAATAAAGGATTTAATATTGTACCTGTATCTGAATTAATTTATAAAGATAATTATATAATAGATAATTTAGGCACACAAAAACAAAATTTTAATAAATAATTTTATATGAATATTGATATATATAATGGATATAATAAACTTAAAAAGTTATATAGTATAAAGTAATTTATAAAAAAATTGTAGCGGAGCACTAGGGTGCTTCATAGAATACTACACTTGAAAAAGTTAAATAGGGGAGAATACATGAACTTTATTGGAGTTATTATAGAAGCCAAAAGAGGAAAATACATTAATAAAATATTTTCAAATAATTTAAAGGGCAAAGATAAAGTTATTTTAATTCATAAAGACAATATAAATAATATGAGAAATATAAAATTTGAGACAATTTTAATACTTAATAATAATGATGAAATATTTCAAAAAAATGAAATATTAAAATTTATTGTGAGTAATACAAAATATATAATAATTAATTCAGATATGAAAAATAATTTAAATTTATTAAATAATCTAAATGTTAATGTAATTACTTATGGATTTAATTCAAAAGCTAGTATTACAGCATCAAGTGTGACAGATGAAGAAATTATATTATGTATACAAAGGAAACTAAAAATTATAAATGGAAAAATAATAGAAAATCAAGAAATTAAAGTTAATTTATGGAAAAATATTACAACAAATGAAATAATGGGGATTGTATCGTTATTTCTAATTTATGATAAAAAATTCAAAATATAACAAATTTTAACATTTTATGTAGACAAAAATGGAAAAATATAGTATAATAATGAAAGTACAAATATTTAGTATAAAATTATACTTTTTTGAATAATATACAATAGATAAATAAAAAATAGGGAGGAATAAAAATTGAATACAAATTATTCAGATAATAACCACTTAGTATTAGTGGGAAAGGTAACAAGCGAAAAAAGATTTAGTCACGAAATATATGGAGAAAGGTTTTACATATATGATTTAGAAGTACCACGTTTAAGTGATACATCAGACTTTATACCAATTACTATATCAGAAAGAATAATAGATGAAGAGAAAATGCAAATAGGTAATAAGATTATTGTAAAAGGACAATTTAGATCATATAATAGTTATGAAAATGAAAGAAACAAATTAATTTTAACAGTATTTGTTAAAGATATTATATTTGAAGATGAAATAGAAGTAAAAATGCAAGAAGATGAAATGTTAAAGGCAAATGTATCTAATGAAGTTATATTAACAGGATATATTTGTAAAAAGCCAATTTATAGGCAGACTCCATTTGGAAGAGAAATTGCAGATATATTACTTGCAGTAAATAGAGCATATAACAAATCTGATTATATACCATCTATTGCATGGGGAAGAACAGCAAGATTTTGTCAAAACCTAGAGACAGGAACAGAAGTAAAAGTTGTAGGTAGAGTTCAATCTAGAAATTATGAAAAAAAACATGAAGATGGAACAGTAGAACAACGAATAGCATATGAAGTTTCTATCAGTAGTTTAGAAGTTCTAAATGAAAAAGAAAATATAGAAGATGAAAATAAAGAAGAAGCAGTATCTTAAAATAAATATATATAGATTAATAAAATCCAGATTATAAAAAATCTGGATTTTATTAATTATAAATAAGGTATAAAAAACATAAAAAATATGCATACTTTTAAATAAGGAGTGTGGTCTAATTAATGAGTAAAAGTAATAAGAAAAATTATGAAAAAAGAGAAGATACAACAAAATATGGTGAATTTATCTCTTCTTTTTTTGGATGGATTTCTTTAAAAGAACAGAAAAAAAAGGCAAATGAATTAGAAAATATAACTAAAAATGATAAATAAAAGAGTAAAAAGAAGAAAAAGTAAGTAAAAGAAGTCAAAATCGCAAATAATAACTAAAAATGATAATATAATTAAC
>Ga0256407_10011353_pt1 | contig 12335 bp, 7 predicted proteins | sample RumenRJG_04DNA_FD_193489 | JGI IMG/M metagenome (GOLD analysis project Ga0256407, IMG submission 193489) | Bovine rumen microbial communities from Lethbridge, Alberta, Canada - RJG_04 | ecosystem: Host-associated > Mammals > Digestive system > Stomach > Rumen | place: Canada: Alberta | collected... | reverse complement strand
CAATTAGTTAAGCAGGTTTTTGGCGCGAACGGATTTGAAATTATCTTTGCGGTCATAATCAGACTGTTATGAATAGAGACAAATACGTTTTTAGCGTTTTATCCGGTTTTCTTGACCGTAGTAAATTTAATCGGATCGTAGCTAAGTACAACGGGGACAGATATATAAAGAGTTTCAGTTGCTGGAATCAGCTGCTTTCGATGATGTTCGGTCAACTGTGTAATCGCGATGGTTTACGTGATTTAGTCGTTGCCCTTGAGGCTCATCAAGGCAAGCTTTATCACCTCGGCATGGGAAAAAGCGTGACGCGAAGCAACCTTTCTAAAGCCAACGAAAATCGGGATTACCGCATCTTTGAGGACTTCGCTTTCTACATGATCGATGTGGCCAGAAAGAAGCGTGCAGCCAAGATTTTCGACCTGGACGGCAACGTTTACGCTTTCGATTCCACGACCATTGACTTGTGCCTTGAGGTGTTCTGGTGGGCCAAATTTCGCAAGCATAAGGGTGGAGTCAAGATGCATACTTTGTATGACATCGAAACGCAAATACCTGCATATGTGCACATTACGCCAGCGTCAGTGCATGACAGCAAAGTGATGCCTGAGATACCGTACGAGAAGGATGCTCACTATATCTTCGACCGAGGTTACAACGATTTCGGGAACCTCTACAAGATTCACCAGATAGAAGCCTTCTTCGTGGTCAGGGCGAAACGCAATGTCAAATTCAAGGCCGAGACGTGGAAAAGAAGGCTTCCCGAAAACGTGCTTTCTGATGCCATCGGGCACTTCACCGTTTATAAAAGCGCTAAGGTCTATCCCGATGAGATAAGAAAAGTCGTCTATGTAGACCCAGAAACGGACAAGGTGTACATCTTTCTGACGAACGATTTTGAGTCTGATGCGTTGACCATCGCGCTGCTCTACAAATATAGGTGGAGCATCGAGTTGTTCTTCAAATGGCTCAAACAACACCTCAAAATCAAACGGTTTTGGGGAACTTCGGAGAATGCCGTCCGCATCCAGATATACTGTGCTATAATCACTTACTGCCTAGTTGCAATCGTGCAACATGACATGAAGCTTGAACGCAGCATATACGAAACACTCCAGATCCTGAGCATCTCGCTGACAGACAAGACCCCATTAAGGGATCTTTTCGACAAACAGAATTTCAATAATGTCAAAGATCTCAATGGTTCAAGTGAACCGAGTTTGTTTGAATATTATATTTATTAACCGTCCACAATTTTTAGTGGACAGCAATGAATTTATTTATCAAGAATTAAAGAATCTAAGGAATCTAAAGGGGAAGAGGAATTCTTTAACTCGAATATCACGAAATAGTAAATTCTTTAATTCTTACAATTCTTGATAAAAAATTAAAATCGTGACTTTTATAAATAGTCTGACAAACTAATTCCGCCAATGGGTTAAGTTAATTATTTAGCAAGCATCAGATTGATGACCGCATTGACATCAGTAATGTCAACCATGCTATCACCATCGATGTCGGCTGCAGCATTGGTCTGCTTGCCCAACATGACATTGATGACCTCATTGACATCGGCCACATCGACCAGTCCGTCACCCGTAACATCACCCAGCACCAGCACATCGTTGTAATAGAACTTGACATTATCCAGATAGGCCGGCTGGCTAGAACTGCCGCCAGCCATGGTGATGCGATAGTACATGGGTCTTGTGGTCTCAAGTGACTGGAAGTAGGTGGCAGTCTCTCCACCCGCGACACTGAAATACTCGTTGTGCATCTTGTTCCACGTTTTGCCGTCGGCTGACGAATAAAGTGTGAACTTGGCCTCGGTCGATGACGAGTTGCGCACCGTATACTCGACACGGAACGCCTTGAACATGAGGGGCTCGCTCATAGCAATGAGCGATGGCTTAACCATCTGCACAGCGTGCTGGCCATCGCAGTAGGCATTCCCTGGCGCAACAACATTACTGCTCGTGAAGTTCCAGTGCGCAAAGTTGCCTTGCACCTGCTTGAGGTTCTTGTCGGTAGTGACCGCCATCTGCTCAAAGTCTTCGACCAGCACTTCGGGCTGCTCGGCCTGCTTGACATCAAACGTGATGACGCCATTTGCCTCGGCGATATTCCGGATTTCAAAGTCACAATCGACCTGCGACCATGTGCGCAGACTAGGCTCAGTCAGGTTGCTCACCATGGTGACATGCTGCGACCCGGGGAAAGGATCGCTGCCATTAGCACCGCTAGTTCCATTGCCTGCACGCAACAGTTCATAGTAGTTGCGGTTGGGGTCGGCATTGACGCGATTCCAATCCCAGGGACGGTTGTTGGTCGAGTCGACACGCGCAATGAGCATACCATGACCAGGCAAATAGGCATCCCACTTGACGCGCTGACGGTTGTCAAGCATGAAAAACTCGCCCTCAACGGGTGTGCGCAAGATGAGACCGTCGCCCGTATTGCCAACATACTGGAGTGTGAAGGAACCCTCAGCATTAATCTCCTGCGGGCGATTCCATCCCAGTGCATAACGTTCCCAGATGCTGTAGGCACAGGGTGTACGACCATAGTTATAAGACCCGCCTGCTGCCATCACGTCCCACTCACCAGGGTCATGGCTCTGGCCCTGCTCGGCATAGTTGGTGTCATAGAGGTCGGGCAATCCCAGCACATGACCAAACTCATGGCACATGGTGCCAATGCCCAGAGGCATGGGGTTACCTCGCGACTCCCAGCCGTAAATCTCAGTCGAACTGGCATAGCGTCCCATGGCGACACCATCATATTCAATCCAGGATTGATTGACATAGTCATATAGCCACGACTGATGCGGCCACAAGTAGTCACCATTGTTGCCGCTGTAGTTGGCCGAATAGCCTGCCACGAGAAAGTAGACCATGTCAACCATGCCATCGCCATTGTTATCGTACTGGCTAAAGTCGACTTGCGCATCAACGGCATCCAATGCCGCTCTAAAAATATCGCCCGAATTCTCTGTACCACCGTGGTCGGTACAGGCATAGTTGACATCAACCGGTCCAACAATGTCGAAATTGGGCGCAAAGATGCCACCCGACTGATCCTTGAAGTAGTCGTGCATCGAACCAGTACAATTCTGGCGACGACCATTGAACATGAAGTGGTCAAACCCCTCCTCGTTGACCATCTTGTCGTAGAAGTCATAGGGGTCATCCATCATGAACTGCCGGTCGGTGTAGTTGATGAGGATAATCAGACCACGGAAATTGGAATAGTCGACAACAGGCTCACGACGAGGTTTGCCTGGGCCTGAAATGCGTGAACGGCTCAGGCGACCCTTACTGACCATCTGCGCCGAACGGACATGTTTGCCCACTTGTTCAAGCAACTGAATCTCGGCCATCGTACGATGACTTAGGTCGTGAGCCAACACACCCGAGGCCACTAACCGATCGCCCTGCTTACGGGCATACTCGTAGTATCCAGCCTCATTGAGCAATACGGTATAGCCATCGTCAGTGGTGTTGTAGTGAAAAAACTCGTCACCCACTAGCCGCAGGGTCAAGATCGAACCATCACTCTGGGTGACCTGTACTGGAGTCTTATCGGCAGGAATTGCCCAACAGATGACTCCCAACAGCAAATACATCGCAAGAAAAGAAATTTTTCTCATAACCTCAAAAAAGACTTAAAAATTGAAGGCGTGACAAAACATGAATCATCTTGCCACACCTTCTAGTTATACATTTGTTAAATACATTATTCCTTGCCCAACATGATGTTAATCACAGCATTGACATCGCTGATGTCGACGTTACCGTCGCCTGTGACATCTGCTGCATCCACCATCTGAGCCTTACCCAGCATGATGTTAATCACAGCATTGACATCGCTGATATCAACCGTGCCGTCGCCATTAACATCACCCTTGAGACCCTCGCTCGGGCCACCTTGCTCACCGGTGTAATAAACGGTGAAGTTGTCGACATAGACCGGAACAGTCTTATTGCCTGAGTTCTGGACGACACGAATCTGAACGGCTTGCGTGCTGTCAACAGGCACAAGCCAGTTGCAAGAAGTGCGAGTAGAGCCAGGTACCATGATGTCGGTTGTTCCCATGACATTCTTAGCCTTTGTCCAAGTCGCACCCTCATCAAGCGAATAGGTCAGCCCCATCTTGGCATTTGAGGTCGATGTGTTGTAGATGTCGTAACTCACCTCCTGAATGTTATAATAGATGGGCGCAGCCATTGAGAACTGGCTGGGATAGAGCATCTCGACAGCCTTGGTGCCCGTGCAATAGTCACTACCCGGTTGCTTGACATAACTCTTGGCAAAATCCCACGTGGTGAACACACCCTCGGCTCCCTTGTAAGGAGTGGTAGTCATCACTGGCATACCCTCGAAGGTCTCGACCAACGACGACCAGATGTGATCGCCATTGTCAACGACATCAAACGTGATCACGCCATTGGTCTCGCGGATGTTCACAATATTATACTTGTTCTGAGTCTTGTCCCAGGTGCGTAGGCTGGGATAGGTGTCGTTGGTGATGTGAGTGATACCCATCGTGCCAGGGAAGGGGTCAGAGGCCAGGTCGCCAGTTGCTGTGTTACCTGCACGCAACATCTCATAGTAGTTGCGCGACGGGTCGGCATTGACCGTGTTTGCCACCCACTTGTAGGCTGACGACGAGTCGGCACGCATGACAATCATGCCATGGCCAGGCATGAAGCGATCCCAACCTGTCTTCTGACGGTTGTCAATAATAAAATACTCCTTGGCCTTGGGCGACCTGATGATGTAACCTTGGTTCGACTCGTTGAGTGGTTCAAGGGTGTAACTGCCCGTCGCATTGATGACAACAGGATTTGCCCATCCCAGTGAGAAACGCTCAAAGATTGAGTGGCCCACAGGTGTGCGACCATAGTTGTGGTCGGCACCACCAGCCATGACATCCCATGCACCCGGGTCGTGGCTCTGGCCACCACCCTGAGCATAGTCAGTGTCATAGTGGTCCATCAGTCCTAGTACATGGCTGAACTCGTGGCAGAACGTGCCGATGCCCTCAAGCAAGACCTGTCCCTCACCACCCAACATCTCGGTCGAGCATGAGTAGAGGTTGAATGACTTGCCATCGAGTTTGCTGCTCATGAGTTGCTTGCTCTCGTGCGGCCACAGCAGTCCGCTGTTGTTGCCCACCACATGCGAACCCCAACCAGCAACAACAAAGCACACATTGTCAACAACGCCATCGTTGTCGCCGTCATACATGCTGTAGTCAATCTCAGAGTTCAAGGCACGCAACGCAGCCTGGAAGATTGCGCGCGAGTTGGCTTGGCACTGAGTTGCCTTATAGGTTGTTGTGTAAATGCCAAAGACATCAAACTCAGGATCGAACCTGCCACCCGACTGTGCGTTGAAGTAGTCACGCACCGAGCCATCGAACAGCGAGCCATAGTAGTTGTATGAACCATCCTCGTTGGTGTAGCCCTGATAGTTGCGCTCACCGCACATGCGGGTGTACAAATCCTTGATGTCGCTGCGGCTGAACTTGACATCCGAGAATTCAATCAAGATGATGAGTCCACGGAACTTCGACTGGTCAAAGGCCCGTGCGGGAGCCTGATTGGCATGGTCGCGGCTGGCACGAGCAATCTTGCTGCGCGATATAGCCTCACCATCGGTCAAGTTCTTGGACAGACCAGCCAACAGAGTCAACTCAGAGGCAGTGCGCTCGCTAGCATCATGTGCCAGCACGCCAGTCGGCACCAACTGGTTGTTCTCGACGCGTGCATACACATAGGCGCCTTGCTCAGTTTGTAACACGGTATAACCGTCAACGGTGGTAGTAAAGTGATAGAACTCATCGCCATGCAATTCCAACATGACCGATGTCCCATCGGGCTGCATGCACTTTGCGGCTCCACGCAGGGCAGGGCGAGCCCACAGCGTTGTTGCCATCAACACAAGTGCTGCAACGAGAAGATTTTTTTTCATTGTTATTCTATTTATGCCTGGTTATTAGGCGGTTACTAATACTCAACTACTAAACATCTAACTTTGCCGACTGCGCGACAGAGTCTATGAGCGTGCAAATTTCGGAATTTTCCATCAAACATGCAACTAAAAAAATGTAAAAACGCCAATCACCCCTCATTGCCTGAATGTTTCACGCTGCCGAAAGTTATTAACAATCAGCCCGACTTATCAACATTTCAATGTATTTAACGCATTTTATAACCGATGTTCCACGAAAAAGCATTTTCTTTGCAGCCGTGAAACATTATTTGTGAACATCAATATGGGAAAAACAATCGCTATAGCCAATCAGAAGGGTGGCGTGGGCAAGACAACCACGGCCATCAACCTGGCTGCATCTCTTGCCATGAATCGCAAGCGGGTACTGCTCATCGATGCCGACCCGCAAGCCAATGCCACATCAGGCCTGGGCATCGAGCCTAAGCAGATGACCTCGACCATCTATGAGTGTCTGGTCGATGAATACCCTATGCAGGGGGCTGCCGTGGGCACCTGTGTCGAGGGGCTGAACATCGTCGGCTCGCGCATCGACCTGGTGGGAGCCGAGCTCGAGCTCATCAACAAGGCTGACCGTGAGAACGTTCTGCGCCGCGCCATCGATGGTGTCAAGCAGAATTACGACTACATTCTCATCGACTGCAGCCCGTCACTGGGACTCATCACCGTCAACGCGCTCACTGCCGCCGATAGTGTTATCATCCCTGTCCAAGCCGAATACTTCGCACTGGAGGGCATCAGCAAACTGCTCAACACAGTGCGCATCATCAAGTCGAAACTCAACCCTGGTCTGCGCATCGAGGGATTCCTGCTCACCATGTACGATGCCCGACTGCGCCTGGCCAATCAGATATATGAGGAACTCAAGAGCCACTTTGCCGACATGGTGTTCAACACGGTCATACCGCGCAACATCAAACTCAGCGAGGCACCCAGCCACGGTCTGCCAGCCATCATCTACGATCCCAGCAGCCGCGGAGCCACCAGCCACATGCAGTTGGCACGAGAACTCATCACCAAGGATCGCAAGAAGGGATGACACGGCATCACGGCAAGTTCTTCATTTTCAACTCACAACTCAATTAATTAACTCAAGATGAAACGCAACGCATTGGGCCGAGGACTTGACTCGCTCATCTCGATGGACGACATCCAGACGGGAGGGTCATCGGCCATCAACGAAATAGCCATCGCGCAAATCAGCCCCAACCCCGACCAACCTCGTCACACATTTGACGAGACAGCACTCGAGGAACTGGCTTCGTCCATCCGCGAACTGGGCATCATCCAACCGCTGACACTGCGCAGCATCGGGCCCAACCAGTATCAGATTATCTCGGGTGAGCGACGCTATCGCGCGGCCAAACTGGCCGGTCTGGAAACCGTGCCAGCCTATGTGCGCACGGCTGGCGACAGCGAGGTGACCGAGATGGCACTCATCGAGAACATCCAGCGCGAAGATCTCAATGCCATCGAGATTGCCTTGACCTTCCGCAAACTCATCGACCAGTACAACCTCACCCAAGAGCGACTGAGCGAACGCATCGGCAAGAACCGTGCAACCATCGCCAACTTTCTGCGTCTGCTCAAACTGCCGGCTGAAGTGCAACTGGGTCTGCGCGACAAGGCCGTCGACATGGGGCATGCCCGCGCCTTGCTCTCGATCGAGAAACCCTCGCTGCAACTCAAACTATACAACGAGATTCTCAAGAAAGGCTTGTCGGTGCGTCAGGTCGAGCAACTGGCCAAGCAGTACCAGCAGGCCGATGACTTAGGCCAGAACTCACCCGAAGTGCCTGAACGCCGCAAGCCCAGCCGCGACTATGCCATCTTGCAGAAGCATCTATCCAACTCGTTTGGTGTGCCTGTCAAGGTCAGTTGCAATGCCGAGGGCAAAGGAAAGATTGCTTTCGTGTTCAACGACACGGCTCAACTGGAGAAAATCATCACCCTGTTCGACCAACTCAAGAACAAGTGACACTGCCCAAGACATACAGCTGCTGGCGCACAGCAATGACCTTGTGTCTGCTGGTGCTGTGCCAACTGGCCACACACGCCACTGCCGACACCACGCAGGTGGTGCGCCGCAATCGTGTGCGCACACCGGTCATTATCCCCGATGACACCACTCGGCGAGTGACTGTGGTCGATCTGGCTGGCGACACGCTGCACTTTGCCAGTGCCGACTCGTTGCGTGGCATTGAGGGCATCGAATTGCTGCCCGACACCCTTGCTGTGACCTCGCTGGGCAAGGTGCGCACGTTCAACCCCAGCCCACAACGGGCACTGTGGCTATCGGCACTATGCCCTGGTCTGGGGCAAATCTACAACCGCCGTTACTGGAAGTTGCCCATCGTTGTGGGGGCTTTTGTGGGTCTCAGTTATGGTACCGCATGGAACAACCGCATGTTCAACGACTATAATCGTGCCTATCGCGATGCCACCGACAATGATCCCGACACGCGCAGTTACATGGACTTCTATCCACCCACTGTCAAGGAGAGCGACCTAGACATGGCATGGTTGCAGAAGGCACTGAGAAACAAGAAGAATTATTATCGCCGCTATCGCGAGATTTGCATCATCGGCATGGTGGCACTCTATATGCTTAACATCGTCGACGCCTACGTCGACGCCTCACTGGCACACTTTGACATATCACCTGACCTTTCAATGCAGGTCAGGCCCACTGTCATTGCCCCGCAACAGGTCAATTCACCCTTGAAGACCTCAGTCGGCGTGCAATGTGCTTTTAACTTTTAGAATCAAAAAAATAACACAATATGATGAGACAATATCTGACACTACTGAGCGTGGCACTGATTGCTATGGCGACCTGGGCCGGCCCACGCAACAACATTCTCACACTCAAGCAGTCGATTACCGACAACGACATCGTCTTCCCCGAGAGTTTCGAGACCGACACGCACGAGATGATGGAGAACTGGTATCTGCGCAACTACACCATCCTTGATTCTGATGTTGAGAATAAATCAGTTGGCGAAGTGAGCGAGGACGAATACATCAGACGACTCGCTGCCATGCCCACCGTCATCGAGATGCCCTACAACCAGGTGGTGCGCAGTTACATCGACCGCTATATCAAGCGCAATCGCACGCTGGTCGAGGAGATGCTGGGCATGAGTTTGTACTATATGCCCATCTTTGAACAGGCACTGGAGAAAGAAGGCCTGCCACTAGAATTGAAGTATCTGCCAGTCATCGAGAGCGCGCTGAACCCCAATGCCGTTTCCCGCGCCGGAGCGGCAGGATTGTGGCAGTTCATGGTGGGCACTGGCAAGGGACTGGGCCTGGAGGTTAACTCGCTGGTTGACGAGCGTCGTGACCCCTACCGCTCGTCGGAGAAAGCCGCAACCTATCTCAAAGACCTGTACAGCATCTACAACGACTGGTCGCTGGCTATTGCGGCCTACAACTGCGGTCCTGCCAACGTCAACAAAGCCCTGAAGCGCGCAGGCGGCGAGGACAAGGACTTCTGGGACATCTACGACTATCTGCCCCGCGAAACCCGCGGTTATGTACCCGCCTTCATCGCGGCCAACTATGTGATGACCTACTTCAAGCGTCACAACATCAGCCCAGGACTGGCTCGCAAGCCACTCATCACCGACACCGTGAGCATCAGCAACCGTGTGAACTTCAACCAGATTGCTCATGTGCTGAACATGCCCATAGAGGAGATACGTGTCCTCAACCCACAGTATCGCCAGGATGTCATCCCGGGTAATGCTGCCCGCCCATACACACTGATACTGCCATCGCAGCAAATCTATAGTTACATCATGAGCGAGGACAGCATCCTGGCCTATCGCACCGAAGTCTATAAACCACGCGAGGTAGTTGAACCAGGAGGGTCGAGCGTAGATAATGATGATGCAAACTACACTTATGAGAACAAGGTGGTCACCGAGTACCACAAGGTGCGCCGAGGCGAGACAGCCAGCAGCATTGCCGCGCACTATGGCATGAGTGCCAGCACATTTGCATCAATCAATGGGCTGAATGGCGGCAAGGTCAGGCGCGGACAGGTGGTTAAAGTACAGAAGACCAAGCGTGTGCGTGTGCGCAAGGATGAGCCTAAGGATGATGACGAAACCCTCATGGCTAGCAACGAGGTCGAAGGTGAACCTGAACATGTCAGTGAAGCCGAACCCGATGACAGCGAAAATGAGCAAATCGACGAGGTAAAACAGGTTGAGAAAGCCGCCGCCGAGTCACGCCGACGTGGGCCTCAGACTGTGCACATCGAGTCGCCCAAGCCAGCGCCCAAGGTTGAGAAGCCCCGCCAGGAGACGCGTCAAGAATCTCGCCAGTGGCAGAAGCGCAACGAGCGCTATGCCGATAAACGGGACAAGAATGGACGTCGCAGCCAGGAAGAAACCTACAAGCACTCGCGCAGCAGCAGTAAACGAGGCGACAGTGCAAAGCGTGGCCGTCACGCACGCGCCGAGAAACCCGCACCCACCACCGAGTACAATATCAAGAAGGGTGAATCGCTGAGCGAGATAGCCGAAAAGACCGGCACCACAGTCGACGCTCTGCGCAAGGCCAACGGCATCAGCGGCGACAAGATCAAAGCTGGTGACAACATCAAGATTCCTGGCAAGAACTCCAAGGCAAGCAGGTCGTCTGGCAAGTCATCCAAGGCGAGCAGCAAGGCGTCAAGCAAGTCAAGAAAATCTTCGAGAAGCAGCGGCTCAAAGAAGCGCAGAAAATAACAGCATCATCGATGCATCTATCATGGCGGAGCGGGGTAAAACCTCATCCGCCTTGTTTTTTGCCAGCGATGCTTGTGTGCCCCCTACTGCATCATGAAAATGGTACAGATTTGGTGGATTTGAAAAATGTTTGTACTTTTGTAGCAACTAAATGGTAACAGAATGAAGAAAATACTACTTTTAATCATGCTGCTGGCAGGTTTGTCAAGCCAAGCAGCAGTACTGGGCGATGTCGATGGCAATGGTACTGTTGATGTGGCCGACGTCAATGCCGCCATTAACGTGATGCTGGGCAAGGCAGAGAATGCCACGGCCGATGTCACTGGTGACGGTCAGGTCGATGTGGCCGATGTGAACATGATCATCAATATCATGCTGGGAAAAATCACACCCGAACCAGGCCTACAGGGTTACGACTACGTTTGGGATCCTAGTTCACTACCCGAGATACACATCACCGTGAACCCGACCGAATGGAACAGATTGCTGCAACTCTACGACCAGAACAGTGGCACCAAACAATATATCATGGCCGACCGATTTGACTTCATCCAGAAGGGCGACACGACATCGATTGCCGACATCGGCCTGCGACTGAAGGGCAACACATCGCGACGCCGTCCTGAGGGCAACCATGGCCAGATGCATGAGGCCGGCAACACCGACTGGCATCATGTGCACATGGGCATCAACCTGCGCAAGTTCAACAAGGACGAAGAGCACACCGTGCAGGGCGTGCGCAAGTTTGTGCTCAAGTGGTTCAAGGACGACCCGATGTATGTGCGCGAGTTGTTCTGCTACAACCTCTTCCGCCAGTATGGCGTGTGGACTGCGCCACGCAGCCACTACTGCCGACTGTGGCTGAAGGTTGACGGCGACCCCAGCGAGGCCTACTATGGGGTGTATGAAATGAACGAACCTATCGACGAGAACTACCTCAAGCAACGTAACGACTCGCTGACCTTCGGCACCCATAACGGCAACCTGTGGAAGTGCAAGTATGTGGGTCAGCCCGCATCGCTGACCGATCCCTATAATGGTGACTATTGGTATGATGACGACAGCGATGACGACCACACCTACACCTTGCAGACCAACACCAAGCGCTTTGATGACGCTGTGGCTCAACTCGTTGATTTCCAGCTCAAACTCAACGGCAAGAGCCGTGAGAGTTTCTACCAGTGGATCAATGAGGTGTGTGATGTGGATCTGTTGCTGCGCACCTATGCCGTTAATGTTGCTGTGGGCATGTGGGATGACTACTGGAACAATGCCAACAACTATTATCTCTACTTCACCACCGAGGATCTCTATGACTACAAAGTCTACCTGCTGCCCTACGACTACGACAATACCCTGGGCACCAGCAGTCAGTGTGGTGCGCAGAGTGACTCTGGTCGCCAGGATCCACTCCACTGGGGACAGGACGGGAATCCGCTCATCAAGCGCATTCTAGAATTTGATGACTTCAAGGCAAAGTATCTGCAATATCTGCGCGAACTCGTGGCCGATGAGAACGACTTGATGTACTATCTGGACGCCAAGGAGCGCATCGAGTCATGGCATCAGATGATTTCGCCCTAC
>Ga0256407_10011352_pt1 | contig 12335 bp, 18 predicted proteins | sample RumenRJG_04DNA_FD_193489 | JGI IMG/M metagenome (GOLD analysis project Ga0256407, IMG submission 193489) | Bovine rumen microbial communities from Lethbridge, Alberta, Canada - RJG_04 | ecosystem: Host-associated > Mammals > Digestive system > Stomach > Rumen | place: Canada: Alberta... | reverse complement strand
CCGAAGTTTCAGAAAAGGCAATAGAAGCGTATCTGAATAAACGATGCAAGGAAAATGGTTTGCTTTGCCTCAAATATTCAAACGCTAACGTGACGGGCTATCCTGATCGCCTGGTTTGTTGCATCAAAGGCAAAGTGATCTGGGTAGAACTGAAAAGCAAGGGAAAGAAGCCCACGAAGCTACAGGAGATCAGACACCGGGAACTAAAGAGAATGGGGCATGAGGTTTGGGTGATCAGCACTAAGGAAATGGTGGATCGTCTCATTAGCCGAGTGATGGATGAGATTGCCAGAGATCAGGAAAAGGAGTTTGAAAACTTTATAGAAAATCTGAATGAGGTGTTATGAGATATAATCCGTATGACTATCAGAAAACGGCAATGAAGTGGATATTGTCTAAACCACGTTGCGGCTTATTCCTGGATATGGGATTGGGTAAGACGGTTAGCACCCTGACAGCCATTCAGGAACTAATGGACGATTGCGAGATCAGCCGTACATTGGTGGTGGCCCCAAAGAAGGTTGCCGAAACTACCTGGACTACTGAGGCAGAGAAATGGGATCATCTAAGAGGCATGAGGGTGGCAAAGGTGATGGGAACCGAGAAACAGCGTAAGATGGCATTGGCTGAAAAGGCAGACGTGTACGTTATCGGACGCGACAGCTTTGTTTGGTTGGTGGGCCTCTATGGTGGTTTTCTTCCCTTCGATGTGTTGGTGATCGACGAACTCACAAGTTTCAAGAGTAGTAAGAGTGAGAGGTTTAAGGCTATGCGTATGGCAGTGCCGACGGTGAAACGTGTAATAGGACTGACAGGAACCCCGGCCCCTAACGGCCTCATTGATCTTTGGGCACAGATGTATTGTCTGGATATGGGCCAACGCCTGGGAAAGTCTGTAACGAAATACCGGGAAACCTACTTTGATGTTTACAACCGTAACGGCATAACGGTGAGGTGTGACATCAAGAAAGGGTGTGAGCAGATTATCCGTAATAAGATTGCAGACATTTGCCTATCCATGCAGGCCAAAGACTACCTGCAACTGCCTGACCTCATTACTCACGTAATACCTGTGCCACTGAGTTACGGAACCATGAAAGCCTATACCACGTTTGAACGTGAAAAGGTATTGGAGTTTGCAGAAGAGCATACAGGCGAATCGGCTAATATCCTGGCTAATAGTGCAGCCGGATTGATGAACAAACTAAGTCAGTTTGCCAATGGTGCAGTCTATGATGATAACCGTGATGTGCATGAGATACACAATGAGAAGATCGACAAATTGGCTGAGATCGTAGAAGCGGCCAACGGCAGCAGCGTTTTGGTATTCTATCAATTCCAACACGACGTGCAGAGGATCGTGAGAAAGTTGAAGGGCTACAAAGTCAGAGCATACAAGAACGAAGCCGACCTGAGAGATTGGAACGCCGGAAAGATTGACGTGCTACTGGCACACCCGGCATCTACAGCCTATGGCCTGAATATGCAGCAGGGTGGACACTACATAGTTTGGTTTGGTACAGGTTGGAACCTGGAGCACTACCAACAGGCAAATGCCAGGTTGCACCGTCAGGGCCAGACACACCCCGTTACCGTCTATAAACTCATTTGTCCGAACACCGTAGATGAGAGGGCAAACGCCGCTTTGGAATCAAAGAAAGGTGTGCAGCAGAGTTTGTTGGATAGTCTTAATTACCTGATCCGTAAGCATAGCGCAGTTATGAAAGTGAAGGGAGGACAGGACGATGGCGAAGGATAAGGTTTACCAGAAGTTGATACACAAAGCCAAATGGTTGAGGTTGCGCCAGGCTAAGTTGACGGCCAACCCAATGTGTGAAAGATGCTTGGAGGAAACGGGCAGGCCGGAACCCGCCACCGAAGTACACCATGTTATCCCTGTAGAAGATGGCCTGACATACCAGGAGAAAGAAAGGTTGATGTACGATTTTTCCAACTTGCGGAGCCTGTGCCATGACTGCCACGTAAAAACCCATACCGAAATGGGTAGGTGTGGCAAGGCACAAACGAAACGTAAGACCGAAAGGCAGTTGAAACAATTTGTAAAAAAGTTTTTCTAAAAATGTTAAAGACGGTTAACGGGGGCTACCTGATAAAAATGGGGGTGGTGGTGGGAAAACCTCGCCCAAACCTTTCTCCATACGAAAGTGCCTTTTTGGGGCCGTGGGGGTTGAGGCCCTTTTTGGTTTCCCATATTTAGGATTTGCCGCTAATTTTTGACTAAAGAATATAGGAGTAGTGAGATATGAATTACGATGATGTTTTTGACTTTGCCAATTTTGGCAGTGCCAGGCCGGAGCCGATAGCCCCGGCAGCGGTTGTTGATGATGAGCACCTGGAAGATGCCGCCACCGCCAAACGCGCCCACAGGCGCACTAAGGAATGTACGGAACTGAGCCAGAGATATGAGTACCGCCGCGCATTTAGTGAGGTGAAACTATTGGAGGCTATGCAGTACGTGAAATTGCAGGATGGCGTTTCGTACAACTTCATTACGGCAGGCGACGTTGACAGCCTGAGTTACTTGAAAGTTGTGCTCAATCAACACGATCTGGATTATGTTCTGTTATCTACCTGGTGCATGGCCGCAGAGGATATTTTGCAGTTGCAGAGGTGGTGGGAGGCAGGCCGCATCAAGAAATTCGATATGTACTTAGGTGAGATTTTCCCAGGCTCCTATAAGATCGAGTGGCAGATGGTAAAGAAATTCTATCAGGAGCACCCGGACGTAGGCCGTGCCGCAGTATTCAAGAATCACAGCAAGATATATGCGGGATGCAATGAGGCCGACAAGTTTTATTTTGGTATTCAGACGAGTGCCAATATAAACACCAATCCGCGAACCGAGCAGGGCAGCATCATTATAGATCGTGGCCTGTATGAGTTTTATAAAGAGTATTTTGATGGCATAAATTCATTTGAGAAATGATACAAGATAAAGACAAACTGAAAACCGAGATCGTTGCTGAGATCATAAGGCAGAAAGGTTTCAAGGGCATTGCCTGTACTGCAATCGGTTTGAATCCCCGGACGTTCAGGCAGTGGATGGCCGAGGATGCCGAGTTTAGGCAGGCCGTTGACGATGCCGTAGAGATCGCCAGGGAGTACCGGGATGAAATGGCAGAAAAGGCCCTGTACGATCTGGTAGAGGCAAAGGACACTACAGCCGTGATCTTCTATAACAAGACCCGTAATAAACATAAGGGCTATACCGAGAGGATGCTACCGCAGCCCAAGGAAGAGCCGAAGCAGGAAACGCCCGCTTTGCCGAGCGCAGAAGAGCAGCAGAAGGTTTCCAAGGCTATCAAGACAAAGATACAATCCAAGAAAACCTATATTGTTCAGTTGCTTAAAAAAGAGGGCAAATATTCGTCTGAATTGTCGTACCAGGTTACGGTGGCCGCGCAGTTATTGGTTAGGACTGAGATATTGGCAGAGGAAATCTTTGCCGACAGCCACAAGGCCGTTAACGTCGAGATTTCCCGTGAGGGTAACACCCGCGAGAGCATCAGCCCCAAGGAAAAACTATACCTTGATCTGACCGCCCAGACACAAAAGGCACTCAGGGCATTGGGTATGAACACAGATAGTAAGGAGCGTAAGACCGACAACGACGATTTCAGTAAGTTCATGGATGATCTAAAGGGCGACGATGATGAGGATTGACAGAGAGACTTTGAACCTACTTAGGAAGATATGGCAGGAAACGCAGAGCCGGAAAGGGCCAAGCGGTTTCTATACTGCCATTTCCTTTGAGGCGTTAGGCGTGAGTTTCCAGGATGCAAGATGCCTGGATTTGAGGGATAAGGGAGTGTTGGCATTGTCGAGTGACCCACACGGCAAGCCTGGTGTGTTGCTCAAACCATTTGTGGCCAACATGACCCTGACAGAGTTACACCATTATGTTAGGACGTTATGACAACAGAAGATAGGCAGATATGGAATGAGGCGAAAGCCGAGGTAGTGGCAGAGTTGCAGGCCAACCGGGAGAGATACCGGGAGCAGTACGATGCAGCTTTGGCCACCGATCCGCGTATATGGGAGTATGTGGCTGAGAACATAGACAACCCCGACGGCCACAACTACTATGAGTTATTGGCCATACGACGCTTTTTCGAGTTGCTTGATCGGTGGCAGTGGAGGCCAAAGCGAGTAAAGCGCAGAATCCGTTTCTATGAGAAACTGAGGTTTTCAGGCGTGACAGGCAGACGGCGTTACAAGTTGACACCCGTACAGGTTTGGCACCTGGCTAACATTTTCGGCTTTGCCCGCCCGGATGGCCGACGGCTGATCCGTACCGCCTACCTGTTTGTTCCCCGTAAGTTCAGTAAGACCACCTTTGCCGCTTTCCTGGCAGTCGATGATATGCTTTTCGGTGACTTCAACGCAGAGGCGTATGTGGGTGCAAACTCTTATGATCAGGCCAAGAAATGCTTTAATGAGGTACGCCATATAATGCTCGATATTGACCCGCGAAAGAAGCATTTCAGGATCAACAGGGAGTTGGTGGCCTTCAAGGATCGTAACCGTGAGAGCCTGGCGCAGTGCCTCACATCTAATGCCCAGACAAAGGACGGTTTGTTTGCGTCCCTGGCTATCCTTGATGAGTACGCCCAGGCGAGAGACACGGCCAACAAGTCAGGTGCAGATTTGAAAAATACCCTCACAACCTCTATGGGCCCCCGTCGTAACCCGTTGACCGTGATCATTACGACGGCAAGCGACGTAGTGGACGGCCCCTGCTATAAGGAGTTGGAAGGTGTGAAAAAGGTGCTTCGTGGAGAGTTGCAGAATGACACGGTATTTGCCGCCCTCTTCATGCCGGATGCAGACGATGAGGAAGATGATCCGAACACCTGGCACAAGGTACAGCCCCATTTGGGCATTACGGTGCAGGATGATTTCTACGAAATAGAGTATGCCAATGCCCTGTTATCGGCTGAAAATATGTTGGCTTTCCGCACAAAGATGCTGAATATCTTTACCGTCAATGAGATCAAGACCTGGTTTAGCGATAAGGATGCCCGCCCGCTGATCGGCGATTTCAACATAGACAAGGTGAAGGGCCACCCGAAATGTGCAGTGGCTTTCGATCTGTCTGTGCATGATGATTTCAGTGCAGTAACATATACGATCTATTCAAGTGAGACAAAGCGTTTCTATGCGCATTGTGACTACTATTTCCCTGTAGGTGCATTGAAGGGCCACCCCAACGAACAACTATACCGTGCATGGAACAAGCAAGGCCACCTCATATTCTGCAAGGGTAAGAAAATAGACGTGCGCCTGATCGCCAACGATATTCTGAGGCGTAGCAAGATCGTAACCATTGTGCGCATTGGCTATGATAGTTACAAGGCGCAGGATTTGACAAACATTCTGGCCTCAGTCGGTGGCCGCGATCAGTTAACGCCCTACTCACAGACATACGGCAACTTTAACCTGCCTGTAGAATCCTTTGAAATGATGGTGTACGATGATCCCGTCAGAATCATATTCAATGATAACCCCATCAATCTTTATTGCCTGCTTAATTGTGTGCTTGATGAGGATAAATTGGAGAATAAGAAGCCGTTGAAGATTTCCCAATACAGAAAGATCGACGGTGTGATCACAACCCTAATGACAATCGGGCTACTCAATTCTATTGAACAATAACGGTGAGCATTTAGCCCACCGTTTTTCATATCCCTACCAGGTTTACTTTCCCGTAGTAAAATTCCCGGCCCTCTTCATTGCCTTTGGAAATGTACCCGTCAGCATCCACGATGCCGCCCAGGGCCGTGATCCTTTCGTGCAGTTCCCGGTTCCCGCCTGGTAAGAATCCGATCCGCTTACTACCGATGTAGATACCGATAGCGTAGGGATCATGCGGATTTGACTTTAACGCCCTGGCAGTACCTATGAAGTCACCAAGCGCACTATCATTAAGGCCACAATGATTGATGCCCTTAATGCTGTAGCCGTCAGTCTCGCTTTCCTGGATCGTCTGTTTGGCCACCTCCTTTGTCCTGATCTTCGAGAAGCCCCAGGCCATGAGGCCACCCGCCACCACCATCAACAATGCAAGTTTGATCCCCATGCAAGCCAGGTTAATGCCACAGATGATCAGCACCCAACTAACCAGGAGGCCCGCGACCTTCATGTTTTCTCTTTTCTTTCGCTCTTTCAGTGTCATACGCTATTCTTTTTTGGTAGTCCTAATTGGAAATTAAGTATTTTCGATATATCCGTTACATTCTCAATGTAGCCCTCAAAGACGGTTTCCCATTCGTACACGGACATTAAGAAAACCTCTACTTTGATCTGTTGGCCGTTCTGATCCGGGACGAATACCCACAGGCGAAATTTTCCACTCCAGAAACTATCTCCTACAGGTTTGGTGAGGCTTTGGAAATCCTCAGTTTCCCATATACCTATTTGCATACCATGACCTTTGTACTCAAAGCATGAAAACTCTTTGAGTAGATCGGTAACGCTATTCCTGATTATCTCATATTTGTGCATATCTAATCTACTTCATATCCATAATAATTGAGTATCGGCCTGGCTTTTGTTTTCACGGCTTTGTAGATGCCGCTTTTGAGTTCTACGATATAGCCTCTACGTTCCAATGAGGTTAGCACGGTTTGAACGTACCAAAGAGGCAGCTTTTTGCAAAAATCCCGTTGGCCTAATTCCTCAATGGTGCAGGGCAGCGCATATATTGAGGCCAATATATCGAATCTATGTTGTGTAAGTTCGCTCATCATACGCCAACGATCCTGAGAGGATTACCGCAGTATGGGCAACACAAGGCGTTACCGCCCGCCTGTTTTACGATCTCTTCCGGGCTGATGAAGAACTGCCACGTTGGCACGTCCAGGGCAGCACCGATCTTTTCCAGGGTGGCCGTAGTCAGGGATGCAGCACCTACCATTTGTTTAACGGCTGAAACACTCACACCCATCTTTTCGGCCAATTCTGGTTGGGTGACACCCTTTTCTTTCATGATCTCTTTTATTCTCATAATCTCAAATATTTAGTGAATTTTGGTGCAAAGATAGTATTTTCTTTCAAAAAGTATAGTGTTTACTATGCTAAATAATGTTAAGAAACGGCGAAAGTACAGAAATTAATATACTTTTTATTTGGAAAAGTGCAGAATTTTTTGTACCTTTGTACCATAGAAATAAAGATAATAACTAAGCCCTACGGCAACACGGTTAAGCCGGGATTTATGAAACTTATAACAAAGCAGATCGAAAGTCAGTTGGCCAAGTACCCTATCTATAGCCAGGACAATAAAGGTGGTGAGGCAGTTGCAGTTTGCAAGTTCTTTTTGCAGGGTTATACCTGGTACGTTCTGGAGGCTAACAAGAACGGCAACGATTATGAGTTTTTCGGCATTGTCGATGGTGAGTATAAGGAGTATGGATATTTCACTCTTTCAGAGTTGCAGAGCCTTCGCGGACGTTGGGGCCTGACCGTTGAGCGCGATATGTATTTCAAGCCGACACAGGTAAAGGACATTAAGTTTATGGCAGCATAGTATTAACCAGGGCAGGGGCTACGGCCCCGCCCACAACGAATAAAGAGATATGGCACAGACATTGGCAGAGTATAGTAGAGAGGTTCTTACGGTAGTAATGAAGAATCTGAAAGAGGGTGTTTCAGGCAGCGTGATCGCCGACAAGATGGTAGCCGATTATGGCTTTAACCGTGAAGCCGCCCTGACGATCATAACAGGTACGCTTATGATCCTCAACAAATAAACAGAGTATTAACGATTAAAACGCTACAGATATGACAACGATCAAGTGCAACAATTCAGAGCATAAGGCGGTTGAGTTCTTTTTGAACGGTGGCCGTAAAGATGAGATCATGGTGTTTGCAGTTCAGGACGGCGAATATTGGTTTACCATTGGCAAGTTCTATAAGACTGAGGCCGGAGCCAAGAGAGCAGCCGTTAAGAAGATGGCACAATTCGGTTACACCTTCGACCAGAACGAAATGAAGGCCCTGAGACTGAGCAACGATTAATATTAACCCGGTGGGGCCGTAAGGCCCTGCCACAATACCAAAGAGATATGTTTACTTACAAGCAACTCAAAGAGTTTACAGAGAAATGCCAGGTTAAGTTTGAACTAAACCCGCGTTATGCCGATAGAGGCTACTACAATATGGATGGCAAGTATGTGCAGCCTCAGATTGGTTGGTGGTTGGGCCTCAATAATATTAGCGGCCGATCTGGGCAGTCTGAATGGCAGTGGGTATGGTTTACTTGCCTTGATGATAATCTGACAGACGAAAGCAAATTTTTCTTTGATCAGAGGTATTCAATGGCCGTTGGCCAAGTTTACAGAGGATGGCGAGAGGGATTTAGAGCCTTTAAGACCATTGAGAAGAGATTAGGAAATTAGTATTAACCAGGTGGGGCCACCAGGCCCCGCCACAACACCAAAGAGATATGAAGGTTTACAACATCTACAACATTTCAACAGGCCAGGGAGTTTATGAGACTACCGTAAAGAGTGAGAGAATGGCCAAGTCTATTTGCCGTCATGCAAACAAGAACGGTGAGCGTAACAAGATGTATTTGGAGGCTGAGGAATAGGATCGTTTATGAAAGTAGCCCTGTGTCATACTTGCATTGCATACCAGGCCGACGATGAAACGCCGGGCTATGGAATTTGCACCCTATCAGGATGCCAGGTGTGCGAGTGTTGCCAGGGCTGCATTGACTATAGGTATTATCGTTTTTGGAAACCATAAAATAAGTAAATAAGTTAAAAAATTATAAAGATTTAACATTTTTACCACCATTCGCCAAGGTGTACCACGATGCACCAAACGGCGTTTGTGACGTGCAAGAATAAGGTGTATCTTTGACCGAAAATTATTTTTGCACCGTGGGCATATTTAGCATATTCAAACGGAAACAGACACAACCGCGAGAGGCTAATGTGCAGGTCGAATTAGGCGTGAACGGCATTAGCCTGGACGGTGCTGCCTCATCCCTTGTCAACGTGCGAGGTGATGAGGCTATCGGCGTTACTGCCTACAAACGCGCATTGGACGTACTTTCTGGAAGTGTGGCCCGTCTGCCCTTCCACTACATGAAAAAGAAAGATGACATCTATGTAGATTTTGAGGCATCAGATTTCCACTACCTGTTAACCACACAGCCGCAGGCGAGAAAATCCGCTTTCGATTGGAAGCGTCAGATGGTTTGGCAGGCTTTCCATGATGGCGACGCATATATCTGGCCCCGCATCATTGACGGTGAGGTTATGGAGTTGGTATTGATCAGCCGTTTTTGTTGCTCATACGATGATGCAGCAGGCCAATACTACATTAGCGACGTTTACAATGGCGTTTATGGCACCTTCGATGAGAGCCAGGTAATACACATCTATTTCAACACCCTCAATGGGCGTTGTGGTGTGCCGCTTTGGAGAATGGGCAACCGCGCATTGTCTATTGTGGCGACGGGTGATAAAGAGACCCTGGAGCGTTTCGGCAAAGGTGGCGCGATCCGTGGCCTGATCACAAACGACAAGTCCGGCATCCGGGGAATGGGAGAGTACCAGGATGAGCAACTTGAAAAGGTGGCCAACTCTACTGAGAGTTTATTCCAGGACGGCAAGCGCATTGTGTCACTGCCAGGCGACGTTGATTTCAAGCAGCTTTCGTTGACCTCAACGGATATGCAGTTTCTTGAAAGCCGCAAATTCTCCATCCCGGAGATCAGCCGCCTAACAGGTGTGCCGCCTATCTACCTCTACGATATGACAGGCAGTAACTACAAGATGCCGGAGCAGGCAGATGTGGCGTACCTGACACAGACATTGGACTGCATACTTACAGCCATTGAAGATGAGTTCCAGAGAAAGTTGGTTGGCCGTTCTATGTGCTGCAAACGCATATTCAGGTTTGACCGTGAAAGCCTGTTCTCTATGGACTTGATCACCAAGGCCAAGTATTACAGCAACATGATCGGCAATGGCACGTACAGCATTAACACGGTACGCACTAAGGAAAATCAGCCTGCCGTCGAAGGTGGCGATAAAATCTACCTGAGTATGAACCTGGGAGAGTTAGGCAGTAAGAAGTTCACAGGTGAAAACGAGAGTATTAACAATGGTGAAACCAAATAAGAGAGCCGTATGAAAGAGATTCAGAAAAGAACCCTGATTTTACCCGTCTCACTGCATTTGCGTGAGGCCGGAGAGGGCGAGGCCGAAAGCCGCGTTTTGGAGGGCTATGCCCTGAAATTCGGTGTGCGCTCTGTGCTCATCGGCTATTACTTCCCTTTCTACGAGATTCTGGAAAAGGGGTGTATTACCGATGAAATGCTACGGGAGCAGCGCATCTACTTTACGATGTTCCACAATCGCCAGGCCATCTTAGGCCGTTGGGATAAGGGAACGGGTACGTTGAAACTGACTTTGGACGAAATAGGTCTGAAAGTCGAGTGTGAAATGCCGCATACCGTTGACGGTGACAAGGCCCTGGAATTGGCCAAGCGTGGTGATCTCACTGAAATGTCATTTATCTATTGGACTAACGAGGACGATTCAGAGAATTGTGTGAGTTACGAAGAGACTGAGGAAAAGACGGATTGGGGAGCCACCATCTATTTGCGCCATGTAAAGAAGATTGAGGGTATTTGTGACGTGACCATTGCAGCACAGCCCGCCTATGAGGACACGGAGGTTAAAGCCCGTGAGCAGCAGGTGAGAGAGTTTGCAGAGGCACGTAAGCCCAAGACCGGGCCGACCCAGGAAGAGATCGAAGCACAGCAGCGAGAGCAGGCAGATCGCCAGGCCCGCCACAAGCAGGCCGAAGAGTTGCGCACTATCGCAAGAGATTTGGAATAAAAGTATTAACCCATCAAACTAAAAAAAATTATGAGCAAGCCAAAGTTTGATTACAAGAAGGCCAACGAGCGTAAGCGCGAGATTGGCAACCGCCTGAACGAGTTGGCTGAGAAACTCGAAAGTAAGGAGCAGTTGACCGAGCAGCAGCGCGAGGCCATCAATACCGAAGCCCGCGAACTCAAAACCGAGTTGGAGGCAACCAATATGCGTATCGCCGCAGCATTGGCCAACGAGGCAGCAGAGAAGCAGGGCCGTGAGGTGACTATGAGCCGTAACGCTCAGTTCCGCGAATTGCTCCAGGACATCCGCACGGGTAAGCGTCAGGAGCGTGAAATTACCCTGGGTGTCATTAACGACGGTGACAAGAACAACGTAGCCAGTGCCGAGGCAATGGAAACTATGGTGTTCGACCTGATGCCCCGTTTGTCTGAGGGCCTGATCTGGGATAAGGTCGGCATGAAGGTGCAGACGGGTGTAACGGGCAACCTGGTTTGGCCGTATGCCACCGATAACGTGAAGGTTGTAGAGGTTGGTGAGACCGTCCAACTCCAGGATCAGGACATCAATTTCGACAACGTGAAGGCCACCCCCGCCGAGGTTGGCGCAACTGTCAAGGTATCGTTTGCCTCTATTGAGGATGCCACCTTTGACGTGCTTACCTTCGTGCAGGAGAGTTTCCGCCTGGCAATGCAGGATTTCTTGAACCACAAGACTTTCTCGCAGGCTACCTTCTCAGGTATCAAAGGCCCGTACAGCGGAAAGACTAAGACCCCCGTCCTGGTTGGTAACTACCTGAGCCTGTTAGAGGCAAAGGCCGAGTTGATCAATGCAGGTGTCAACATGGGCGGTTTCTGTTGGGTGCTCGATGCCAAGGCAGAGGCACTTTTGAAGGCTACACCAAAGGCCAAGGGCCAGGGTGGCTTTATCATTGAGAATGGCAAGTTGGACGGTGATCCGTACTTCGTAAGCCACTATATCCGTGAGAACGCCACCGCAACAGGTATGCTTGATGATATGTTCATCGGCCTGGGTGTATGGTCGTACTTCGCCGCCAATCAGCACGGCAAGATTCACATGACCGTCGATCCGTTTACTCTGGCCGACAAGGGCATGATGAAACTGACCCTTCGCACCCGTTGGAGCCTCACAACTCTCCGTGAGCAGGCATTTGCTTGCTATAAGCTGATCCAGGCCCCCGACGGTGAGGCAGGTATCAATCTGAATGTTCACGCCAAGACGATCAAGGTAGGTGAGACCCTGCAACTTGCAGCCGCCGTTCTGCCTAAGACCGCCGCAGTAACCTATACCTCTGGCACAACCGCCAAGGCTACCGTTACAGCCGCAGGTCTGGTTGAGGGTAAGGCCGTAGGCTCTTCAGTGATCACCGCAAGCATCACCGTGGACGGTAAGTCTTACACCGATACTTGCACCGTGACCGTTGAGGCCGCAGAGTAA
>Ga0256407_10011351_pt1 | contig 12335 bp, 8 predicted proteins | sample RumenRJG_04DNA_FD_193489 | JGI IMG/M metagenome (GOLD analysis project Ga0256407, IMG submission 193489) | Bovine rumen microbial communities from Lethbridge, Alberta, Canada - RJG_04 | ecosystem: Host-associated > Mammals > Digestive system > Stomach > Rumen | place: Canada: Alberta | collected... | reverse complement strand
CAATATCCTCTCCGTATTGGAGATGACGGGTAAACCCCGCGAAGAACAAATAGAGGTCTTGGAGGGCCTCATCGCAGACTTCCGTTTGGAAAAGGTGCGCAAGAACAAGGGTGATCAGCTGTCGGGCGGTGAGCGCCGAAGGACGGAGATTGCCCGTTGTCTGGCCATCGAACCGAAGTTCATCATGCTCGACGAGCCGTTTGCCGGTGTCGATCCCATCGCCGTGGAGGATATCCAGTTTATCGTGTGGAAACTGAAAGACCGTAACATCGGCATCCTCATCACCGACCATAATGTGGAGGACACGCTCTGTATCACCGACCGGGCCTATCTGCTGTTCGAAGGGCATATTCTCTTTCAGGGTACACCGGAAGAATTGGCAGCCAACCAGGTGGTTCGTAAGAACTATCTGACGGAGTCGTTTGTGCTCAGACAGAAGGACTTCCAGAAAATTGAAGAGGATCGTAAGGCACAAGAACAAGAAAAGGGGACTGCATCGAAAGTTAAATAATATTAAACTGTGAACAGTCAACCATTAACTATCAACTTAATTTTGTACTTTTGCACCTCAAAATTTGCATAGTACATATTTAATAAGGTATAAAAGACAATGAAGATTACATTTGATTGCCCTGACAAGATCAATGGTCTGCTGACGATGACCATTGAACCTACAGACTATCAGGAACAGGTAGAGAAGACACTCAAGAACTATCGTAAGAAGGCTCAGGTGCCTGGATTCCGTCCAGGTATGGTGCCTATGGGAATGATCAAGAAACAGTATGGTACCGCCGTGAAGGTTGACGAGGTCAACAAGCTCATGGGCGAGAAGCTGTATGCCTATATCCAGGAGAACAAAATCCAGATGCTGGGTGAGCCCCTTCCCAACCAGGAGAAGCAGGTACCCCAGGACTTCGAGAAGGATGGCGAGCTCACCTTCGTGTTCGACATCGCCGTGGCTCCTGAGTTCAAGGCCGAGCTGACTGCCAAGGATAAGATCGATTACTACAAGATCAAGGCTGATGACAAGCTCATCGACGACCAGGTACAGATGTACGCATCACAGGCTGGTGAGTTCGTGAAGGCTGAGGTGTTCAGCGGTAATGACACCATCACCGGTGATCTGCGTGAGCTCGACGAACAAGGTAACACCAAGGAAGGTGGTATCACAACCGAGGGTGGTATGGTGATGCCTGCCTATATCAAGGCCGAAGACCAGAAGAAACTCTTCGACGGTGCTAAACCCGGTGACATCATCACCTTCAACCCCAAGAAGGCTTATCCTGACAACGATGCCGAGGTGGCTGCTCTTCTGAAGGTAGAGAAGGATCAGGTGAAAGATCTGACCGCAGACTTCAGCTACCAGATTACTGAGATCCGTCATTTCCAGCCTGCAGAGGTTGACCAGAAGCTCTTCGACCGTGTGTTCGGTGAGGGTGAAGTGAAAGACGAGAAGGCTTTCCGCGAGAAGATCGCCGAGAACATCGCTCCCCAGCTGCAGCAGAACAGCGACTACAAGTTCCTGCGCGACGTACGTCAGTACCTGGAGAACAAGGTTGGTGAGCTGCAGTTCCCCGAGGCATTGCTGAAGCGCGTGATGCTGCAGAACAACAAGGAGAAAGGCGCTGACTATGTGGAGAAGAACTTCGAGGGAAGCATCAAGGAGTTGAAGTGGCACCTCATCAAAGAGCAGATCGTTGCAGCCAACAACATCAAGATCGAGGAGGCTGATCTGAAGGCAGTTGCCAAGGAGGCTATCCGCGCCCAGTTCGCCCAGTACGGCATGAGCAATGTGCCCGATGACGTACTCGAGAATTATGCTGCCGAGCAGTTGAAGAAGCGTGAGAACGTGGACAACTTCGTGGATCGCGCTGTTGACATGAAACTGACTGAAGTTCTCAAAAATGTAGTCAAACTGAACGAAAAAGAGGTTAGTTTGGAGGACTTTAACAAGCTTCTGCAAGAAAAATAATATTTTTTAGGAAAAAATAACCCCAATAATAGAGAGGTTATCGACTTTTTTTGCTATCTTTGTGTCCCAATACAAGATGCAGAAGGTCGATAGCCTTTTTTGTAAAATGTAAAATAGAAAGTAGAAAAGAATAAATAGGTATGATTAAGAACGATTTTAGGAAATATGCTACGCAGCATTTAGGAATGGACGGCCTGACACTCGATGATGTGATGAAGGCACAGGCTCAGTATCTGAACCCCTATATCCTGGAGGAGCGTCAGTTGAACGTGACCCAGATGGATGTCTTCTCACGACTGATGATGGACCGTATCATCTTCCTCGGCACACAGATTGACGACTACACCGCCAATACCCTGCAGGCCCAGCTGCTCTATCTTGACTCTGTAGATTCAGGCAAAGATATCTCAATCTATATCAACAGCCCTGGCGGTAGCGTAACTGCCGGTCTGGGTATCTATGACACCATGCAGTTCATCTCCAGCGACGTGGCAACCATCTGTACAGGTATGGCCGCCTCAATGGGTGCTGTGCTGCTCGTGGCTGGTAAGGAAGGAAAACGTTCGGCACTGCCCCACAGTCGTGTGATGATCCATCAGCCGCTCGGTGGTGTACAGGGTCAGGCTTCCGACATTGAGATCGAGGCTAAGGAGATCCTGAAATTCAAGAAGGAGCTCTATACCATCATCTCCGAGCACTCCCACACCCCCTACGATAAGGTGTATGCCGACTCAGACCGTAACTACTGGATGACGGCGGAAGAGGCAAAAGAATATGGTATGATTGACACAGTGCTGACCAGGAAGAAGTAAGGACGGATGAAAAAAGTTTGTAGTTTCTGTGGTAGAAGCGAGAAGGAGGTAAGACTGTTAATCACTGGTCTCAGCGGCTTTATCTGCGAGGACTGTGCCGAACAGGCTTATCATATCGTGCAGGAGAACATGCCGCACGGCAAGAGAAAGGAGGAGGAAGAAGAGAAGTTCAAACTGAAGAAGGTACCGAAACCCAAGGAGATCAAAGCCTACCTCGACGACTATGTCATCGGACAGGATGAGGCGAAACGCTATCTCGCTGTATCGGTATATAACCACTACAAACGACTCCAACAGCCTGACAGTGACGACGGCGTGGAGATTGAGAAGAGTAACATCATCATGGTGGGTTCTACGGGAACGGGCAAGACCCTTCTCGCCCGCACCATCGCCAAGTTGCTCGATGTACCATTTACCATCGTTGATGCGACGGTCTTCACCGAGGCCGGTTACGTGGGTGAGGACGTAGAGAGTATCCTGACTCGTCTGCTCCAGGTCGCCGACTATAACGTACAGGCAGCTCAGCGCGGCATCGTGTTTATCGACGAGATCGACAAGATTGCCCGCAAGAGTGACAACCCCTCCATCACCCGTGACGTGAGTGGCGAAGGTGTGCAGCAGGGATTATTGAAACTGTTGGAGGGTACGATGGTGAACGTGCCGCCCAAGGGTGGACGTAAGCACCCCGACCAGGATTATATCCATGTGGATACACGTAACATCCTGTTTATCTGTGGTGGTGCCTTCGACGGCATCGAACGGAAGATCGCCCAACGTATGAACACCCATGTGGTGGGTTACAACTCCGTCCAGAACGTCAGTAAAATTGACAAGAAAGACCTGATGAAGTACGTGCAACCGCAAGACCTGAAGTCCTTTGGCCTGATTCCCGAGATTATCGGTCGTCTGCCCGTGCTGACCTATCTGAATCCCCTCGACCGCGAGGCGCTGGAAAAGATTCTGACAGAGCCGAAGAACTCCATCATCCGGCAGTATCAGAAACTCTATGAGATGGATGGTGTGACACTCACCTTCGACAAGGAGGCCCTCGACGTGATGGTAGATAAGGCGGTAGAGTTTAAGCTCGGCGCTCGTGGTCTGCGCTCGATCGTGGAAAATGTGATGATCGATTCGATGTATGAGACACCTTCAAAGAAGGTTAAGAAATTTGAAGTAACAGCCGACTATGTCCGTCAACAGCTGGACAAGTCGCATCTAAATCAATATGAAGCCTAAAAATAACTAATGATTTTATGACCGAAAAAAGAAATCTTACCGAGGCCCTGAAGAAGTACTTTGGATTTGACACATTCAAAGGCGATCAGGAGCGGATTATCCAGAACCTGCTGGACGGCAATGATACTTTCGTGCTGATGCCTACCGGTGGCGGCAAGTCACTCTGTTATCAGCTTCCCTCCCTGTTGATGGAGGGAACGGCCATCGTGATCTCCCCGCTGATTGCACTGATGAAGAATCAGGTGGATGTCATCACGAACCTGAGTGAGGAGTCGGGCACGGCCCACTATCTGAACTCGTCGCTCAACAAAGCGGCCATCGACCAGGTGAAAACCGACATTATGGCAGGTAAGACCAAACTGCTGTATGTGGCACCGGAGTCACTGACAAAGGAGGATAACGTGGAGTTTCTGAAGACCGTGAAGATCTCGTTCTATGCGGTTGATGAAGCGCATTGTATCTCGGAATGGGGACATGATTTCCGTCCGGAATACCGTCGCATCCGACCGATCGTCAACGAGATAGGACAGGCCCCGATCATCGCCCTGACGGCGACAGCCACTGACAAGGTGCGCAGTGACATCAAGAAGAACCTCGGCATGGTGGATGCCAAGGAGTTCAAGAGCTCCTTCAACCGTCCGAACCTCTACTACGAGGTACGTCCGAAGACAAAGGATGTGGATAAAGATATCATCAAGTTCATCAAACAGCACCCGGGGAAGAGCGGTATCATCTACTGCCTGTCAAGGAAGAAGGTAGAGGAACTTGCTGCCATCCTGCGTGCCAACGACATCAAGGCTGCCGCCTATCATGCCGGTCTTGACTCCGCCACCAGGACACAGACACAGGATGCCTTCCTGATGGAGGACATCGATGTGATCGTGGCTACCATCGCCTTCGGTATGGGTATCGACAAACCCGACGTACGGTTTGTGATCCATTATGACATCCCGAAGTCACTGGAAGGCTATTACCAGGAGACAGGACGTGCTGGCCGTGACGGCGGAGAGGGGATCTGTCTGGCTTTCTACTCAAACAAGGACCTGCAGAAACTCGATAAGTTCATGGAAGGTAAGCCTGTGGCAGAACAGGACATCGGACGACAGCTGCTGGTGGAGACAGCCGCCTATGCGGAGACATCAGTATGCCGACGGAAGATGCTGCTGCATTATTTCGGTGAAGAGTATCCAAAAGACAACTGTGGTAACTGCGACAACTGTCTGCACCCGAAAACAAAGATTGAGGCACAGGATCAGCTGGTCACAACCCTACAGGCAATCCTGTCGGTGAAAGAGAACTTCCGTAGCGACTATATCATCGATTTTATCACTGGCAAGGAGACCGATGAGATCCTGGCACATCACCACGAGGAACTGGAGAACTTCGGTGCCGGTGCCGACGATGATGACAAGATATGGAATCCCGTGATCCGCCAGGCCCTGATTGCTGGTTTCCTAAAAAAAGAGGTGGAGAACTATGGCCTGCTGAAGGTGACTGCTGCCGGTAAGAAGTTCCTGAAAGCCCCCCACTCTTTCATGATTGTGAAAGATGCGGAGTTCAATGATGACGAGGAGGCTGTGGATCATGAAGGCGGCATCAGTGCGCTCGATCCCACGCTGAGTGCGATGCTGCGAGACCTTCGTAAGAAGGTGTCGAAGCAGATGCAGCGTCCGCCATATGTGATCTTCCAGGATGTGTCGCTGGAACAGATGGCCACCGACTATCCCATCACCCTCGATGAGTTGAAGAACATCCAGGGTGTGGGTGAAGGTAAGGTGAAACAGCCTTATGCCAAGGAGTTTGTGGATCTCATCAAGCGATACTGCGAAGAGAACGGCATAGAGCGCCAGGTAGATATGCGGGTACGTACCGTTGCCAAGAAGTCGATGTTGAAGGTGAAGATCATCCAGAGCATCGACCGTAAGATAGCACTCGACGATATTGCTGATGCACAGGGTATCGACTTCAGCGAGTTGCTCGATGAGGTGGAGGCTATCGTCTATAGCGGTACGAAACTGAACATCGACTACTTCCTCGAGGAGGTGATGGACGATGACCATGTGGATGATATCTATGACTATTTCTGTGAGTCAGAGACCGACAAACTGAGTGTCGCTCAGGATGAACTCGGCAGCGACTACTCTGAGGATGAGATCCGACTGGTGAGAATCAAGTTCCTCTCAGAGATGGCGAACTAAAAGGTAAAAAAGTAAAAGAGTAAAAAGGTAAAAAAGAAAAAGATATGGCTTCATTTATTACAGACAAAATCGTGATGGACGGTCTGACATTTGACGACGTCCTGCTCATTCCGGCTTATTCTGAAGTACTGCCGAAGACGGTAGAGTTGAAAACCCTTTTCTCTCGTAACATCGAGTTGAATGTACCGTTCGTGACGGCGGCCATGGATACCGTCACAGAGTCGCAGATGGCCATCGCCATCGCTCGTGAGGGTGGTATCGGTGTGATCCACAAGAACATGTCGATCGACGACCAGGCCCGTCAAGTGGCTATCGTGAAGCGTGCCGAGAACGGTATGATCTATGATCCGATAACGATCCCCCTGGGCGCTACTGTCGCACAGGCCCTCGAAATCATGTCGGAGTATCATATCGGTGGTATCCCCGTCGTGGATGACGACCGTCATCTGGTGGGTATCGTGACTAACCGTGACCTCCGCTTTGAGCGTCGTCTGGATCGTCCCGTCGATGAGATCATGTCGAAGGATCATCTGGTGACAACCCATCAGCAGACCGACCTGACAGCCGCTGCTCAGATTCTGCAGGAGAATAAGATCGAGAAGTTACCCGTGGTGGATAAGGACAACCGCCTGATCGGCCTCATCACCTATAAGGATATTACGAAGGCGAAGGACAAGCCCATGGCCTGCAAGGATGAGAAGGGTCGTCTGCGTGTGGCTGCCGGTGTTGGTGTCACATTTGACACCCTCGACCGTATGCAGGCACTGGTGAATGCCGGTGTGGATGCCATCGTCATCGATACGGCTCATGGCCACTCTAAGTCGGTGATCGAGAAACTGAGAGAGGCAAAGATGTCATTCCCCAACATCGACATCGTAGTGGGTAATATCGCGACAGGCGAAGCCGCCAAGATGTTGGTTGACAACGGTGCCGACGCCGTGAAGGTCGGTATCGGCCCGGGTTCTATCTGCACCACGCGTGTGGTGGCAGGTGTCGGTGTACCCCAGTTGAGTGCCGTCTATGACGTCTATAATGCCCTGAAGGGTACAGGTGTGCCCCTGATTGCCGACGGTGGTCTGCGCTACTCTGGTGATATCGTGAAGGCACTGGCTGCCGGTGGTAGCTGTGTGATGATCGGGTCGCTGGTGGCCGGTACCGAGGAGAGTCCTGGTGATACCATCATATACAACGGCCGTAAGTTCAAGAGCTATCGTGGCATGGGATCACTTGAGGCCATGGAACATGGTTCTAAGGACCGTTACTTCCAGTCAGATACCAAGGACGTGAAGAAGCTGGTACCCGAGGGTATTGCCGGTCGCGTACCTTATAAAGGAACAGTTCAGGAGGTGATCTACCAGATGGTGGGCGGTCTGCGCTCAGGTATGGGTTACTGCGGTGCTGCTACCATCGAGAAACTGCATGAAGCAAAGTTCACCCGTATCACCAATGCCGGTGTGAACGAGAGTCATCCGCACGACATCACGATCACCAGCGAGGCACCGAACTACTCACGTCCTAACGATTAAGAAGTGAAAAGGTCTCTACTACTTCCAGTACTCTGGTTCACCGCACTCACCACTCAGGCACAGTCTGATCCTGTGGTGATGTCGGTGAATGGTGTACCCGTCACCCGTTCGGAATTCGTTCTTTCCTATCATCAGAATAACGGCAACGGACAGGCTGACCGGAAGACGGTGGAAGAATATGCAGAGCTTTATGCCATCTACAAGATGAAGGTGGCGGCAGCACTTGACGCCCGCCTCGACACCTCGGCAGCGTTCAGACAAGCACTGGCGACATACAGCAACGGTCAGGGCGGAAGCGGAGGCACCGTCATCAGCACAGACCTCCTGAAAGAGGCGCGACAGCGCTACGACAGAACGAAAAGAGCCATCGGAAGTCAAGGGCTGATCAGACCGGCGGAGATCTTTCTCCGACTGTCCACACGGGCATCGGACAGGGAGCAGAACCGGATTGCCCAACGGGCTGACTCCATTTGGAGAGCCTTACAGGCAGGTGCCGACTTCGCAGCCCTCGCCCGGAAGTTCTCTGACGACAGACAGTCTGCCAATCATGGCGGCGAGATGGGCTGGCTACAGCCCAACCAGAGTTTCGTGGAGTTCGAACAGGCAGCCTATGCCCTACAGAAAGGTGAACTGAGTCGTCCGATACTGGCACCAGACGGTTATCACATCATCTTGATGAAGGAACGGAAGCAGCTGGAACCGTTCGAGGTGCTGAAAGACGACCTTGTGCGTTCCCTCCAACAACAGGAGGTGAGACGGGCCATCGCCGGACAGACGGTCAGAGAGGGATCCGTACAACAGACAAAGACTTCTCAGAAAGACCAGACAAAGGCCTACCGCGATGGTCTGCTGGTGTATGAGATTACCAACCGTGAAGTATGGCAACGGGCCAAGACCGATGAGATTGGACTGCGAGCGTGGTTTGATGCCCACGAGAAGACTTATGTGTCAACGGGGCCTCATTATCGGGGGGTGGCATATGCCACAAAGACCAAGGCCGATATGAAGGCAGTGAAGAAATACCTGAAGCGCCTGCCCTTCGAGCAGTGGGAAGAGGCCTTACGCGCCACTTTCAACAGCGATGGTGAGGAGCGTGTAAAGCTGCAGGTGGGCGTGTTCAAGCCAGGCGATAACAGCACCATCGACCGTGAGGTGTTCAAACGTCGCGATGCGACGGCACAGATGGATACAGCCTACCCCTTTGAGGCTGCCTTTGGAAAAAAGCTCAAAAGATTTCCAGAGAACTATAACGACGTGAGAGCTCAGGTCGTGGCCGACTACCAGCTGATGCTGGAGACGGAATGGGTGGCCTCGCTGCGCAGTCGTTATCCTGTACAAATAAACCAAGAAATATTGAAAACAGTAAACCAGTACCAATGAGTGTATTAAAAAGAATGATTCCGGTTGTCATGATAGCGGCTCCCCTGTTCGGTGTCGCTGCATCAAGTTATCCCGGCATGAACAGCATGACAAGCTCTGCCAGTCCGGCAGACTCTGATTCCGTATCAATGGGAACAGTCATCGACGAGGTGATATGGGTGGTAGGCGACGAGGCGATCCTGCGCTCTGACGTGGAGACCATGCGTATGCAGGCTGCCTTGGAAGGTGTGAAGTGGAACGGCAACCCCGATTGTATCATCCCTGAGCAGATTGCTGTACAGAAGCTATTCAAACATCAGGCAATCATCGACAGTATTGAGGTGACTGATGCCGAGGTGGCCCAGGAGGTGGAGCAGCAGATCAGTTACTGGCTTGACATGGTGGATGGCTCCCGGGAACGTCTGGAGGAATACAAGCACCAGCCGTTGTCACAGATCCGTAATGACCTGCGTGACGAGATGAAAGACCGTCAGATGGTTCAGAAGATGAAGCGCAAGCTCGTAGAAGATATCTCCATAACACCGGCAGAGGTACGTCGTTATTTCAAGGACATGCCGCAGGACAGCATTCCCTTCGTACCGACAGAGGTGGAGGTGCAGATCATCCAACAGACCCCGCGCATCGATCCGGAGGAACTGAACCGTGTGAAAGACGAGCTGCGTGACTATACGGAGCGTGTGAACAAGGGAGAGGCTTCGTTCCAGACACTGGCACGACTCTACTCCGAGGATCCGGGTACAGCCCGTCGTGGTGGTGAACTCGGTCTGGTGGGTCGTGGAACCCTCGATCCCGCTTTTGCGACAGTGGCTTTCAACCTCACAGACCCTAAGAAGATATCAAAGATCGTGGAGTCGGAGTTCGGTTTCCACATCATCCAGCTCATCGAGAAACGCGGTGAGAAGGTGAATGTGCGCCATATCCTCCGTAAACCCGTTGTCTCCGAAGAGGCCATCGAGAAGACACTGGCACGTCTGGACTCTATCTCTGATGACCTCCGTGCCGGCAAATTCACTTTCGAAGAGGCTGTCCCCGCCGTCTCGGATGATAAGGACACCAGGTTGAGTAAGGGTCTGATGTCAACCAACATGATGCAGACCGGTCACACCTCTTCCCGTTTCAGGATGCAGGACCTGCCCCCAGAGATTGCCAAGGTGGTAGATACCCTTCAGGTAGGACAGATTTCAAAAGCGTTCCAGATGATCAACCAACGCGGAAAGACCGTCTGTGTGATTGCCAAACTGAAGAACCGCATCGAGGGTCATAAGGCCACCATCACGGAGGACTTCCAGGTACTGAAGGATGTGGTGCAGAACAAACGTCAGGAGGATCGCATCCACCAATGGGTGGTTAACAAGATCAAGAATGTATATACGCGTCTGAACGATGAGTTCAAGGACTGTCAGTTTGAGTTCGAAGGGTGGATTAAATAGAACTGAGAAGTGAGAAGTAAGAGGTCTTTTATCGTGTTGGTGGTGCTGACCCTGATGCTGGGGTTAGTCTCCTCCTTTGCTCAGAAACAGAAGAAGCGTCCTGTACGGAAAGCCAAGGCGCAGGACTCCCGTGTCTATCTGGTTCATGCCGACCTCCTGCATTTCGATGAACGGGAGAATCCCAATGCGACCATCCTCAACGGCAAGGTACATTTCACCCACCAGGGGGCCCGTCTCTATTGCGACAGTGCCTACTTCTATGAGGCCAGCAACTCTTTCGAGGCCTTCGGACATGTGAAGATGTATCAGGGCGACACCCTTTCATTGTTGAGCGACTATGCCTTCTACGATGGTAACGAGCAGTTGGCACGAGCCCGTTATAACGTGGTACTGACCCACAAGAAAACCAAACTCTTCACCGACAGTCTGGACTTCGACCGTATCTACAACAACGCCTATTTCTTCGAGGGCGGTAAGATGATCGACGGCAAGACGACGCTGACGTCCGACTGGGGCGAATACAACACCGAGACGAAGATGTCGGTGTTCAACTACGACGTGAAGATGCAGAGTCCGAAGTTCTTCCTCACCACCGACACCCTCTATTACGACACCCGTATCTCAATGGCACATATCGTCGGACCCTCGAACATCACGTCGGGTGAGAGTCATATCTATTCGGAACAGGGCTATTACGACACGAAGAACGACCGTGCCAGACTGATGAACCGTTCGGTGCTGACCAACGGTGGGAAGATGATGGTGGGCGACAGCGTGTATTATGACAGCAAACAGGGCATGAGTCAGGCTTTCCGCAACGTGGTGTATGTCGATTCACTGAACCGTAATAAACTGACAGGTAACTACGGAGAGTACTACGACTACACGGGCTACGCCATGTGTACTGACAGTGCGGTGGCGATCGACTACTCCCAGGGAGACTCACTCTATATGCATGCCGACACGTTTAAGATCGTGACCTTTAACATCGAGACCGACTCCGTCTATCGAAAGATCCATGCCTATCATCATGTCAGGGCCTATCGCCGTGATGTGCAGGCTGTATGCGACTCACTGGTCTATAACTCCAAAGACTCTTGTATGACAATGTACCATGACCCGATCCTCTGGAACAACGGTCAACAGCTGGTGGGCGATCAGGTAGATGTGTACCTCAAAGACTCGGTGATCGATCATGCCCATATCTATAATAACAGTTTCTCGATCCAGCAACTGTTGAGCGATACGACCTGCTACAACCAGGTGTCGTCGAAAGAGATGTTTGCCTTCTTCGTCAATGGGGAAATCCGTGAGGCGAGGGCGAAGGACAACGTACTGATCGGCTATTACTTTGAAGAAGGCGACAGTGTGCCTATCATCTATAACTACCAGCAGACCTCCGAACTCCGGATGTTCATGAAGGGCAAGAAACTGGAGAGCGTGTGGACCCCGAAGACCAGCGGTACGATGTATCCGCTGAACCAGATCCCTGAGGATCGCAAACGGCTGCCAGGCTTTATGTGGTACGACTATATCCGTCCGCTCGACAGATACGACATCTTTAACTGGAGACCAAAGAAATGAGTGATGTGATTCATCTGCTTCCTGACAGCGTGGCCAACCAGATTGCTGCTGGTGAGGTCATCCAACGACCGGCTTCCGTCATTAAGGAGCTGGTGGAGAACGCAGTGGATGCCGGTGCAACGACCATCCATGTGGTAGTAGTAGATGCTGGACGAACATCAATACAGGTGATCGACGATGGTAAGGGAATGTCGGAG
>Ga0256407_10011350_pt1 | contig 12336 bp, 4 predicted proteins | sample RumenRJG_04DNA_FD_193489 | JGI IMG/M metagenome (GOLD analysis project Ga0256407, IMG submission 193489) | Bovine rumen microbial communities from Lethbridge, Alberta, Canada - RJG_04 | ecosystem: Host-associated > Mammals > Digestive system > Stomach > Rumen | place: Canada: Alberta | collected... | reverse complement strand
ATAATTTAAATTAATAATATATATATTTTCTTTCAAATTTTTATTTTTTTTAATTTTAATAAAAATGGAAAATACTAATAATGAAATAACACAAAATAAAAAAAAAGGTATTAAAGTGTATGTCATAATATATGAAATTTTAATGGAATTTTTAGGTGAAACAACAATTTTACCAAAAGAATTATTTGGACAATGTAAGAGGTTAAATAATGAATTTAAAGATAAAAGAAATCTTGAAATTAGTTTAATATATGAAGAAATAAAAAAAGCTAAACCTGTTATTTTTAAATATAATGAAAATGATTTATTTTTTTTTATTGAATATATATTTAATACAAATCAAACATTTCTTTTAAAAAATTTAGTAGTTCCATCTCAATATATTGGATTTTTTGATGATGTAAATGATGATGTTTATCTTTTTTATCTTAATTCATTTAAAAAATTTCCTAAAAGCAAAAAAATTAAAGAATTTCAAGAATTTTTAATAAAAGGAAAAAATTTTAAAAACATGATTAAATTACTTGATAATATAATTGATTCAACAATTGATTTAAAGAAAATAAAGTTAATAAATAAAAATAATTTTAATAATGTTTATTCTAGTTTGTTAGATTCACTTGAAAAAGCTAAAAATGAACAATTAGATAATTTATTGAAAAAATATAAAATTAATAAATATAATATATCAATTATAAAAAAAGCTATTTTATTTAAAAGATATTTAGTAAATAATATTTATGGTTTAAAAAAGCAAAAATTTGAAAAAAATTATGAATATTTTTTTAACAAAAAATGACACTTATGTAAAAAAAAGATATATAAAAAAAAATTAAAATAATTGTTTTAATCTTAAAAATAAAAAATCATTATTTTATTATTAAATTTTTCAAAAAAATAAAAAAAAATTATTTCTTAATCAACTGTTTCAAATACTCAATTTCTAAAATTTCTCTTTTTTCATCTTCTTCATTATTCATAGTAATCTCTTCCATTTTTGACAATCTTTTATTATTACTTTTCTTAGTATTATTATTATTTTTATCACTAGAAAAAGCTTCAAAACTTTCCATAATACTATTAGTATTAACTTTTTGATCACTAACCCCACTATTTTCAACTAAATTATTAGCAATATACTTTTTAAAAGTTTGTAAAGAAATTAATTGTTCTTCAATAGAATTAACAGTAATTAATCTATAAACAAAAACTGATTTTTTTTGTCCAATTCTATGAGCTCTATCAATAGCTTGCATATCTTTAACTGGATTCCAATTATGATCATACATAATTACAATATTTGCACTTGTTAAATTTATTCCTAATCCTCCTATATTTGTTGTTAATAACATTAAATTTATTGATGGATCTTTATTAAATTTATCTACAAAATATGTTCTGTCTTTTGCTTTTATATCTCCTGTTAATGTTAAATAATTTATTGAAGAAAATTTTTCTTTTAAAAAAATTTCTATATATGAACACATTTGTTTATATTGAGTAAATATTAATACTTTGTTTTCATAATATGATGAAGAGAAATTATTTTTTTGGTTTTTGGTATTTGATGATGATTCAAAACCTAAACTTGTTAATAATACTTCTAAAGCATTAAATTTTCCACTTTTTGATAAAATAAAATCTTTTGTTTTACATTCTTTATTATTTGAATCTTCTTTTAATAAAATTGAAGGATGATTACATATTTTTCTTAATTTATCAATTAAACCAAGTGAGGAATTATTTTTATTATTTTTAGGATCTGAATATATTTTATTATATTTTTCATATAATTCTCTTTGTTCAACAGTCATATCACAAGCATAATCAGAAATAGTTTTTTCAGGAAGTTCTTTTAAAACATCAATTTTTAATCTTCTTAAAATAAAAGGTTTAATTCTTTTTCTAATTTCCATTAATGAAGTTTTAAAAATATTTTCTTGTAATTTTTCTTCTAAATTTAATTTTTTAATATTATTATGAATTTTCTTATGATATTTAATTTCAAAATCATTTTCATTTCCTAAAAATCCAGGCATTAAAAAATCAAATAAAGCCCATAATTCCATAACATTATTTTGAATTGGTGTCCCAGTTAAAATAATTCTTCTTTCACTTTTAATTTTTCTAATACTTTGATAAACTTTAGTTTTTGGATTTTTAATTAAATGAGCTTCATCTAAAACTAAATAAAAAAATTCTTTTGAAGTAAACATTTCTTCAGAATTTTCTCTTGCTTTTTCATAAGAAGTAATATAAATAACAATTGTATCATTAGAATTTTTTTTTTTAATTTTATTTTGTTTTATATCATCAGGACAATTTACAGCTTGAATTATTAAATCATTTTCATCGAAAAATTTTTTACTTTCTTGAATCCAATTTAAAATAAGAGTTGTTGGACATATTATTAAACTATTTGGAAGTTTTTTATCTTTTGATGAATAATTTAAAGTCGCATGTGCAATTGAAACTAAAGTTTGTATTGTTTTTCCTAATCCCATATCATCACATAATGCTAAACCTAAACCATAATCACCTAAAAATAATAACCAATTTATTCCTATTAATTGATATGTTCTTAAATTTAATTTTAATTTTATTTTTAATTTTTTTATGTCATATATATTCTGAGAAAATATTTTTGATATAAATTCTAAGGATTTTGCATTTGTTGCTGTTTTTGATAATTGATCGTAATTATTACCAAATTTTAACATTGATATTATTTTCATTTGATCTGAAAATATTGTAATAGCGAATTTTCTTATTTTTTCATTTTTATTATTTATATAATGTAAAATAATGAATATAAAATCAATTGAATTTGTTTTTAATTTTTCATTTTTTAATACATGATAAATAATATTAAAGTAAAGAACATGTTCTTCATTTAAATTGCAAAATAAATATTGAAGCATATTTCTATCTGAATAATTATAAAATATATTTTCTCCTTTTATTAATATATTTCCTATTATTTCTACATCTTCATTTTTTAGTTCAGGTGAATTTAAAATTTTTTTAAATTCTTCAAAATCATAACATTGGATTTTATTTTTTAAGGATGTTAATAAAAATAATAAAATTATAATTTTTCTATTTTTATTTTCAGTTATTCCATTTATGTAATTGTTAACTATATTTTTTATTTCTTCATTTTTGTTATTTTTAATATATTCATTAAAAAAGTATTTAATAGGTAAAAATTTGAAATCCTTAATTTGTTGTTCATCTTTTTTCTTTTTGAAAAAATCTTCAAAATAATTTATTGAATTTTCAATAAATATTGAAATAATTTTATTAATAGTATTTTTGTTTTCAAGACTTTCAATTAATTGTAAAACATATTTAATGAAAATTTTATTTTCTTTTATATTCAATTTTAAACAATTTAAAAATGAATTTGTAATGGAAGAAATTTTAGCACATTTAGTATTTTTATAATTAGAATGAATAAATAAACAAACTGAAGCATATCCTCTTATTTTTTGTCTTAATAAAGGAATACCTAAAATATTTTCAATCATTAAAATATTATCTTTAATTAATTTAATATGACTATAACAAATTTTCATATTTTTTTCATCTTTTGTTGATATAATCCATTCATAAACACTTTTAATACTATCATTAACAAATTTTATATCTAATATAGCTTTTTGACTTAAAGTATTAATTATTAAACCAAAATCTTGATTATTTGGATTTAATTGATAAATAAAAGCATAGAAATTATGGAAATGACTTATTAAAGTATTCCTAAAATTCATATCATAAATTTCTATTTGCATATCATTTAAGATTGAACTTTCTGAAAGATTTTGAATTATTTCATCAGTTAATATTAATGTTTTATTTTTTTCTTTTTCTATATATTCTAAATAATAAAAATATACTTTGATAAAAAATAATAAATTGTTATTTAATAATAAATTATCAATTGTTGTTATTGGATAATAAATTGATAAATTATTACATATTTCTTGAATAAATTTAAAATCATTTTTTAAAATTAAAGATAATAAAGGAATAGTATAAGAATATTTCAATTCATTTTTCTTTTGAATTAATTCAGTTTGAATATTATTAACAAAAAAAGAACGATATAAATTTTCAAGTTCATTTTTATTTGAATTACCATCATTATCAATAATATTTGGTATATAAAAATTATCTAAATTAGTATAATTAACAGTCAATAAAATTTGAAAAATAATTTTAGAATATTCAACAAAAATTTGAATATAATTAATATTATTTGATGACTTTTTAATTAAAATATTTTTTAAAAAAGTTTGTTCAATTCTTAATATTCTTTTATCTTCTTCAATACACAAACCTTGAAAAGCAAGTAAAATATTTTTTTCAATAAAATCTTTTGTAAATTTAAATCCCCCTATAAATAGATTATTCATAACTTCATAATATTTAACACGAACACTTATTTGTTTATTTAAAGAATGGACTATAAAATTATTATCCATTAAATTTGTTAGTTGTTTAAATATTTCATCTTTATTTTTTCCATCTTCATAATTGAAATAATAATTGATAAAATTATATAAGCAATTAAAATAATATTTTACTCCACTTTCAATATCGTCATATTTTTTTATTAATTTAATAAATTGAATAAACATTTTTGAAACTTGTTCCATTGAAAGAAACATATTTTTTGAATTTGCTTCTAAAATTTTATCAAGAATTTGAATTATTAATGTGATAATATCATCATAATTTGAATGCAAAATTTTAAAAAGAGAATCAAATAAATTTTTCTTATCAGCAATATAAATTTCATTTAAAAATAAAAATTTATAAAATGTTAATATAGCAAATAAAGGTTGCCAATCATTTTGAGTATCATAAAATAAATTCATTAAATTCATTAATTTTTTACTTAAATCATTTACAATATCTTCTTTAAAATTATCTTTAAGAATATTAACAGATAATTGAATATTTATTTCTTTATTTAAACAAATATAATCTTCATTACTATAATCAACTACTTTATCAACAATACTATTAAAAATTAATTGAGTTACAAAATCACTTTGTAATATTTCTGTAAGTTTATTTGATTTAATATATTCATGTGATACTGTGATTTTTTCTATAGAATCTGAAGATATTATTACTTCTATTATATTAAATGGATATAAAATTTTTTGAAAATAATTTTGTAAAATATGTAATATTGTACTTGAGCAAATTCTTTGTGTTGAAAATGATTTATGAGTCATTTTTAATATTTCTTCTAATATAGATAAAAATAAATTTAAATGAAAATAATAAATTTTTTGATTTGATTGTTCTTCAATTTTTCTTATTTTATTTTGATTATTTTTTATTTTATCTATATATGAAGTTAATAAAGAATCTTTTTCAAATTCATATTTTTTAAAATTATCTTCAAATAATTTATCAATTTTTATTAAATTATCATTTTCAATTTCTTCATCAAAATATTTTTCATTTTTACTTTTTGAATATCCCATTTCAACTTCTTTTTTTAATTCTTCATTTGTTCCAAATAAAACATTCATATCCATTTTATTTAAAGAAAAGTCACTATTCATATGTGAAATTTCATTTTTTTCTTTTGCTAATAAGGATTCAATTTTATTAATATCTAAATCTTTATTAAAAAGATTATAATTTAAATAATTTTTTTTTATAATTTTTTGAATAATCAAATTTTCTGGATTAATGGTGAAAAAATTATAATCTGAATTTAGAGAATTTTTACAAATTTCAAGAATTTGATTTTTAAAAAAATCATCAGATAATATTTTTTCAATTGTTAAATTTGAAAATTCTTCAAAAAAACTAGAAAAAATAATATTTGAATCTTCAATTAATTTTAAAGAACCTTTTGTAATAGATGATAAGATATTTTTTATAACAGGAAAAATAAAAACAGGATTTTCTAAACATTTATTACTTAAAGTTTCAAAAGCTATCTTTACTATTTCTTGACTATCTTGATTGTGCTCAATTACTTGAAAAATTTTATCAATTTGACCAAATAAAATATCTGAGGCTGTTTCTGTCATTGTTTAATATTTTTGATCTTCACATTAATGTGTTAAATATCAATTTATTCCTAATAATAATTTTAATAAAATAATTAATTATTCATATAAATATTATATTTAATATATTAATTATTCTTTTTTTGAAATGATTTTTTTTAATTAAAAAATGAAAGATTAAAAAGGAGAATAAGGTATAAAATGATTATTAATGTTTAAGAATTTATTTATATCTTTATTTTATTAAAACAAGATTAAATTATATTAATTATTTGTATTATTAGAAAAAAAGACAATTAAACATATTTATATTAGTTTTTACCCTTATTTATTATTTTTTAAAATATAAAAAGATAGTTAATTTTTTAATTTTTTGGAAATAGATAATTATTTGATTATATATAATATTTTTTCAATTAAAATAAAAATATATAAATAAAAAATATATATATGAATAATTTTTTTTGAAAAGTCTATTAACAAAAATAAATTTAATATATAATAAATAAATCTAAAATTTTATTATAAATAATATTGTAAACAATTAATATACTATATTTTTGAATTTATCTTAATGGAATAATATTTTTAAAATTATTTTTATTCTAAAAGAGAAATTAACGTTTTATAAATTAAAAATATTTAATTTGAATTCAGAAAAAACAATTTTTTTTTAAATACCAATAGAAATTTTTATTTATAAAATGTTAACTTTTATTTAGTATATTAATATTATTAATATTAAAAAAGTAATTCCAAAAATCCAATATATATTTGAAATATATAAGATTAATTAAATTCATATAATAAGTATAAATTATCTTATATAGTTATTTATATGATTAATGAATAAAAATATAGATAATCATATACATTGATTTAATATATATTTTGATAATTTTCATTAGTTTTTCACATAAAAAAAAGAAATATTCAAATATCATTGTTATAATTTTCCTAAAATTGCATTAAATTTTTCTAAAGGACTTTTATTTTCATAATCATCTGAATTCACATCATCAAATTTTTTTAATAATTCTTCATCATCTTCATTAAAAGGATTTTCCTCAATTTTCCCATTAATAACATCTTTTCTCTTATCAAAAATTTTTTTAAAGAACTCATTATAAAACATATCAGGATCATTTAAATTCATATAATTCCTTTCAATATTTTGATGAATAACATTTAATAAATTTTTTTTATTATTATTACTTTTTTTAATAGTAGGATTCTTAAATAGATTTCTATTATTATTTTCTTTAATTTCACTATTTTCATCTTCAATTGTATTTTCTTTAATTTCATCATCTTCTTCTTTAGAATGAAAAGTAGAAACTTTCTTTAAATTACTAGGAGCAAAAGAAGTTTTTTTTCTAACAATAGTTTTTTTATAAGTTTGTGCCTTTAAAGAACTTTTATATTTATATTCAGTTCCAGTTACAAATTCTCTTACTTTTCTTTGCATTACTGGTGACTTTGAATATTTATAATCACTTAATTCTTCTATATTTTCATATTCACTATTTATTGAAAATGATATTTCTGTTGAACAAACTGATAATGTATCTAAATTCTTACTTGATAAATATAATTGTTGTAATTTTTTTGTTGTTGTCTCTTTATTACTTGTTGAATATGCTACAAATGTTTCATCAGGATAAATTTCATTATTTATTTCATTTGGTTTAAAAGGAGTATGATTTAATCTTAGAGAAAAAATATTTTTTTCAAGTGTATTTTCAGAATATTTTTCAGAAAAATCAATTTTTTTTCTTGAATCTTCTACTCTAACAGTATTAATTAATCCTTCAGAAGTTTGTTTAATTTCATCATCATTAAAATCATTAGATATACTATTTTGACTATCAAATTCACTTTCATCACTAATATTATTATTTCTTTTTGTTTTTAATTTTAAAGTTTTTAAATTTGAATAATTAGATTTTATTTCACAATTATTATCATTTTCATATTCAGTTTCTATAAAAGTTTCATTATTACGACTTGTTTTATTATGACTTTCTTCATTTTGAGATTCTTGAATAACTTCAATTGAATTATTTTCTTCAATTGTATTTAATTGACCAACATCCTTATTTTTTAATGTATTTTCTCTTACTAATTGACTTGATTTATAAACTGCTTTATCATCTCCTTCTACAGTAAGATTTGTTAATGATGGTATTGATTGTAATTCTGATACATCTGGAATATCTGTTGTAAATAATATATTATTATGAGAATTTTCTTCTGTTATTCCATTTTCTCTTGTAAATATTTTTGATATTTTTATCATTAATCTTTTTATTTGTTCCCAATTAAAAAGTGATTTTTTATTTATTTTCTTCCATATTTGAGAATAACTTTGTGATATTTCTATTGCATCTTTTTTATTTAAATAAAATAATTCTGCTTTTCTTGATTTTACTTTTACTCTTAATGATGATCTTTTATTAAGAAACATTAATATATCTCCAAAATGTTCATTTTTTCTTATATCTAAGATTTTATAATATGTAATATTCTCATCTTCATCTTCATTTTCTTCTTCGATATTATCATTATCATGTGTCATTACATTTATTAATATTGTTTTTGATTTTCTTAAACTTTTATTTGTTCTTGAATAACCAATATCTTTTCCTAATTTTGTTTTTAGTGTTTTTGATTTATTTATTTCTTTTTCTTCAATTCTTATTGGAAGTTCTAAAGAAAGTCTTCCTTTTTTAACAAAAATTATATCTTCTACAAAATCACCATCTTTTATTAATATATCATTTCTTATTGCTAATATTGGTTTAAAACTTAATATAACTTTAACTATAAAATCTATATTATTAAAATTTCGAAAAAAAACAAAATTTTGTATTATTGGATTATACATTTCACACACTAATGTATTTTTTAATGTCAATGGAAGAGAATTTATTATTACTTTATTATCTAAAGTTTCATGAAATTTAAATTTAAATTTTAAATATCTATGAATTTCCATATATAATTCCTCAGATAAATCAGGATAAGACATTTTAATATCTTCTAATATTTCACTTTTTTCTCTATATTTTTCAGTTTTATCATTCATAATTTTAACATAATTACTAATAGCAGATACTGCAAAAGAATAGGCAAAGATACCAACAATTTCCATAACAAGACCAAATAATTTTTCAACAAGAGTAATGCAAGTTAAATCACCATAACCTACTGTTGTACAAGTTGTAATTATATAATAAATAGCAATTAAATATAATTGTACAAAAGTAGAATTTTCAAATCCAAAACGAATTATCCATCCTGGATATTGACATTTACCTATAAAAATAAATGTACATGACATAATATGAATACATGCAAAAAATATTATAACTCCTGAATATAAACCCAAACACCCATCGAAGTGTTCATATTCATTTAAAAACTCTGATATATAATTTGATATTTTATTATGATAAAATGCTTTTAATGCTTTTGGAATTTTTAATAATAATAAACAATAATAAATATTATTTTGATATAAAGGTGCACTTAAATAACCAATATCAGTACATTTAGTATCATAAATATCAAATATTAATTTAAATGGAATAGCAGCACATAAATCAATGATAAAATAAGATTTTAAATATTCGGAACCAATTTCACTTAAATTAGTTTTTAATATATCATCCAAAGTATAATATGCTATAAAAAAAGGTATTATAGTATCAATAATATAAGTAATATCCATAATAATTTCAATAATATTTACAATATTTATAAAAAATCCTCTTCTACAATGAATATCATTTAATACTAAAAAAAAAGGAATATAAATTAAATTATAAATTGAAAAAATAAAAACTAAAAAATCAATAACTTTTAAAATTTTTGAATCAGGATGAATATAAGTAGTGGAAATAGTAATATCTTCTTCATCCAAAGAATCATAAATCTCTCCCATTCTTTGTAAAACTCTCAATCTATCTTTATCATTTTGTTCTATTTTATTATTATCTTTAATAGCAGAATGATAAGATTTATTAGATATATCACTTGAATCACCATCACCAATTAAAAAATCATTTTTTTTTTTAATTTTAGAACCCATAATATCTATAGAAGATAATCCAATAAGACTTTTTTTAATTTCTTTTTGTAAATCATTTAACATAATAATACTTTGTTGAGTAATATGAGCTTTACTATAAATAGATGCATTTTCATCAATATTTTCATCAATATTATGCATAATAGTAGGAGTTCTTTGTTTAGAATGATTTGATTTAGTAGGTTGAATATTAATATCATCAAAAAATTCAGGTTCTTCTAAAAAATTAAATAATTCTAAATGTTTTTTTTTTTGTGAGAAATGAGGTCTTTTTCTTTCTATATTTGAACTATTATCATCATAATTACTATGATATGTATTACTTGATAAATTATTAGAATTTTCTGTTGTTTTTCTTATAAATTGATGAGGACTGAATAATTTTTTATTTATTGGAGGATGTTTTGGAGTTTTTTTTGGACTTTTTAATCTTGTTATAAAATATTTATTATTTAAATTTGTAAAGGAACTTGTTTTTGGTTGATTTATATCTATTGATGATTGAATTATTGATGATGTGTTTCCTGTTTTTGATATATTTGTTTTTAATGTGTTTTGTTTTTTTCTATTTTCTTTTGGTGAATATAATATATTAATTCCATATTGATCTGTTGATTTTGTTTCTGGATTTTGATTTTGCTTTTTTTTGTTGTTGTTTAATATTCTTTTTTTTTTTTTTATTACTTCACTGTTTACTCTTGAAATTTTATATATTTTTTTTTCTTCTATTGGATTATCCATTTAATTATTGATTATTTTTAATTTTTATTTTATTCAATTTTTTCAAATTGAGAAAAAAATATATTTAATTCAATCTATTATATTTTTATTATATATTTTAAAGATATTAATTTTATCTTATTGTTTTATGGAGGATTTAAATATTTTTTATTTATTATTTAAATATTCTTTTTTAAAAAAAACTACATTTTAATTAAAAAATATTATTTTATAAATGTTATTGTTTTATATTTATAATTATAAATTTAATTTTAAAAAATACAATATAAAAATAATAGAAAAAAAATATAATAAATTATTCTAAAAAATTAGTATAATCAAATTCATTTGCATCACTATCATAAGTTACAAATCCAACTTTTGGAAGTTTCTTCTTTGTAATATATTCATATATCTCATTAGTTACATTTTCACTTATCATTGAACAAAGTGGATTAAATTCATTATTAAAATTTATAATATATTTTTTTAATAAAGACATTATTTCATTATCTTTATAAATATACTCACATTCAATTTTAGAAAAATATTTCTCAAAAAACGCCATTTTTTTTGCAAATTGATCATCATTATTATAATCATTATTCATTTCTTTAATAAGATCTTTTTTATTTACATTTTTTCTAAAATATAATTCTAACATAAAAATAGAAAGAATAAATTTATCAGGTTTATTTTTTTTTATTTTTAAATTATGTAAAAATTTTTCACTTTTTTTTAAAAATAAATTATTATCAACTGATATATTTTTCTCCCCATTTTTATAAGTAATTAACAAATTATTATAATAGAATCCTAATATTCCACTATTATTAATACAATAAAAATAAATATTTTTTCTAGTAAAATATTCTTCATAATTACATAAAGTTAAATAATCTCTAAAACCTAAAATTACAATTTTTAAATCTCTTAAATTATTAAAATCAGAAACCATATTAATTGAAACTGTTGCAGTTAATGTTATTAATTTATTATAAATTGTTTTTAATCTTGATTTTCCAAGGTCCTCTTTTTCAATTAAAATATTATTTATTATATCTTTCTCTGTTACTTTTTCCTTATCAAATAAATAAATATTAAATCCTTTATTTATTAATATTTTTGCTATTTGTGTTATACATGAATTTAAATTAATTAATAATATTCTAGTTGAAGAAATTTGATTTTGAATTTTTTTTGGTAACATTACTTTAGCTTTTAATGAATTAATTTTAAATATTGATTTCTCAATATTTTTTTCCATTATTAATTTAAATATTATAAAATAAAATTATATTTTTAAATATAATAATAACTTATTAAGGAATTATTAAATTAAAAATATAAAAAATTTTTTAACTAATTAAAAAAAAAATAATAATCTCATATAAAAAAAGAATTTGATACATAAACACAACCAAAATAAACAAAATTAAATAAAAAAAAAATTAAAAAAAACCAAAAATAAAAAAAAAAAAA
>Ga0256407_10011349_pt1 | contig 12336 bp, 21 predicted proteins | sample RumenRJG_04DNA_FD_193489 | JGI IMG/M metagenome (GOLD analysis project Ga0256407, IMG submission 193489) | Bovine rumen microbial communities from Lethbridge, Alberta, Canada - RJG_04 | ecosystem: Host-associated > Mammals > Digestive system > Stomach > Rumen | place: Canada: Alberta... | reverse complement strand
ATTTAAAACTATAGTGTCAAATGCCTCATCATTATATAAACGAGCATTATTATTTCTATTTCCAGCTCCATTTTTAATGGCACTGTTATTACATACATAATCAACCATTAATGTTTTTAAAGGTTGTATATAATGTTTTTGATCAAGAGTTACCTATAACTTTGGTTTAGTTGGACGTTTACCTTCTTTCTTTAGTTTCTCATAGTTTAGAAGAGCCTATTTATACTGTTGTTCCTCGTCTAGAGTTTGTTGACTTTTTATAGCAACAGCATTTATAAATCTTGCGGTAGCATATAAAGATGCCTCTGAGTCTTTTATTTCTCCATCAATTAATTGCACACTATTTACTCCACCAAGAGTTTGATACATCTCCCAAATATTATGCATCTTATGTAAAGAAGTATCACTCATTGGAGTTGCAGATTTTATATGATCTCCATTCGTATCAAAGTAATGATAAACTCTCTAAAGTTCAGATTCAATACCTGTACCTTCATCATACACATACTCATCAGTATAATAAGTTTGTGCAATTTCATCATAGCCAATTCCCTTTATAGAGTAAACTATTCCTTCCTTTCCTCTATAATAAAGAGTATTATCTCCTGCTATTGTAGTTATATCAATAAATCCAGAAGGCTGGAATGCTCCATATGCTAGAATATTTGGATTAGTAAATAATCCATCCCAACTTTTATTGGTCATCTTTTTAAAGATGTTAAGCATATTAATACCTCCTTTAGCTTGTCTCATCATAGAGTTTGTAAGAGCATGTGCTGCAAATTTAACGAGCGTAGCAGTTCCTAAATCTCCATTATAGTCATGCCAAATAGGTTTCTTAATATCTCCGACTTCATTTTCTTGTAGTGACCAGTTTTCTAATATAGAAGTTATAGCATTTATAAATGCAGCACCATCATGTGCATCATTTCCAGTTTCACTATCACCATTTACATTAAATGTTGCAGCTTTAGTATCCATTACTACTGCAACTCTAAATGTAGAGGGAATACCTTTAAGACTATTCTATGTATAAGGCCTCATAGTACCGGGAATAATAACATTACGTTTTAACTATGCTCCTTGTGATGTTGCTTCTATTTCATATATAGAATCATTATAAACATAATCAAAGACAGGTTTAAGAGCAGGAACTACAGTAGCTAAGAATTTTAAATCATTAAATGATAATGATTTCCATATATCAAATATAGTTCCTTCCATTCCTGTATCAGCCATTCTTTGTTCAAGAGCAGCCTGTAGCATAGGATGAACAGCAAGTAGTTGTGGAAGTGACTCATCTTTCTTTATAATTCCTCTTTGTATAGCTCTAGAGATAACTTTATCTCCGAGATTCATTTTACTTAAAGTCTTATTCTTATGATTAAGTTCATTACCAGTAAGAATATAACGTAAATTATTTCCTAAGTAGGTATGTAATAGAAGATATCTTTCAAGCATAGGATTAAGTTCTATACTTTTAGCAAGACTTAGCTATTCAAGAGTCTTTATAGTTTTTCCATTTTCATCCTTTGCTATGATAAGGCTTAGTCCCTCTTTATCACCTTGAGTAGCAACTTCTTTCCAAGTGTCATCACTCCCTAGCATTCTTTCATAAGCCATTGCTATAGGATTATTTTCTCCTATTAAAGAGAACGTAGATAATGTCTCTAAAAGGTTTCTTACAAACGTTTTCTTTTCTTTAGCAAGTCTCTTCTTAAGACCTTCTTTTGTATATGTTTCTGTAGCATATTGAACTAATAGTTCATTAAATGCTAACTTTTTACCATTTATCTCTCTAAAATGTATATCAGTTTCTAGTTTAAGATTTTTATCTACAAATGCAGCAGTTAACTAGTCTTCAGTCATATTCTTGATTATATTTTCTATAGCTGTAACTTTGTCTTCAGCCTTAGCTATTTCAGGAAACACTATTGTATAATCCTTAATAACTTTTTCAAGAATATTCTAATACATTTTACCTATACTATTTATAATTAGATTATTAAACTCTGGAAGAGATAACTTTGTTAAATCTTGTCCTCCAGCTTTTAAATCAATTAGGAAGTTAATAAACTTAGTTTTATCAGAATATGTTGTAGGTTGTACATACATCTTACCCTACATAAATGGAATGAAGAATTTATCCACAATAGAGTGATAATAAAGTTCTGTATTAGTCATATTTTTAACTAATTTTCTTGTTCCATTACGTAGAGTGACATCTGTATCCACAGCTACTTTCTCAATCATTTCTGGATATGCAAAAAATGGATTTTCAGCAAGTGCTGTTGCAACTCTTTCTCCATTAGCTACGCCGTTCTTTAAAGCATTACTTTCTATAAGTTCCCAGGGATTAGCACCTAAGAATGTTAATCCATAGTTAGGAATACTATTGCCTTCTGCATTTTTAATATTGGCCTTTGCAATCTCTCCAGAAAGCATTTGTAATACCTTAGCATAATCCTTTAACCAAGTTGTATTACTTGTAACTGTTACAAGATTTTGTCCTCTTGAAGTATTAGTCCATACAGCTCTCCATTTATCACTACCCTATTTAAGTGATTCAATCTTTGCAAATATAAGATTATTGTCTTGTATATATTTTGCAAAGTCTGTTACTCCATAAGTTCCATTAGTAACTGCATCAGTGAAATCTATATTAAGTTTATTAACATAGAATCCCTTAAATGCAGTTGTTAGCATATCACTTATTATATTAGACTTAAGAGCAGATATTAAATGGTATTTTTGTAAACCTTCTTCTTCATTAGAAAATGATGTTCCAGTATATATATCAATAAATTTCAGTAAGTCTTTTATTACTTTATTAGCTCCAGTATTTGATTCAAGTACTGTTCTTCTAGCTTTATAAAGACTTACATCTAAATCAGCAAGGTAATTTTGTATGTTTATTTCAATACCATTCTCTACTACCTTTATTTCAGGATTTTCAAGAATCTCACTGAAAAGTCCCATACTATTTTGTCCGTATTGTGTAGGGATATAGATACGAACATGAGTTCCATTTATGTCTATATCATAGATTTCTTGCTTGTTCTATCTTTCTCTTCCAAGTAACTTATATCCATTATCATTCATATTGGATTGATTCTCTAAGTTTATAGAGGTCAACAGCTCAAAGAACATTTTATCAGTATTAAACTTCTATTTTATATCAGTTATATACTGTTTCTTTTCTGTACTCCAATAAGTTCCTTGATAATTCATTTGTGTACTTGCAAGTACCTAAGATACAAGAGTTTCTACGATAGGATAACTCTCAGACAGACCATGACTCTAATTATATTTACTCTCTATAGAATACATAGAATCAGGAGAATCACTAAATACACTTCTATATACAGATTCAAGTACTTTTAATTCATATGCATTGAATACATCTGAGAGTATATCATATAACATATCATAGAATCCTCTTTCTACTCCCTTATTGTGACTCTATATAGCCTTATGAAAAGTACTCATTATACCTCTCATATTTTGTATTGGATTATCATTAAGATGAGTTATACTATTATATAATACAGTAAATTTTCCTTTAGCATCCTTAGACATATCAGAAGAAGGCCTAAATCTATAAGCATTAGATCCAATTCCAGTCATGGTCTGGAAGAAATCTACTACTTGCATATGCTCTCCTTTATGAACTTCTCCAGTTTCTAAATCAACCATTCTTATAAGTTGAATAAGAAACTTAGAATAATTTCCTAACTCTTTAAGAGCGTCACGTGCTTCAACTCCCCATCCTCCTACTCTATTTTCTACATCCTTACCATATATATATTTAAACTTAGGAAGTCCATCTTCATCAATAACAATAGGTTGAGGCATTGATTTATCGTACGATATATACTTACCTATTGTATCCTTTATAATATTATCAGTATATTTAAGAGTCAGAAAAGCAAATAATGCTTCCATAAATTCTGTATCTTTACCATCTTCGTAAGCGTAAGAGTTGTAACCACGTTCTACTTCCTCTTGTAGCATTCCAGTACGTCTTTTATACTCTAAGAAATTCTCAAATAAGTCAAGATAATCATTTAGAGTACTGATAATATTATGCCTTCCGGCAAACATATTTTTGGTAAAGTTTCCTTTTAAGCCCCAAGACTTACCAGCACCTAGGGATTCCATATATTTAATTAGAGTTAAGAAGTTATCTTGCAAGAATTGCTCAATATTCATATTAAGTTCTTCAACAGTTGTAACAAGAGTTTGTTTTTCTAATGATATTGTAGTAACTCCAGCAAGTCTTTCACGCATTAAGGTTTTAAATAGTTCCTTTACATGGTTATTATTTTTAAAGAATCTATTTAAAGATTCATCAAGTTTTCTACTTCTAAGTTCTTCCTAACTTTCTGTAGGATGAATAGCAACAAATATATCCAGCTCCTCATCCCTCTCGCTTCCTGTTTTTGGAGAAAGCTGTAATCTTAACATATTTTTTAATCTTTTAGCATTATTACTTCCCTTTTCTACAGTTAATTCTGGATTTTTAAATTTTACTTCAGATAAGCTGTTAACTGTAGTGTTTATTAGGTCAGCCATAGAGTCTCCAAAATTCTCTGGATCAGCGCTAGTACTTACGTCTATACTAAATGATCTCTATGGCTTACTTAATTCCTCCATAAGTAAAGTAAAGGTCTCCTCTATAGTAGAGGCTTCCGAAAGTTTTTCCGGAAACCTTACTATATCTTCTGAGGATTTAAAGTTTTTAAGGATACATTTATTACCCATATATTAACATTGCTTTTTAAATAATTCTAGTGCTTCCTTGAATGTATTCAATGTTTCTGAATCTTCATCTGTATTAAAATATTCAGATGCTTTATTAGCTAGAACTTTAAAGTTATAGTTCTTATCTACTTTTAGTTTTAGATTATTACGTTTAATTATAGTCTTTAAGAAAGCTTCTATTTGATCTGTACTTTTAGGATTTTTACTTTTACTATAATTAATAATATAATCTCTTAAATCTTTTAAGGTAAATGCTTTAGTTCCATCTTCTTGCTTTGTTCCTAATGAGTCTTTACTCATTGTATCTGGCTACACATTAAATTTATTTAATGCATATGTAACAGTGTATGTAATATCTCCAACTGTAACATGTAAGATTCCATTTTTAGTTATTGCCTTATTAAATCCATTTAATTCTGGATGTAAATCAAGTAGAGTTTTTAGCTCACCGTCTTCATATATTATAATTTTAGCTGGATCAAACATACTAGAAGAATCTAGTAGCTAAGTATTATGTTTTTGTATTAAAGTACGTATCGTTTCAATAGTTGTAGTATCTGCAACAGATTCAGCTACCAAATCCCTTCCAATTATAGATTTAATCTTTGCTAGTAATGCTTTTGTTTCAGATTGAATTTCCTCATCCTTTATTTCTTCATCAACTTCAACAGCTGGAGCTTCATCTATCTTCTTTTTCATAGAGAAACTAAATAAAGGATTACTTGGAATAGCATCAGTAGCAAATAATGCTTCGCTTGTTACCGATTTAGCTACAAATCTTTCTTCAGTCTTTGGAGCTAACTAAGCATCAGAGAATATTCCCTATGGGAAAGCAGCAAGTGAATCATGTCTTTCTCTTGAACTCTTTATAAAGTCATTAAATTCAGATTCTGCTACAACTCCATGGAACATCAAACTAAAGAACGTATCCATACGAGTATCAACGTGAACTGGTACTCCTTCATATCTATCTGGATCCCACTCAGCTGTTATTTCACCATAAAGTCCATCTCTTGCTTCTGTACTTACTCCTAGAATTCCTCTCTAACCATTAAATTCGAAGGCTTCATCTATTCCTGTATAGGTTATTGCTTTCTTTTCTCCATTTATTTCTAGATATATTCTATATGCAGGATTCTTTCCTTCTTCTGGAGTTGCATTATATAATTTAAAGAAAGCATCTTTACCCTTCAAAGCCTTCTTTCTTAAATTCTTTGGCAGCTTAATCATTGCTAAGCTGAAAGATTTGAGAGTTTCTTCAGATGGAGCATTAACAGTTACTACTTTGCCTTCATCGGTTCCAAATTTAAGTGTTCTTTCACCAACTAATTGGTCATACCACTTTTCCTCGGTTAACCATATATTTTGTTCGGCAATATTTGAACTACTTGTAGTTAAATCCTTTACAGTTTCAGAGAATGCTGGGTTTACAAGAACCTCAAACATTCTATCAAGAACGTCTTCATACTGTCTAGCTAGATCTGGAGTTATAAACGTTCCATATACATCATTTTTCTTACCATAAGGAGATTCCTCAGTAAGACCATATATATGTTGTATAGAGGCTCCATCCTTGCTCCATCCAAGTCTGAATTGTCTTAGTTGTAAGTCCTCATTAAACTTTCTAATAGCAAGAGTAACATCAACACCTTCTAGTTCTGAATGATTTTCTAACCATGCACCAAATTGTTCATAGGTTTTTATACCATCCTCATTCTTAGCTTTTAAGTATAGATCTCTTCCTATTTTCAGTTTATCAGTAAGTTCTTTTTCTGTCCATCCTGTAGTATCTAATAGAGCCTTTACAGCTTTATTGAACATCTTTAGATTGGCTCTATAGTTCCACATAGCTGCAAACATTCTAATTGCTTCAGGTTCTTTTTCATATGGAATAGTATAAGCTTCTTCTCCTTCTGCAGTGGTTAAGAATGTAGCTTTATATACTTCTTCAAATCCTTTTTTATGTAAAGAATTGAATGATACTCCAACATTGTCAAGAACAACCATTCTTACAGTTAAATTACTTTCATCTCTGTACTTCTACTGTCTTTCCCAAATATCTCTTAACTTTTCAGGATTAAGAGTTGGATCAGCAGATACAAAAACTACTGGATGGCCCTTTAAATCAGAACTTAACTTATCATTAATTCCCTTTAAGTCTTCAACAACCACATAAACTGGACTAACAGTGAAGTTAGCTGTTATTTTCTCCCATCTAGACTTTTCTCCATAAAGGTCTCCTAAACGGATTTTATCACCTATATTGATAAGCCTTGTCTGTCCAGTAAATTTAGGCTTTTCTATTTCAACTTCCTAGTTAATATTTACTAAATCTTCTAAATCCTTTTTATATTGTTTTAGAGCTGCTTTATGCTCTTTCTATTTTTTATTGAATACTTCTAATTCAATAGGATCTTCTGGAGCATTTTGAGATTCTATATATGTTTCCCAAGTAGCAGGATTAGCAGCACCTCCAAGAGTTATTGTGTATTCAACTCCATCCTTACCTTTAATTCTTGCCTATATACTTATTACTTTATCTTTTCCATCCTTACCCTTCATGAAGGATAATTTCTTTTGCTCAAGCTCTGACATTCCAATAAGTTGATGCTTATTAGGATCTAGGTCTTCAGCTACTACAAAGTAATGTATATCATTAAAGTCTTCAGGTCCATTAAATAGTTCTTTAACTCTATTTGGTAGTCTGTTCCATTGTTCTCTAGAAAGCTTTCCTTCAGTAAATTTATCAAAGGTAAATATGGATCTTAAACAATGTAAATCAAATACAAGTTTTGCTTTTTCTTCTGGATCTTTTGCAAGTAATCCCTCAGATGCAAATATTCCTATATCACGTCTATCACCATTAGCTATCCATCTTGTTAGCTTACCTTTTCCCCATCCTGGAATCTCTAATGTAAAGTCTTCGGCATTTGCTCCACCTAAGAACATTACACTACTATAAGCACGATACTCGCCATTAAAGTCTTCTTCTGGGAGTTCTTCATCCTCAACAGCTTTTTTAGCTTTATCCTTTTTAAGTTCTTTCTTCTCTTTTTTCGGTTCTTCTTTCTTAGTCTCTTCTTTTGATTTCTCTTCCTCTGGAATAGACTTTAAGATTTTCTCAATTTCATTTATTCTATTATTTGCAAGAGCGGTAATAGATTCCTCAGAAAGATTTACTGAATTGGTAGTATATTTTTGTTTTCTATTGGTTATATCAGAAAGACTTCCATCTCTGTCTATAATTATTGATCCAACTCTACTTCTACTTATACCAGTATAAAGATCTCTCATAGCATCTAATAGTAAAAGTGGATCAGTATAGTCTATCTTTCCCCCTATATTGTAATCAAATATTACATAGTTAAATTCTCTTCCTTGAATATCATCAAGAGACTTAAATGGTTGTACATTATCAAGTCCTTTTACCGAGTCTGGATCATTTCCTATATAAGCTACTTCCTTACCCTTAAGTTTTGATAAGTCTATAGCAGTTAATTCTTTTACTACTTTATCACCGTGAATGTCAGATTCGTTTTCCCAGTACTCTAGACGGTATTCCTTTTTAAGAGCTTCCTCAACATCTTGCCTAACTTTTTCTGTAGTACCTTTTCCTGAGTTTCTAAGAGCATTCATTAGTTTAACTAACTCATTCTAGTTCTTAGTTTTCCAGAGATTACCGGTACGTAGAGTTATTGCAAGACGTGGAGATCTAAATCCAATTGAGTGCTCTCTAGCTAGATTATATACTTCCTAAATAGCATTACCTTTCTAGTTTTCATCACCTATAAGTGTAAGTCTTACTCCAGCTTTTCTAGCCCATTGACTTATTACTTGAAGTTCAGCATTAGAGAAATGTGTTGCTTCATCTATAATTAGATGTTTTGGAGCATTAGTTGTATTTAAATTTTGACTATTAACACTAATTACATCTCTTCCATCAATACCTTTTTTCTTTTTAACTGTGTAATCAATAGGTTTACCTCCTAGTATATAGTTAAGTAAATCCTCCTTGGACTTACCAATACCTTTAGTAGCTACCTTTTTCAGTCCTTGTATTTGGGTATCAGTAGGGCCAGATAACCAAGTAGTTTCAGACTCATTATAAGCAAAACTAGCAACAGCTGCGGTTTTACCTGCACCTCCAATACCAGTAATAATAAGACCATATATAGGAGGAAGATCATAACCCTGTTCTTTAGCATAATCTACTATTGTGTCTATAGCTTTATATACAGCTTCTGGATTAGTCTATAAAGCGTAAGCATATAACATAGATGGTTCTTGAGTTACTAAAGGAGCTATATTGGTATGAGATTTTAGGAAATCTCTTTCTGCTTTATAGTATCCAGTTCTATCTGCAGCTATTAAGCTAGCAATATACATAAATCTGTCATAAGCAGTAAAATTACCATAATTAAGATTAGAGTCCATATCAGAAGTAAGCTAATTTATTATAGCTTCTCCCATATTTACTTGTTTTAAGACATCTTGTAAAATTTCTTCAAGAGTCTTACCCTATTCCATTGCTTTTTTAGCATTTCTATGAATCATTACTTCCATGGTTGGAAGGTTAGAGTCCTATGCACCTTCCAGCAACCAGTGACTCCCAAAATCTGTAGTTAAGAAGTTCTATCTAACATCATTATACGCTTGCCTAGTATTTTCAAGATTTTGTAATTTATTATCAGTATTTCTATTAGCTACTTCTATCCACTTATCTATCTCCTGAGCATACATATCTAAGCTATGATACAGAAGTTCTCCGGTTCTTCTTTTAAGAATTGGAAGATCCTCCCAATTATCGGTAATACTTTTATGTGCTCTTACAAAATCATTAAGAGCCTTATTATATGACATTGCTTCGCCTAAGAAAGACTCCTTATATTGAGAAGCTACTAAAGACTTAGCAATTTCTATAAGTTGTTTAGCTTCAGCAAGTTGTTCTTTCTCTTGTGGAGTCATTTCAAATTCATTTTCCTGAATTTGATCTTCCCAACGTTCCATAAGATTTGAAAGCAACTCTTCAATATTTACTTGCTCTCCCATTCTCTAGCTTATCATATGCATAATATCAAGAGCAGGGCTATTAGTAACTATTTTCTATTTTACTTGCTATATTAATTGTAATATTTCATTATTCTCAAACTAGTCAGCTATTTCCTATGCTTGTTTAGGAACATTCTTTTCCCATTCATTTAATTGCTAAGCAACTACAGCATCTATAGCAGTTTCTCTTATATCAGTTAAAGAATACTAATTAGCCAAGTCTGACAATGCTGATTTTCTTTCTTCTTCAGAAAGAGATGGATCAATAGCCTATAATCCTTCTGCATATTTAGTAAGTAAATTAGCAATTGGATGATTTTCTACATTAATAGTAACAAAATCATTTCCAAGATAGACTCCTTCATTCATCATTTCTTGTAGAATAGTATTCTATAATTCATAGAATTTCTATATTGGATTTTCCCCAAGAGCATTATAAAGAGTTTCTATATTGAACTTGTCCATTCCAAGTTTAGACATTGTTCTTGCTTGCATTTCTTGAAGAACTCGTCTTTTATCTTCCTGAATTAGAGCTCCTTCCTATACTAAGTTACCTTCATCGTACACATTATCTATAGGTATTTGAGATTCTTCCATTTCCTCTGTATCTGGATTAAAAGTTGGAATAGTTCCTAGCCCAAATCCTTCCTAATTATAAGCATTCCATAACTAGTCTGTTATTTCTTTTTTCTTTTGCTCTCTTAGTTGAAGAATCGCTTCTTCTGGATTCTGTCCCCTTATAATTGCTGTTTGCAGTTCAGCATCTGGAACATACTATTTAAGAAGTTCTCTTTTTATTTGCTCAGAATTTCTATCTAAAAGTAAAGTAAGTCTTCTCTTAGTAGTAGAATCTATATATGAACTACTATTTAAAAACTGCTATAACCAATTCTTTACTTCATTGTTATGAGCTTCTATAGCTTCAATTCTCTGCGCTTGTCTAGCACGTAAAGCAACAGGATCTTCTTCATCTATGGCAGTATCTCTATTAGCATAGTCTTCATCAGATTCTCCATCTAGTTGAGTATCCCAGGTCCAGGCTAGTGATTTTTGTACCTGTTCAAGTTGCTATGAGAATTGCTCCCATGCTGTATACCCATCTTCAAGCATTGCTGCTCTATCGGCTATATTTTGTCCAAGAGTTCTTGTTAAATCTTTAAATGCTGCAAATCCTTCAGTAACATCTTTCTTAGCAGCGTGTGGAGCAGCAAGATATTCTGTCCACTATTTCATTATAGTCATTTTGGCTCCAGTATCTAAAGCCATAAATGGAACTCCAGTCTTTGTTCTGGAAAACTCATCAAGATTAAGTCCTTGAACAAATCCCTTACTAACTGCAGGATTTAAAGAGAATAACATCTTATCAAGATACTCAAGACTAAGTTCTCCATTTATAAATCTATCTCTTTCTAGTAATTTAGCTTTAAGATCATTTTCTAGTGTTAATGTATCTTCTTTTTTATCTCCAGCAGCATTTATTTCACTTTGCTTTCTAGCAATAGACTCAACTAAGTCTTGGAATCTCTCCTAATATCCTGTTATATAGGATTTGTCCATTAAGAAAGATTGAAGTCTCATATATCTGTCATCTTTAAGAACAAGCTATTTAAATAGATCTTCTTCAGTTTTATCAAGATTATGAGCTTCTATAATATTTTCTAATTGGTCAATACCTTGACTTAGTAATTTATATACATACTCATTTTGAGAGATATTATTCTCATCAGCAGATATAAATACTTTTTTCTTATCCTTATCCTCTTGATACTGTATGGATAGGTTTGTACTTCCTAAGTCACCCTTATCATAAAGACTTTTCAGTTCTTTACGAAGTTCATTTGCTTTTCCTTGACGTACTAATAATTGTAGACTTTTAACTCCAGCATTATTCTCAATACCTAAACTCTTTAGTCCAAATATTCCACCACCAATAGCACCTCCAAGTAGTGACATTAAATACCTATCTCCCATATTATCAAAAGCTCCTAAATCAGTTGGACCTTGTACAAATCCAAGTTTAGCAGCTAGTTCTCCCATGCTCTTAGTAAGATCAGTTACTAGTTCTTCAGATACTTCTTCCAAACCTTCCCCTATTGCTTTTCCAACTAACGGAAGACTTCTATCCTTTATTTGTGTATGATAATCTCTTAAAGTTTTTCTTGCAGATTCAGAACCTATTTTAAAGAATTTTCCTATATCACCAGGCTTAGTTGCTTTAAAATTGTCAAGAGCCTTACGTGTTTCATCAAGTATACTTCTTCTAAGAATTGCTCTTTCTTCTGGATATTGAAAGAACATTTCTCCAAGACCTAACCACTTATCAACTGAGAACATTCCAGCTGTACTACCTATAGCAAGCATCGCTGCTTCCTATTTAGATGCCCCATGCTCTAAAGCACTTTGATAAACGTCTGTATTAGATATAAGAGCCATATAACCAAGAGACAAATTCTATCCAAATACACCTCTATTACGAATAAGTTCTCTTATAGCTTCAACATTCTATTCTTGAGCTGCACGTCC
>Ga0256407_10011348_pt1 | contig 12337 bp, 9 predicted proteins | sample RumenRJG_04DNA_FD_193489 | JGI IMG/M metagenome (GOLD analysis project Ga0256407, IMG submission 193489) | Bovine rumen microbial communities from Lethbridge, Alberta, Canada - RJG_04 | ecosystem: Host-associated > Mammals > Digestive system > Stomach > Rumen | place: Canada: Alberta | collected... | reverse complement strand
ATTTCCTTATTTTCATTAATAAAATGCTCAAATAATATCATTTTCCAATAATTATTATTTCATTAATTTTCACCAAATTATATATCAAATATCATTAACTTCATAAATTTTAAAATATAAAAAAAACAAATAAAAAAAAAAATGTCAAAAAAAAGTAAACTTCGTTCATCAAAACTTCGTTCAAGTATAGCAGAAGAATATGATTTTGGAGAACTTGATGTAAATCCCTTAATTCGTGATTTCATGATACGTGAAGCCTTTAACATGTTTGACGAAGATCATTCAGGTGACATAGACAAGCGTGAATTTTCAAAATTAATAAACACCCTTGGTTTAGAATTAAATGAAAAGCGTCAATTAGATTTAATGAAAGAAATGGATAAAGATGGTTCAGGTACAATAGATTATGACGAATTTTTTGCAATAATGTGTAAATTTCAATTTGGAAAAGAAAGTCCTATTCAAATTCATTTAGAAAGTACATTTAATGACTATGATAAAAATATGGATTCTTTAATCACTGCAGATGACTTTAAAAAAGTTTCTGAAGAATTAGATACAATACCAATTTCTCAAGAAGATGCTGAAATGTTTATTACTTTTTGTAAACATTTTGGTAAAGAAAAAGGTATTATTAGTGAAAGAAATGATGCTGTTACACTTGAAGAATTTATTAATACTTTAGTTAATTTAAATTTTCTACTTGAAACTAAAAATGAAGATAGAAGAAGTAAACAAGGTAGTTTTACTGGACATGTTGATAGTAATAATCCTAATAGAAGTCAAATGGGAGAAAGTCAAGGAGGACAAAGTGAAAAATATACTAATAGTTTGTTTAAGAAAAGTGAAAAAAATGCTAATGTTAGTAAAAGTGAAAGTTATTTAGGATAAAAATATTTTTTTTTTTATATATGAAGATTTTTTTTATTTTTTTTTTTTTAAATTTTTTTTAATTTATTAATGGGAGATAGTAATTTAATAAATTTTGAAGTTAATGATTATAATAAGGTAATTTCTAATATTTTTATTTGTGGATGGGATGAAAATACTATTATTAATTATAATCAAAAGGAAGAAAATATTATAAATAATATAAAAGTTTTATTTTCAATTCCATTTAATTCAAATTTTAATTATTTAGATGTATATTTTATATAATTCAATATAGTTTATTTATCCAGATCAACAATTTTTTTTTGATAAACCACAATTTATTTCAACAAGAATAAAAGAGAATATTAATTTTTATAATTATATTTATGCAATTAAATTTAATGAAATTTATGGTGAAAAAAATAAAAAAATACCAATTTCAATTATTATAATATCAAAAAAATATGATATTGAACAATTTAAATATTTTCTTTTTTTTATTTATACAAAAATAATAAATTCAAAAATTGAATTTAAAAACAATTTAGAAATAAATACAAGAGAAAATATAAAAACATTTAAAAATATTGAATTATTAAATATTTTATTTTATTCATTTACAAATTTAATTAAACCTCCTCCTCATTCAACAATAAAATTATCATATTATAATGATAATATAAACTTTTATTTTAATTCAAATTGTGAACTCCCAAATAATAATAATGATATAGAATTATCATATTTATTTCAAACTTTAAATTATGATATAATAATAAAAGTAATATTTCTTTTATTAACAAATAAATCAGTTGAATTAATTTCATCAAATCCTTTAAATTTATTGTATTTAATACCAGCTTTTTTAAAATTAATTTATCCAATTAAATTAGATTATTTAATTATTCCAATTGTTCCAATTAATAATGAAAGTTATAATAAATATAAACAAAAACATTTTTTTGGTTTATTAAATGTAAATAATTTACTAAATGAAAAAATTTCAGAAAAAAAAGGTTGTACTATAATTGATTGTGATAATAATATTATGTATAAATATAATAATTTTGTTCCTTATTGTCCAATTCCAACAAGTGAATTATCAAAACCAAATAAATTAAATTTAACTATTCATAATAATAAATTAATGAAATTTAATATTGAAAAAGGAACTTATGAAAATATTAAATTTTTAGATTCTGGAAAAGTTTATATTGATACTGATGATGAAAATAATTTAGTTAATGAACATAATGATAGTTATTTAAGTAAAGAAGAATATAATTTTTTAAGAAGAGAAGTAAATAAAATTAAAGTTAAATTTTTAAATAAAAATAATAAATGTGACATTGAAAAAAGAAATTTTGATTATCAAATTAATATTTTATTTTGTCAGAAAATATATTCTAAATTAATGAATGATATGGATTCTTTATCAATGGATATGAGAATACAAAATAATTTTAATAAAATAAAACAAGATTTTAAATTTGATAATATTAGTCCAAAAAATATTATGAATAATTTAAATTTATTTAATATAGATTTAAATTATTTTAATTCTTATTTTATTGAATATAAAATTATTGATTTTCCTTTTGAAGAAAGTAATGAATATTTAAATAAAATTGAAAATTTTAATTCTATTTGTAATATTTATAAAACATTTAAAGAAAATTTAAATAATGGAAATTTAGAAATTAAAACTTCAAAAAATAATGATTATCAAAGTAATTTTTATGGTAATAATGGTTTTATTAATTTTTTTAATCAAATTAAAGAATTAATTAAAGAAAAAGAAAACGAATTTTATATAAATTGCTATAATAAAAGAATTTATGATGAAATAAATGATTTAATGAAAAATTATTTAACAAATGACTTAACAATTAATAATGAGAAATTAAAAATAAATAAAAATAATTATTCAATTGATTTATTAAATTTTAAAGAATTAAATTATTCAAATTTTTATCTTTATTTATCATTTTTACTTGAAAATATAAAAAATAGTAAAATATACTATTTTGATAATAATAAATTTAATAGTCAAATATTACAATTTTATAATAAATCTTATAAACTTAATTTTCCAAATTTTACTTTTTATAATTTTTATAAATTTATTGAAAGTTTATCAATAGAAGAATTAAACAACATTCAAAATCAAAATCAATTTTCTAAAATCGAAAAAACTTTATATGAAATAATAAAAGAAATTAAAAAATCACAAACAATTTCAAAATTTTAAAACCTATTTTATATATATTTAAATTAAAAAAACAAAAAAAACAATACTTTTATTCTTATTGTCATAATTAAAAATTTATATTATAAATTTATTTAATTTAATCATTTTAAAAAATCAATAAAAACATTTTTCTTCTTAGTCAAATTTATTATTTAAATAATTATTATCAGATTCGAATATTATAATAATAATTAATAATTAAATCATTAAAATATTTAAAGTTCAATAAATGTGCATTTTTTATAAGGTTTTTTTTCAAATTTATTAAATTGAAATGCTTGAGAATAAATTTCCCTTTTTTCATTTAATCTTTTTAATTTCAAATCTTCCATTTGAAAATATTCATCATTATTTAATTTATTATGACTAAAAATATTAGAATTATTTTTATTTTTAATATTATTAAATTCTTGATCATACTTTGTAGTATATTTTGTATAATCAGGTCTTTTTAAATAATTATATTCAGAACATTTAATTTTATTTAAATTTATTTTATTTTCTTCTGGATAAATATCATAATAAGTTAAAGGTTTAATATTTGAAGAATAAAAAGGTTTCATATCAACATTGAAATTTTTATAATTATTTATATAAATTTGTTTTGGTAATTCTATTGGTTTTGGTTTTGGTAAAGGAACAATATATTTTTTTGGTGATAAATTTCCTTCATCTATATGAATTAAACTTTGGAAATTATATTTATCATCTTTTATTGATTGTTTTATTGAATTGTATAATTCATTATCATCATAATTATAATATAAATTTAAAGGATTTATATCAATTTTCCTTTTAACTTTCTTATTTAATTTATCATTCATATTTTATAAAAATATAATTTTATTTATAATTAAAAAAAAATTCATAAAAATTTTTTTTTTCACAAAAAAAAAAAAAAAAATGACATGTTGTCAAAATAAAAAAACCAAATTACCAGATTTTAAAATTCCAAAATTAAAAATTCAAAATGAAACAATAACAACATCAGAATTTAAAATAGTTTTACTTGGAGATTCATCAGTTGGAAAATCCTCAATAGTAAATCGTTATATAAAAAGAAAATTTTCAAATAAATACATAACAACAATTGGTGCATCATTTTATTCAAAAAATATACATTTAAAAAATAATAAATTAATAAAAATTCAAATTTGGGATACAGGAGGATCAGAAAGATTTAAAAGTATTTCTAATATTTATTATAGAAATGCAGATGGCGCTTTATTAATTTATGATGTTACTAATGAAAATTCTTTATTAAATTTAAATTTTTGGATTCAAGAATTAAAAAATAATGTTAATGATTTAGTTATTGGAATTGTTGGAAATAAAATTGATGTTAATGAAAATTTAAAAAATGTTTCATTTGTTAAATGCTTAGATTTTGCAAAAAAAAATGGAATTTTTATTTGTAAAGAAATTTCAGCTAAAAGTGGTTTTGGAGTTGATGATGTTTTTTATATTTTTGCTGAAAAAATTTATGAAAATAAAATAAAAAATGAAGAGAATATTGAATATGATGATTTTTAATTTATTTTGTTTTGTAGTATTTTTTTTTATTTTAATTATTTATTTTATTTTTTAAGTAAAAAGTTAATTTAATAAATTAGTTTTACAATTTTTTAATAATACAAAACATTATAATAACTAAATGAAATATACTTCTTTAATGAATTATTTAATAATATATTTTGAATTAGTAATATATTTATATTTATTTTTTTTACAAAATTCCAAAAAAAAAACATATCATCACATAAAAAACAAAAAAATAAAAAAAAAAAATATAATTAAAAATCATTAAAAACTTTTTCCTCATTTTTTAATAAAAACTCATCTAAATCACCACTTGAAGTAAATAAATTATTTTTCATATAATTAGTAAAAGGAATATCAATATAATTTAAATCATTTTCACATAAAACTTTATCAAATCTATAATAACCTTTAATTTTCATATTTAACAAACCATCAAAATCAAATTTATCAAAAAATTTTTCACTTTTAACTTTATTAAAACTATTAATTCTTTTTTTAGGATTTTTACATAATAAACCAGAAACAAAATCATTAAAAAAAGTAAAATTTGAATCATTAATAAAATAAGGTTTCTTATCAATAATTTCATTATAAACAATATGAATATCTTTCTCATCATTTCCAAAAGGAAGATTCCCATAAAACATTTCATATAAAATTATACCAAGAGACCAATAATCAACTGAACTATTATAATTTTTACCTAAAATAATTTCTGGTGCCATATAATGAGTTGTACCTATAAAAGTATTAGTATAATCTTTTAATGTAATATCTTTTGCTATACCAAAATCAATTACTTTTATATATCCTGTATATTCTAACATTAAATTATCTGGTTTTAAATCTCTATGGATTATTTTTTTCTTTTGTAAATATGATAAAACTGTTGATAATAATGCACCATAAAATTGAGTTTCTATTAAATCTTTTTTTTTTCTTTCTGGAATATTTAAATATTTTCTTAATGTTATTCCATCAACATATTCCATTAAAAAAAATAAATATTCTCTTGTTTTAAATGTATTTATAATAGAAACTATAAAAGGATGTTCAATAGAAAACATAATATTTTTTTCATTTATATATAATTCTGCCATTTCTTTCATTTGATTCATTGTTTGAATTTCTGCAGTTTTCATAGCAAAAAATCTCTTTTTATCATGAACTAAGTAAACTTTACCATAAGCGCCACAACCTAAATCTTTTAAATAATATAAATTATCAAGTGACATTGTAATATCTTTCATTTGTAACATTTTTTTTAAAGGTTTTAAAAATATTTCATCTTTATCAACAATATCATCATAATTTTCTTTTTCTATATAATAACATTCAACTTTTAATGATGATGATATAAAATTTGCCTTTCTTGTATATGAACCAATTTGAGAATATATATCACCAAAAGTTTGATTTTTTTCTAATATTTTTAATATAATTGAATCTATTTTTATTTCTACTGAACCTGATTTTATTATAAAAAATTTATCACTCGTTGGTCCATCTTTTAATATTATTTATCCTTTTTTATATGTATTTAAATGTAAATAATTTGATAATTGAAATATTTTTAAAGGGGATAAATATTTAAATAAAGGAAGTGGTTTTAATAAATTTATTCTTTCATATAAATTTAATTTTGTTTCTGGAGATGGAATATTTAAATTTTTTTCTATATCTAACCATGAACATTCAAAAATTAAACATTCATCTCCTAAAAGTGTATAATTTAAATCATTATTTATTAAAATTGAATCAATAAATAATTCTCCTTTTTCAATTAAATCATTTTTATTATTATCATTATTTATTATTTGATAATTATTACCAGAATTTCTTATTGAATTTGATACTGTACTTACATTTGTTGGATGTTTACTTAATGAATTTCTTTGATTTATTTCATATGAATATATTTTTATTATTGATTGATAAATATTATTTCCAATATGTTCTTTTGTATTATTTGTTTTATGATGATATTTAAAAGTTGAACCTGAAATTGGAATAAGAATTTTTTTTTCTTTTTGTGACATAATAATATCATTAAAATAAAATTTAAATTGAAAAATATTAAATAACTTTGATTTATTTTCTCCAATATTAAAATATTTATATAATATTTCATTTCCTTTAATACTCTTTTCAAAAATATTATAAATAATATTCTTAACTGCATTATCGCCTAAAATATTAAATAAATCATCATAAGTAATTTTTAATATAATAGTATCATTACTTGTAGTATAAGTATATAAAGATTCAATTTGATTAAAAATTCCAATTTCTCCAAAAATTTCACCATTAAAAATTCTTTTAATTATCATTTCTCCTTTTGAACAAGTAACATAACCTTCTAAAACCATATAAATACAATTATTAAATTGATCTTCTTGATGTAAAATAGTTTTTTTGTTATATTTAATTTTTAAACAACTTTCTGCAATAATATCAATAATTTCATTATTAAAACCATTAAAAAAAAAATGTTTTAATAAAAAATCAACTTTTATTTTATGTTCTTTATTAAAAAATTCTTCTGCTATTGTTTTATATTTTTCAATTGGTAATTTATAAATATATGATTTTTCCATTGATATTAATGAACAAGATTTTTTTGAATTTTTAATTAAAGCATTTGTGCCAATTCCATTAAATTTAGGTAATTCATATTTATCATCATCAATTAAATAACCTAATTTTCCTTTATAAACAATATAATAATAATTTTCATTTTCATTATCATAATTTTCATTTTCATTTTCATTTGAAAAAATAATAACTTTTGATTTATTTATTTTAATAAAAGAAATACAATTTATTATCATATTTATTGTTGCTTCATCCATTTCATCAATTATTAATTCTTCTTTTTTTAATATTGATTTTAAAGTTAATAATTGTTTTTCTGTAAAAGGTTCATTTATTTCTTCAATATCTAAATTATTTTTTTTTATATCTGAATTAATTGAAGAAGAAGAATTTTTTTTATTTTCATTTTTTGGAGTTAATGTTAATGTTATTAATTTTTTTTGATTTGATGGTAATTGATTATAAGTTTCTTTTAATTTATATTTAAAATTTGATAAGTCTAATTTTAAATTTTGAATTGTTGAATGAGATTTTTTTTCTCTTCTTTTTATTTTAGTTTCATTTGTTAATTTATTTATTTGATTTATTGATATTGAAATTGATTTTCTTCTTTGATTATGATTTTGAAGTAAAGAAACTCTTTTATTTATTTTATCATTTTTTTCATTTGGAATTGTCTTTTTATTTTCTTCTGTTTGATGAGTTATTGTATCAATTTTTTTTTCTCCTACATTATTAATTGATTCTATTTTATTTTTATTATTATTACTTTTTTTATTTTGATCATTTATTCTTATTGTGTCTTGAATTATATCTGATGAAAGTTTATTATTATTGCAACATATTGATTTAATAACACCCATTATAAATTTACTTCTTTGATTATTATTTTTTTAATATAAACTTAATTTCCATTTACTCATTTTTAAAATTTCTTTTTTTATTTTAATTAGATATATTCAATTTAATATAATTTTATTTTAAATCATTTCATTAGAGACAAATTTTCCAATTTACTACTTTTATATTTTCTAATATTGAAATTTATATTTTAAATTATTTATTTATTTAAATATGTAAAATAAATCAAATCATAATAATATTTTCTATATAAATATTTTCAGAAAAAAAAATAATTAAATAATTAAATTTGTTTTTTTAATATTTAATTTAACTAATATCAAACCACGAAACTAAATAATAAAAAAAATAAAAAAAAAATTATTTATTTTCCAAAATGGATAAACCAAAAAAAATATTTACATTTCTCAAAGAAAGAAAATTAATAGAACGTTTAGACGTATTTCCCTTTATTATAATCCAATCACTATGTATTATAATATATTCAAATCCTAAAATAAATTCATTACTTCGAGGAGTAATTTTCGTTTTTATTTTATTAATACAAGGAATTGTATTTTTTTCAAAATTTTGGTCTGAAGATTTAATGTCAAAAATATGTTACAAAGTGCAAAACACTATTGACACTGCTACACACTGTCGTGTTGATATAATAAGTGAAAAATTCAAAATGAATAATAGAACTTCAATTTGTCCTTTAAAAAATAATGAAAATATAATATCAATGGAATTTGAAAAAATTTTATTAGTTTACGATAAAGAAAAAAAAATTTTTATCCGTCCAAAATTTAACATTAAAAATAAAAAACTAATTGATTTCTTATCACCAGAACCAATAAAGAATTCCTCAGTAAAAAACCTATTAATAAAATTTGGTGAAAATAGAATGAAAATTCCAATCCCATCATTTTTTTCTTTATATAAAGAACACATAGTAGCTCCATTTTTTGTTTTTCAACTTTTTTGTATTTTACTATGGGTATTCGATGATTATGGTATTCATTCAATGATAACTTTATTTATGTTATGTGTATTTGAAGCTACTGTTGTCTCACAGAGAATTTTTAATTTAGCTACTTTGAGAAATATGAGAGTTCCACCTCATTTAATTTTCGTTTATCGTGATAATAATTGGAAAAAAATTCCCTCTAGTGAACTTTTACCTGGTGATATTGTTAGTGTAGTTGATGGGAATTCATATGAAGAAGTTAAAGAAGAAGAAGATGAAGATACTAAAAATAATAAAGTTATTCAATTATTGAAAAAATTAAAAGAAATTAAAAAAAAAAATGAAGAGAGATTTAATAAAAAAAATGTTAATTCAGTTTTAAATAAACATAAAGATAAAGAACCTTCTCCTTTAACTTGTGATTTGTTATTATTAAGTGGAAGTGCTATTGTTAATGAAGCTATGTTAACTGGAGAAAGTGTTCCTCAAATTAAAGATTCTATTACTAAATTAGATTATGAATATAATAATATTTTAGATATTAAATTACATCATAAAAATTGTGTTTTATTTGCTGGGACTAAAGTTGTTAAAGTTTCTCGTAATGAAGACTTAGAAAAATTACCTAAAAATATAAATCAAATTCCACCTAATAAAGGATGCATTTGTCAAGTTATTAAAACTGGTTTTTCTACTGCACAAGGTAAATTATTACGTACAGTAATGTATTCATCAGAAAGAAATAAAGGTGAAGATTCATGGGAAGCTTTTATATTTATTGCAATTTTATTATTAATTGCTCTTGGTGCTTCATATTATGTTTTAATTGATGGTTTAAAAAGAGAAGGACAATTAACATATAAATTATTATTAAGATGTATTATTATTATTACTTCTGTTGTACCTGCTGAATTACCTATTGAATTATCTTTAGCTATTAATAATTCACTTGTTTCACTTCAGGGAAAAAGAGTTGTTTGTATTGAACCTTTTAGAATACCATTTGCAGGTAAAATTGATATTTGTTGCTTTGATAAAACTGGGACTTTAACTAAGGATGAATTTATTATGAGAGGATTAGTTAATATTGATTCTGTTGAACCTAAAAATGCTCATGATACTGATGAGGAAACTTTAAGTATTTTATTAGGATGTAATTCATTAATTTCTATTAATAATAAACCTATTGGTGATCCTATTGAAGTTGCTATGTTTAAAGAAGTTAGAGGAAAAATGGATAAAGAGGAAATTAATTGTGAAAGAAAAACTAGGATTTTACCTATTAGGAAATATCAATTTGATTCTAATTTAAAAAGAATGACTGTTCTTGCTAGAGTTTATAGTGGAATATATGAGAAAAAATATTATAATAGAGTTTTATGTAAAGGTGCTCCTGAAGTTATTAAAACTTTATTAAAGGAAGTCCCAAAAGATTATGATACATGCTTTAATAAATGGGCTAAATTAGGTTATAGGATTTTAGCTCTTGCTTATAATGATAATGATACTTATACATATGCAACAAAGAGAGATGAATTAGAAAAAGATTTAATTTTTAAAGGATTTGCAATAGTAGAAACACCATTAAAACCAAAAACAACAAATTACATAAGTGAATTAATAGAATCAAAATATGATGTTTGTATAATAACAGGAGATCACTTTTTAACAACATCAAAAGTAGCAAAAGACTTAAAATTAGGACCAGAAAAATCATCATATTTAAAAATAGAAGATAAAAAAATGAATTGGTATGACTTAGATAACAATTTCATAAAAGAAACAAATTCAATCTCAGAAATAGAATCCTTATCAAAAGAATATACTTTAGCAGTAACAGGAAAAGAAATAGAAAATTTCGAAAAGACAATAACCCTCCCTCAAAAATTTTTAATATTCCAACACATAAAACTCTTTTGTCGTGTGAGTCCTTCTCAAAAAGATGATATAATAAAAGACTTAATAAAAAGTGGTCGTAATCCATCAATGTGTGGTGATGGATCAAATGATGTAGGAGCATTAAAAAGAGCAACAATAGGAGTAGCATTATTAAATGTAGAAGAAACAGAACATCAAAAAAAACAACCATTTAGTATATTTTCATTTGATGATGATACAACAATAAAAAGTGGTGATGTTACAGCAGCAGCACCATTTACAAGTAAGAGTGGTAGTATAAAATGTATAAAAAATATTTTTATACAAGGTAGATGTACATTAGTAGTAACATTTCAAATGTATAAAATATTAGCATTAAATTGTTTATTAACTGCATATTCATTATCAGTCCTAGCATTAAAAGGAGTAAAATTTTCTGATTATCAAAGTACCTATATGGGTTTTGCAGTATCAATATTTTTCCTTATGTTAAGTAGAGCAGTTCCCTTAAAACATTTAAATGAAAATAAACCTCCAAATACAATTTTTACTATTAGTGCAATTATAAGTATAATAGGTCAAGCTATTGTAGATTTAATATCTATGCTTCTTATTATTTATTATACTGAAATTATGGATCCTGTTTCAATTGGTGAAGTAAAATCACTTGATGATGAATTTACTCCTACTTTAATGAATACTATTATGTTTATTTATCAAATGATTAATCAAACTATTACTTTTGTTGTTAATTATCAAGGAGAACCTTTTATGGAAAATTTATCTAAAAATTCAGGATTGAAAAAATTACTTTTTGCTATTATTGGTTTAACTATTGTTGTTATTTTCGATTTGTATCCACAATTAAATGAAATGTTAGAGTTGTTACCTTTACCTGATGATTTTATGTATAGAGTTTCTTTATGTGGAATTATGATACTTAATTTTGTTTTGTGTTATTTGTTGGAAAATTGGCCAAAGGTTTTTGGGTATTATAAAATTAAAAGTAAGAAATAAATTTTTTTTTTGTTTTGTTTTGGGAAATGATTTTTTGATTTTATGATATTTTAGAAATTTAAATTAAGTTAACAAATTATATTTTTTTTTTATTTTTTTTTATTTTTTTTGGTTAATATTAATTTCATATTAATTGGTTTTTTTTATATCTACCAATTATATTTATATTGGATAATTTTTTAATAATGAATAACAATTAATCAAAATTATGCTTTTTGGAAGAGAATAAAATATTTTAAATGATTCAAATTTCAAATTTAAATAAAAAAAATAAATTAAAAAAATACTTTTATTTAATTATTTTTTTAAAAATGATTTATTAATTATTAATTAAATTAAATTAAAGTTATATCCTTTTAAAAATTAAGTTT
>Ga0256407_10011347_pt1 | contig 12338 bp, 6 predicted proteins | sample RumenRJG_04DNA_FD_193489 | JGI IMG/M metagenome (GOLD analysis project Ga0256407, IMG submission 193489) | Bovine rumen microbial communities from Lethbridge, Alberta, Canada - RJG_04 | ecosystem: Host-associated > Mammals > Digestive system > Stomach > Rumen | place: Canada: Alberta | collected... | reverse complement strand
AGGCTTCAGGTTCCAAATCAGTACGTTGGTAGTCTCATCCCAGTTGTTACCAGCAGTAGCGTTGTCATGAGGAGTGTACCATACACGGCCGAACCAGTTAGAAGTAGCAGTGTACTTATCCTGACGTGCCATAGCATCATCGTTCCATGTTGCAGGATCGTCTTCAACGTCTTCAATAGTATTTATAGCAGCGAGGATGTACTTGCCATCAGCCTTCACATAGCGGCGAGCCTCCCACTTGTCAGTATACAGAGGACCGGCAGGATCAGTTACACCAACAGCACTCGGTTTGATGTAAGGCATATTCTCATAGAGACCTACAACATCCAGATAGTACTTCTGCTCGAACTCCTGCTTGGTCAAACCGTTGTTGCCGAGCTTAGCCAGAATCAGGTTCTCCATCTGAGACCATGTAACCTTGGCAGAGTCACCGCAGTTGAAGTACATGTCGGGGAACTTAATAGTAACCTCCAGATCGTTAACCTCCTCAGCGGTCTCAACGATACGAATCTTTACATAACCATAACGTACAATCTTGCCGTCCTTGTTCTTCAGGTCAACACGAATCAGCGGCTCGCGGCTGATAGCCTCACGGGTAGCCTTCTTGTTAGAAATGGTCTTGCCATCCTCAGTTACAGAACGAGGAGCAAAGTAAGGAGAGGTGTGATCAGTTACAGCATTACCGTCCTTGTCAACCTGCTCCATGTGAACAGACTCACCGGTTACGTTACCACCGACGGTATAGTCAACCAGTGTGTACTCGTAGTGCAGACCCAGGGCTGCCATCATGGCATCGTCCATCACCTGCTCCTGCTTGTCTGCGCCATACTTAGCGTAAGACTTGTAGTCGTAGTGAGTCTCGATGAAGTCAATCTTAATGATGCTGTCGTATGCAACAACGTGAGTAGCAGGCATGGTAATAGCACCATAGTTCTGCACACCACCTTCCTTCTTAGGATATTTTGCACCCTTATAACCGGCAGTCTCATAGAGGTGGTTTTCACCAACCTTGTGAGTAGTGGCAGTAGGCTTCTTGTTGAACAAGGTAGGACGTGTTACGCCATCAGTACCCTCAACCTGTGCCAAAGCAGCATTATCAGCCAGAGCCTTAATGGTAATCTCGGCAGGAACAACTACACCATAGTCAGAAGTAACAACGGTGTCGCCCTTGGCCATCTGAGCAGCAAGGAACGGCAACTTCTTGCCACCGCCAAATGCATTATTATTTGTGCCAGTAGTTTTATTTTGATCCGCGTTAAGCTCAACATTACCCTTCATCCAAGCAGTGAACATCGACTTCAAAGCAGGAGACTTCACGTCGAATGGAACAGTCAGAGTGCCATTCTCGTAGGTAATGTCTGCCGTGCGAGGAGTAGCACCGATAGCACCAGCAGCACGTGTGTAAACCTCAGCATCGTTCTCGAAGAATGAGAACTCGTAACCTGTCAGATCAGCAGTAGAGGGATTGTAGTGATACTTGGCAATACCGCCATTGGACAATACTAATGTGTCAAGCTTATTTTTATTAGTATCCTTCGTTCTTAACTTTGCAACAGTAAGAGACTGTCCCTCATTTGCCCAAATCTGGTATCTATCAGCTGGGTCGGTATCTTGCGATCCTGTTTCAGTACAATATGCCTTGTCGGTTTTTGCAGTCATGTAGTCCATAACCTTAACAGCAATAGCTGTCTGACCAGCTGCGTCGTCTTGCAGTGTGTAGGTGAACGTACGAGCCTTTCCGGCAGGAGTGAATACGGGCTCAACAGCGAAGGGAACCTCGATAGCCTCAAGACCTTCCCAGTAGAAAGAAGGCATCAGCACCATAGAGGTCAGCTGCTTCTTAACGAAAGCCTCCAGGATGTTGATAGCAGCAACGTTCTCGTTGACCTCCACAGCCAGAGCCTGCATCTTCTCCTTAGCCTCTTCAACAGTGGTTGCACCGGTGAAAGCCTTCAGGGCATCCTCAACGGCAGCAATCTTATTGTTGACATCAGTCAACTTCTCGATGTCAGCCTTGGTCAGACCCAGCGACTCAAGCTTACCCTCAATCTCACTCTTGAAAGCATTCAGAGCCAGTGTCTGGGCAGCAGCACTCTCGTCAACGATAGCCTTCACCTGGGCTTCGGTCAGACGCTCATTGATCTTACCAGTCAGCGTAGCGATGGCAGTAGCAAGAGCCTCTTCGTCAGCCTGGTCTGCCTGAGCGTTCTCGGCAATCTTAGCCAGCAGTTCATTATAAGCAGCCTCCAGAGCAGTCTTGTCAGCCTTCTGGTCGACAACAAGCTTCAGAGCATCCAGAGCAGACTGGTCTGCCTTCGTACCCAGAGTAGCCTCGATGGTAGCAATCTTTGTCTTGATACCGGCAATCTCGGCAGTCAGGTCCTCAACAGCCTTCACACGAGCTGCCAGAGCAGTCAGGTCTGTCTTGTCGGCCTTCTTCTCGATTTCGGCCTTCAGAGCAGCCTCCTTGGTGTTCAAGGTAGACTCCAAAGTAGCCAGTCGCGTCTCCAAGGATGTCTTCAGACTCTCAAGATCAGTCTTCAGCGACTTCTGGTCAATCTGCTGCTGCAGATTCTTGATGTCGTCGTCATAATCCTTACAAGACGTGAACAAACCCGTAGTGACCAACAGTCCTACGAGCAGTGAACTAAAAAACTTTGTTTTGTTCATACGAATTGTTTTAATTAATTAATAAATAAAAAGAAGTTATATATTCTCTATTTTTTCTCACATTTTAACCATGCCTCTTGCGGCAGAAGGTAGGAAAAGAGAGTGTGATAATCTCCGAAACGGGCAGAAATAGAGGCTATTTCCCCCGTTTCTTGCATTTTTCTTTAAATTTTTTTGCACTTTTAAAATACTTTTTGTAACTTTGCGCCCGAAATAGACAACAGACTATATTACTTAATATTAAGGATTATGAAAATGAAGACTTTATTGGTAGCATGCTTGGCTTTAGTAAGCCTGAGCGCTACAGCACAGAAACAACAGAAGGTCGTTGATCGTGTTGATCAGCGTACTGTTCAGGAGTTTGATCACACTGACGTGACAACAAGTTTTAAGCCTTATTGGTATCTGGACCTGCAGGGTGGTGCCCAGTGGACCATCGGTGAGGCAAAGTTCAAGGACTTGCTCTCTCCCAACGTACAGCTGGGTCTGGGTTACCAGTTCTCTAAGGTCGTTGGTGCCCGTCTGGTCTTCAACGGCTGGCAGTCAAAGGGCGGTTTCGACAACCGTGAGATTATGACTTACAAGTGGAAGTATGTAGCTGGCGGTCTGGACGTGACCTTCAATATTTCTAACTTGGTTGCAGGCTGGAACCCCAAGCGTTTCTTCAACTTCTCACTGTTTGCTGGCGGTGGTGCCAACATGGCTTTCAGCAACGGCGAGGCTAATGACTTGGCAGCCAAGGGCTACGACATGGCTTACCTGTGGGATGGCACCAAGTTCCGTCCTTACTTCCGTGGCGGTGCTCAGGCCATGTTCCGTCTGAGCGACTATGTCAACCTGCTCGTTGAGGGTAACTTCAACGGTATTTCTGACAAGTACAACTCGAAGTATGGTAACAACATCGACAAGTACGTGAATGCCCTGATCGGTCTGCGCATCAACTTGGGTAAGACCTACAAGGAGGACAAGCACGAGGTTTATCGCGACGTCATCGTCAACGACACTATCTACAAGTACGTGACCATCGAGGAGCCCAAGCCCGTCAAGGCTGAGCCTCTGCGTCGTGAGGTATTCTTCGTCATCAACAAGGCTGACATCCGCGACAGTGAGTCTGGTAAGATTGCCGACATCGCCAACTACCTGAAGGAGAACAAGGATGCTAAGGTCAACGTTGTAGGTTATGCCGATGCCGGTACTGGTAACGACAGAATCAACGACCGTCTGGCAAAGAAGCGTGCTGACATTGTAGTGAAGTGCCTGCTGGAGAAGTACGAGATTGCTGCTGACCGCATCAGCTACGACTCTAAGGGTGCCCGCGTACAGCCGTTCGCTGAGAACGACATGAACCGTGTGACCATTATGATTGCTGAATAAAAAATAAACAATATCTGTGATAAGGGCTGTCTCAACGATGGGGCAGCCCTTTTTTAAGACTATGAAGCATCGTAACACTATTTTCATCTTGGTATTAGGCATCCTGCTGGTCGGACTTACCGGCTGCAAGGATAAATACAAGATAGTAGAACCTAAAGAGGGACCGGCCCATCTGGTGATACAGCCAACGGAGAGGTATATAGGCAACATCCCACTTGGCAGTGGAGTGATGGAATTTGAATTTGCCATGATTAACGATGGCAGTGAGGACTTGCAGATAGGTCAGGTAGAGAATCTGTGCAGTTGTACCCATGTCGAGTTTGTAGACAAGCCCATCAGCCCCGGACACGGCAGGACGCTGAAGGTGTTTCTGGATACGGGCCAACTGACGCCAGGCGAATTCAGCAGGACGGTCATTGTCCACAGCAATGGTGGCGATGTGGCAGTAGACGTGTCAGGAAACAGATTGAACTAAATACAAAGCGGCGGCTCTCACGAGTCGCCACTTAGTTTCCTTTCTGACTACTGTCATTTTCAGTTATGAGAATGAGAAGCAATCACTCTCCCAACGAACATATCTGCGCCATGAAGCATCTTCACTGACGTACAGATAGTAGACCACTGCTCTGCTATCTTCTTGTCTTTTAGCATAAGGTCAGTGTCGCGCTTCTCGATGACGGAAAAGAATTCGTCCTCCACATTCATGTCATGCCGTATCTTGGCGTCAGAAGCTATGCGTTCGTCTTCCAGAAGATACTTGAACACGATGTCGTAGATAGGATTGGCAACTTTCACCATACTGCTTATACTTTTCGTCTGCAAAGATAATGCAAATCGAGCGAAATACCAAAGGAAAACTTGTTTTTCTTTGTATTTCCGAGATGCAGCTTATCTTCACCATAGGTGAAAGATAAGCACTTTTTGCGAAAACTCCAAGCAAAAGCAAGAAAAAAGTGGCGGCTCTCACGAGTCGCCACTTCCTGACAATTCAAATAAATTTTAACTCTCCACAAAACAATTGCGTGAAGATGGGTCTATTTACTTAATGATAACTTTGAGCTTTCAGCTCGAGCTCGTTCACGCTCGATAAAGCATGAGCGAGCTCTTGCTTTATGCTCACTTAATCACGACCTTCTTGCCGTTGACGATGTTGATACCCTTCTGGGCCTTCTCTACGCGCTGACCGTTCAGGTTGTAGATGACGGCGTTCTCCAGGCTGGTTTCCTCAGCGGTCTTCACAGTCTCGATAGCGGTGGGGTTCACATGACCACCCTCGATGAACCAGCGTGGGTCACCAGTCTTCTCGATGAGCTGTGCAGCATACATGCTCAGGGTGAAGTCACCCTCGGCAGGCTTCTTGAAGCCGGGATCGGTGGTCAGGGCTGTGCCTGTCTGGTCAGAACCAGTCTTGCTGGAGTCTGTCCAACCGGTAGCCTCAGCATTGCCTGCCCAGTAGGTGTTCTTGTTGTAGGTGCGAACAGGACTTGCAGAGTTCTGACCGAACAGCCAGCCGTTGATCTCGTTACCTGTGTTAGAACCAGTCTCGAACAGAATGCTCTCAGTCAGTGTCAGCTTAGTTGTTGACTGACCCTTGATACCGCTGTTGTTGTTGTTCATCTTCTTACCCTTGGCAATCTGGTAGAGGGTGCTCTTCTCAATAGTCCAAGAGGTGGAGCCTGTAGCGTCCTTCGGACGACCCTGAGCCTGGAACAGGAAGCCGGTATGGCCTGCCTGAGACCAAAGGGTTGACTTGGTGATGGTCAGATCCTCAGGATAGCCGTTGCCCAGTGCGAAGACGGCACTGCTGCCTGAGAAATCAATGACATCGTCGTCAATAGAAATCTTCGTGAACACCACATTGCCTGTGTTGTTAATCAGTGACTTGGTCAGGCCCTTAATGGTGAGTCCCTTCAGGATAATACTCTCAACAATGGTATAGTTGCTGTCAGAGCCGTCGGCCTTCTTGGCCTTCTCGCCAGCGACATTGGCAACCTTGATGAAGTCAGCACCACTCTCAACGTCAATCTGCACATTCTCACCGGTGATGCTGATAGCCTTGTCGGTGACGATGCTCTGCTTCACGGTGTAGCGCCCGTTGTCCTCCAGACGGAACTTCGAGAAGCCCTGCTCGACATAGTTGTTGATGGTCTTGGCCAGGTCGTTGTCGTCGTCAATCTCGGCCATAGTGATATACTTGGACAGCTTCGAAGCGTTCAGCCAGCGGGGGTCACCGATCTTGGCCTCCTTCTGAGGACATGCATCCAGCGAGAAATCACCCACTTTAACACCTTCGTCACCATTGGCGAAGACAATCTCGCCCTCTACGTTGGCAGCGATAGCACAGTTAGGAGCACCAGAAATCTCAGAGGCACTGATGTCCTCAAAAGTACCATCGTTCTTAATCCACTGGAACGAGTTATACTGTACCAACCATGATGGTTTTGTCTTATCAAAACCAGCACACAGACCTTTAACGAACTGGCCTTTCTTACCTGAATTCACTACGATATTGTTCTTCACTTCAAAAGACATCCAAGTCGCATCGTTTTCCTTCAGTGTAGACAGTGTTCTACCATTGGCCACATTGTAGAACGTGTTGTTCGTAATCGTCTGCTTGAACACCGAGGCACCTGCATCGTTGCGCTTGCTTCCACTCTGTGTAGAGAAGAATCCGCCGTTGCTCCACGTTGTGTTGCCGTCGCCGCTCAGCGTTGAGTTGGTCAGCGTGAACTGCTCTACGAAGCCTCCGCTGTTGAAGTCGAAGAAGGTCTTGCTGCTGGCACCCTCCATGCGGAATACACAGTTGTCAACCGTGAAGTAAGGAATCAGATACTTCTGCTTGTCAGCATAGAACACCTGACCCTTCAGGCCTGTTACCACGATGTCCTTGAACTCTACGTTGTAGATAGAGGTCAGGAAGCCCTTTTCGTTCTTTTCATTCACCTGATGGTTACGATCGATGATGACGAAAGGATTGGCACCGAGCTGAGAAGCGTCGATGTGGCTAGGATAATCCTTGTCACCCAGGATGTGGATGGCAGAGAAGGTCTTCAGCGAGCGAGTGATGATGTAATTGCCATCAGCCTTCAGCTTCAGGCGGATATAGGCAGGGTTCATGTGCGTTTTCTGGTAATCTTCCAGGAATGCAGCCAGGTCGGTGGGACCGTTTGTGCCGTCCATAGCACCCAGGTTGTCGGGAACGACCTCCAGGTCGATGGCGTCTGAAGAGGAACCGGCATCATACACGATAGGATTGACCGTAAAGGGTACGGCGGCAGTGGTGTACGCGTTATAGCCGTTTGTTGCAGCCAGCACAGCATACATATAGTAAGTACCGGCATTGAGGCTTCCACCAGCGTCCAGCGACCATGGCGTGCCACCTTGGTTTTTGTTCTCCGTGTTATAATAATAAGTAATCTCAGGATTACCATTATATCCACTTACAAGAGGATTTGTGGCCGCACCGTAGGTATAGTCTGACATACTGACCGTACCGGTATTGTCAGCCACGGCAGCACCTCCTTCACTACCACTACCAACGATGAATGTATCTGACTGACCTGGGGCAAGTGTTATTTCCCAAGACCATGCTATGGCAGAGTCATTCCCTTGATTATAATCTGAATCGTGACCGTTATCAAAGACATGGTCTCTATAAATGCCACCGGACCAGTTGCCATACCATAGGTTACCTAATGGAGCACCAGTGCTTGAAAAAACGCCGACAGAATACTGGTACTCTCCATTTTTCATGGTAATCGTGTTTCCTTCTCTGGAAATAGCTGCATAATCATCTCCTGCGAGTTCAGTGTCTGCACAACTTCCCAACTTAAACGTTTTTGTTTCGTTGGTTGTGTTCATTACAGTGTATTTGATATTGACAACCTTTGAGTCCGCTGAAGGGACTTCGGCGGTAACTTTCACCTTAATACCCGTCTCATCAACTTCCTTCTCTGCGTTGATATAACCTGATAGTGGTCCTATCTTGTTTCCGTCGATATGAATATAAGTCTCGTAACCGACGTTATTGAAGGTAGTTCCTCGCCAGTCTTCATTTTGAAAAAGCTCGATGTCAAAGGTTAAATCATTTCTCTGGTAAAGCCGGACAAAGTCGTTTCCGGCCAAAAGAGTTCCATCGCCGATATAAGCTCGCCTTGCTGCCGCAGCCTGTTTCGCTTTCTGCTTTGCAGCCTTGGCCTCCTGAGGCGTCTGCGCCGTCGCTATGCCCGCCATGGCAAGCAAAGCAACCAACATTAAAGTAAGTTTACTTCTCATAATTGTAAAGTTTTTAAATTAGTAAATATAAATAATTATTCTATTCTCACTTAATCACGACCTTCTTTGACCTAAAGGTACAAAGTGTGGCGTTGCAATGAGCTTTCAGCTCGAGCTCGCTCACGTTCGATAAAGCATGAGCGAGCTCTTGCTTTATGCTCACTTAATCACGACCTTACGGCCATTGACGATGTAGACACCCTTCTTCGCGGGCTTGCCGTCCAGCTTGCGGCCGTCAATGGTGAAGATGCTTACGCCATTGAAGGCATCGTCATCTGCTGAAATCGTCGTGATACCTGTAGCCACTAACTCTTTTGCAGCGTTTAGAGCATCGTCCAAAGTCTGCTTTGCAGTATCCATATCACTCTGTGTAGAGGTTGTATCGTTCAACTTTGCTTTTGCACTATCTATGGCATTGCCTAACAAACTTGCTATTACTGCATGCGACTCCTTGATGCTCTCATAATAGGCAGTGGCGTCAGCTACAGACTTGCTCAATGCTGCCTTGCTGGCGTCGTATGCACGCTGGACAGCCAGGTCCGCATCGAGTTTGCTGATGATAGCATCCACCAGTTCCTTGTTTGCATCGAGGCTCTTCGTGGTGTCATACGACAGTGCATCGATAGCAGCCTTGGCAGCGGTAATCAGAGCCGCACACTCCTGGCTGTCACCCTCCTGGGCCTTGTTGGTTGCTTCGGTCTTCTTCTCTGCCTTGTAGTCGGAAAATGCAGTGCTGGCAGATGCAGCTTCGTTGTTCACAACATAGTCATAGGCGAATCGGCTATTAACAACGCAGAGTCCCTGGAAACTGTTATCCGCAAGCCATGTGCGGAAATTAGCATCGCCAAAGGTTGCTGGTTCAAAGACAAATGCATAGTGTCCAGAAGGCAAATCGCCCTTATTGATAGGAGCATTCATCACCAGTTTCAAAGCTTTTGTACCAGCAGGCCACTCTGGATGCTTTGCATAATCCTCATCAGTATACTCCACCAACGTACCCGTACGGTATACATGGTCGAGATTGCCATTATCAGTCAGTTTTACGATACGTCTTGGATCGGCAACCAAATCGTTATACTGATTAGTATAGATAGTAAACTCATTCAGCGATTCATCAGTATGATACATCCCGTAGACTGTTCCAGGATAAACACCCGACATATAATTATACTGGAAATTGCCTGTGGGAATGTCTGTCCCTGGGTTTGGATTAGGATTTGGATTAGGATTAGGTGTAGAACCACCATCCGTAATACTAAAAGTAGGAGCTAATGGCTGTTCGTTCACACCATCATCATAGTACTGGAAAGTACCTACAGGCAAAGAGAGTGTGTAGTTACCTACGGGGAGTCCGTCCACATGAATGATGAATTGCAAATTGCTACCTTCCATAGGTTCAATCAGCGTTGGAGCTGTCAATGAAAGACTCATATCGCGTGTGCCATCTTGAAGAACTTTCACAAGTGTAGCATCTTTCAAAGTCACTTTTGTCACTTCGCCAATGGAAAGTGTCATTGTATTGTTGGTGTAATTTACATCTGTCAGGTCTGCAGTAGGATTGATGGCTGTCGGAGGAGTCGGAGGTGTCACAGGCTCGTCTGATGGTTCAGTGGTCTCCACAAAACGGAATGCGTTGGTCTTGGTGCTCTCGAAGAAGAGAGTAGTCTCCTCCAGACTGGTAGTGACTGCAGGTGTCGCACCGTGAGTCACCTGTGCATAGGCCTCGCCCAGCTTGTCGCCCGATATCTTGTCATTACCCACGCAGCCCTTGATGGTCAGCAGGCCTGCTACAGGAGCCTGGTCCACACCGTCACCCGCCAAGGTCATCTTGGCGATGGTCAGGTTGTTGACAAAGGTTGCAGCATCGGTCACGTTCTTCGCCGAGGTTGCATTATAGTCGTCAGCACCCAGCAGCACGTGCAGGTACTTATAAGTAGTATTGTTTTCGCTATCCTTGCCGGCCTTCATCTTCAGCACGGCAACACCTTCACTGGTGATGCTTTCTACCTGGAAGGCAGTAGCCGTGCCACCCAGTGATACGGCACCGTTGGCATAAGAAAGGGGAATCTCCTGGTTGTCTTTATTTACGCTGGCAATGGTGTACCACTTCTGTGATGCAGGAAGTGCTACTGCCGGGTTATTATAGAATGCCTTGATGGCTGCATTTAAATCGCCGATGGCGGTATTCAATTCATCTTCAGTTGTAGGAATCTCAAGGTCTTTCACTGAAGCCAAAGTAGGAGTAGCATCGTCGGCTTTGGGATATCCTACGGTGCCGATTTTGGCAACCAAGGCTGTGGCTTGCTCCTTCAACCCAGCCATCTCGGTCTTCTTGTTCTTCAGCGGATCTGGAGTCTCTATTAAAGTGTATGTGAGCCTCAAGTCCATATTCCAGAAGTCGTATATGGCATTACCCTTAAATGGGTTGTGTACTGCACCGGCAGGAATGTCGATAGTCCAAATGCCTAGATTTGCAGCATCATTAGTAATATTACCAGTATGCGAACTCTTTACCAAGACGGTCTTTTGATCTGTTTCGTCGATAGCAAGAGAGGCTGTATACATAGGAGTACCATCCTTCTTGATAACGATATCACTTGAACCTATATCTCCAAAAGTGACATCATTGTCGAACTTCAACTTTATTGTTTCAGGAAGCTCTGTAATGTTCCCTTCAGCCGGTGTCACCTCTCTTGGATTAAAGATAGCACGGTTTTCGCGAACCGTTACTGTTGTCGTCATGGCCTCGTTCTCATAACCTGCTCCATCCTTGAAGGCACGAGCGGGGATAGTGATTGTAAATGTACCGTCACTAACAATAGCAGGAGAAACGGACAAAGTCACTTTATTGCCAGATGCACTGGCTGACATCGTACTATTGACGCTACCCTTAGACGTATCGTCATAGTTACCTTGAATGGTTATGCCTGAGGTGTTTTGAACACTCATGTTGCCAGATGCGTTAGGATAGGTAAGTATCAGACTGGAGAACGAGACAGGTGTTTCAGATGCGCTAGGTGATGCGTAAGCAGACAAAACCACTGACGGTTCTGTATACGTTACCTTCATCTTCCATATATAAGAAGAATAAGTAAAGTTGGAGAACTTTACCTGATTTACTGCACCTGAAGAAGTCCACGTCTTCGTTGAGTGGTCATAACTGCCTGGCTCGCCGGCAGCAAGACTAAGGTCGGCTTCTACTGTGGAAGGGTCAAAAACTATTGAATTCAATACAGAACCGGTTGGAACGGAAATAGTCATTGTGGCTCCTTGCTGTAAGTTTAAAAGAAACTCATCGTTGTCCTTATTATATCCAGCAGCAGCTTTTGTAAAAGAAAAACTCAATATATCAGTGTTAAACCCCGCAAAACTATAGAAAGAATAATTAGTGCCTGCAGGTTTCTCATAATTTGACAGTTTAGACTGCCAAAAACTTTCTTTAGAGAAATCAATGTTAACTACACGCTGTAATTGAGCTTGAGCCTGAAGAGTTAAAAACGCTAGGATGAATGGTAAAATTTTCTTCATACCGGTTCGTATTTTATTATATATTTATTACAATTATTGGTACTCTTGGTCAACATTGTCATGACCAGTCTTCACACAGAGTTTCCACTCATCGTCCACCTTGACGGGGTTGAACATAAACATAAACGTAGCCGGTTCTTTGTTTGCAGAATGCTCTGAATCAGCAAAGGTCACCTCGTACTGTACATCATTCAGACCTTCGAGCATAAAAGAGTAATACTTTCGCTTATAGTCGAGCACAGGGAACAAATTGAACTGACGCTTCATACGCTTCTTCATCTGTTCAGATAGCGGTAACAGTTCCTCTGTGCTGTCGTTATATTCATAGAGTGATGCTATCACTTCGTCAATCTTCTTACCTTTCAACAGTTCCATGGCATTGTCGCATATCTGCAGCATCTGAGTCGTGTCAGAAGCCGTCAACATGCTACGGAATTCCTCAATCTGCTCCTCACGGGTCTGAGGAGCCTTGTTCTTACAGGCTGTAGCCA
>Ga0256407_10011344_pt1 | contig 12341 bp, 5 predicted proteins | sample RumenRJG_04DNA_FD_193489 | JGI IMG/M metagenome (GOLD analysis project Ga0256407, IMG submission 193489) | Bovine rumen microbial communities from Lethbridge, Alberta, Canada - RJG_04 | ecosystem: Host-associated > Mammals > Digestive system > Stomach > Rumen | place: Canada: Alberta | collected... | reverse complement strand
ACGAGCTGTTCGACCGTATATTGTTCATCATACAATACAACGCTCGCGCAAAGGCGCCAAGTTGAATCCGCGGCCTCGTTCACCGTGGTACGGATGTCAATCTTGTCATTGTTCATCGGGTCCTCGGAAATCATCGCGGACACCGGGTAACGCTGCGTGTAGGAATAGGAATTTTCCCAGGAGTACGGATCGGCAATGTTGCCACCGTTTCCCTCGGATGAACGCTTTGTCGGGAACGTATAGTCAACAAATCCAGGCTCGGTGTCGCACATGAGGCGAACCGTCACATTCTTCAACTTGCTGTTGTTCCACTCGACAAGACCATTCAGCATGGATTCATAGTTGAACCTAGCCTTGGCGAGGTCGGCGGTAAGATGTTCCAGCGGGTTGATATCCCGTATATTGACTTGCTGGGTGCCCATTAGTTAATAACCCCCAAGAGTGTAATCGGCATGGTGCAGTGCTTGACCTGGTTCGGGTTCCTGATGAGGAACTGATACATGTTGTCAGAGTTGTATTTGGCGCCAAGGATTTCGTACTCGGTAGAAAGTGTTTTCGAAATAGTACAGGTGACCGATACACCATCCGTTCCAGCACCGTTGAGCACGATGCTTCCATAGGTACCGAGCGAAAGTGCCGGGTTATTGGTCGCGACGACCAGGAATTCACTGAACTTCTTGCCGGCCTGTATCGGGAATACAAGGTTCAGGCTACATGCGACAATCGGTCCATAACGGTTGAACGTGATGCTACCGGTATGGTCGAACGGAGCCGTAATAAGCGGTACGCCATCGGCATCCCCGGAAGTTTCCTTGGATATCGTGAATATCTGAGGAGAATCCTTCAAGAAGCCAAAATACTTGGCCATGTCGGCACTGGTACCGGCCAATACATCGCCTTCGGTAAACGTTCCGCCACCAGTAAATGTCGGCTGCGGGAAGCGTTCACTGTCATCGGACGGACGACGGTAGAATATCTTGCTTACCGTGCTGCTGGAGATATAGGACACGTAGGACACAGGCTTGGCGCGTTCAACGTCAGTGAGGTATGCGAGTTCTTCGGCCACATAGGTTTCAGCCGGCATCACGCCACCATTGCCCGTCCCGTAGATGAACGAGTTGATGAACTTCGGATGCGGAGGATCGCTGGCCTCGTCGCTCTTGACCAAGCTCGGGAGAAGGAGACAGGAGATGTCAAAGCCACGTTCGTTCGAGCTATTCACATAGGAAATGGCGGAGTTGACGATGTGGAAACCGCGTCCCTGGTGAATTTCCCAAGAACCGCGCACGCGGCTCGGAAGGTTCACTCGTCCAGAAGACGGGGTCTTGCCGACATTCCAGTCATTCTGCGCATAGAAGAAACCACTGTATGCAACCGTGTTCGGATAATCCACGCAGTGACCCGGCGTATTGTACGGGTTCCTGTAATCGTTGCTGGAGTTATGGTACACCCAGAACGAACGGGCCTCGTCGGTTGCCGTCAAGGCACCCCAGGTGTTGCCTTCAAGGAACAGGCCCTTGAACTTGGCGGAGATGTAGCCGCTGTTCTCGAACGACATCATGTAGTTTTCGTTCGTATTGCGGAGTTCCATGCCATCTTCGGAGTAAATGGCAAGTCCCTTATTTCCAGTGCTCGGGCGCAACGGGCCCTGCTGCAGGAGGACATCGTATGTATGCGCGGCGCCAGTGTAGCTACCGGCACAGATGACCATCGTACCGGCACGGGTTTCGAGGCAGGTAGTCACGTCATAGTTAGCGGACAGGTAGCTGGATCCGGAACGCACGAACGTAAGTTCGCTGTCCTCGCTTGGAGTGCCATCCTTGTAAAGGCCGATTTCAGTACGGGCATCGTTGATACGGGCATAGCCGGTATATTCACCGGAGCCATCGTGCATCATCCATGCACCATTGGCCACGAAGTTGGCATCGTAGTCGCGGTAGCGCGTCTTGTTGTAGTTGCTGACACCAATAACAGCCGACTTGTCGGCAGTCTGCATGTAGCTGTATCCCTGGGCAACGACCAGGCCATTGCGCCTGAACGCCTTGTCGCCGACATAAGAGGAACCGATACCGACCACGAACTTCGCATCCCGGTCGCCACGGTTCATCTGGCCAACGACGGTCTGGTTCACACCACTCGTGAACGTATGGTAGTTCAGGGCAGTAGATGCCTCACCCGGACGCCAGGTACGGGATTGGAGCAAGTTGCCGGAGTAGCTGATGTCCTGGAGTTCCATCGAGTAGCGGCTGATGTATCCACCATTCACCCAGAGGGAGCTGAATGTCTCGCCCTTCGGGATGGCGCCATCAAGCTGCACTAGGTAGTCACCGTTGGAACGGGTGACATTCACCACATTGAAATACAGGGGCTTGAAAGCATAACCTTCGGTCGAAGTGCCCGTATAGATACGGCCATTTTCCTTCCTGGTCTGTGCGTAGATGATGACACTGTCGCCCTTCGAGATATTGATATCCCAGAAACCGTCCGCGACAAGGCTGGAATAGGAAATACGAACCGTATTGCGGCCATCGCCACTGAGGACGCTGGAACTACCATCGGTGGTCAAGCACATGCCGGTGGTCGTATCCTTGATGGCCTCGCATTCGGTCAGCGTAGTATTCGTTGTCGGTTCTTCAATCGTGAAGAAGTAGGTGTAGGCGCCAGTGACTGTTTCGCAGTTTGCCGCGAAGGAGAACGGGCCCACCGCATGCACCTGGTAGTTGGTCGCAAAGGAGGACGGGCCTACCGCAGTGTTGATGTAGCCGCTGGCCACCATGGAATTGGAACCGATTGCAAATGGACGATTGCCGCCAACCGTAGCCGAATTGTCGCCCATGGCGATGCCATTCAGGCCACCGAGGGCAACGGAGCGTTCACCGAGGGCATAGGTTTCGTACCCGAAACTCATGCTGTACCTGGTGTCCCGGTAGTTTTCAAGACGGCGCTGCGGGTTGGAATGGTAGCCCAACAGGATACGCGGGGCAGTCACTTCAAACGATTCGTCAATATCCCAGAGCCAGCTCTTACCACCGCCAACATGGTCCTCCCCATCACCCGGCATGCCGGTAATGGAAATCTTGTTGTAGCCACTCGGGAACAGGTAGGTCTCGTACTGGGAAAAACTCTTTGTAGAAAGGTCGGCATCGTAAAGAGGGGTACGCAGGTTGAGCGGAATCGGGGCGCTGTTCGTCACCAGCTTGGGGGACGAAGAATCCCTGACCAGGCCCAACCAGTAATCGGTACCGTTCTGGTTCTTGTTGGTCGATACCAGGTAGAGAATCTTGGAATGGGTAACGATGGCCTTCGTGACCAACTGGTCATCACCCTTCCACTTGGCATCGCACTTTGCCACGATGTCGTCGAATTCCGTAGGATCGGATGTAAACGGGTCGTACCCGTAGGACCCGTTGGCCCAACTCTGGTAGAAATCATACAGGCGGAAGATATCCGTCCTGTCCAACGTAAGTTCGACCCCGAAGCGCTTGACGGTATAACCATTGGACGATCCGGCAGCAATGCATGACCGTACCAGTGCGTTGAGCACTGCGCGTGAGTTGTATGTTAGCGCGTCAATCTGCTTGGTCAACTTGTACATCGTATCCATTGTATCCATCGGTAACCACCATTAGATTTCTAAGTAAAATGCCCGCATTTGAGTCTTTCGACCACCATGCGGGCATGTTTGACTCTCGGTCTACAGCTTATAAGTTTTCAGGGGTGCTAAATGGCAAAACCACCAAAGCCACCGAAGCCACCACCTATCGGGCCACAGTTGGCCATGCCCATGTACCCGCCGTCCTCAACATGTTCCAGCGGCATCGGCTCGGCAGTCTTCAAATCGTAGATTTCCTGCCGTTCGATTGCCACATCGACGTTGTTGATGAGGCTGGTGATGTAGTGACGGTCATAGATTTTGCGGTTGTGCCACAGGGTGGACTTGTCACCGCCATTCAGACGCATCACCTGCATCAGGCACTTCTTGGCCATGTGGTAGTTCTTGGTGATGAACTGGTACCGAGCGCGGTAGAAATAACCTTCCGGACGGTCGGGGTATTCCTCGATCATCTGGATTGCCCTCGCGCCGAGGTCTTCAAGGTCGGGAACACCCATCAGGTAGATTTCGCAGATGGTTTCGAGCGACTTGAAACGGTTCTCGTTAAGAACGGTTGGGAACTCGTCCACGACCACGGCATACCATTCAGCGGCCTTGCCCAGGTCCTTCATGTCCTTGTAAGAATTGCCGAGGTAGAACGCACCCCTCTGGGTACGGTCTAGCTTCCAGGCCTTTTCAAGGGCTTTCAGGTTCCGGCGGACATCACGGGTGTTCTTGTAGTTCTCGAACACATAGCGGACGCGGACACCATTGGTATGGCCGTTCGGATCCTCCATCGTCTCGTGAATCATCCCGGTGAAATGGGCCTTGTCGCGACGCATGATGCGCACCCTGGGGAACTGGAACGTCTTGGACACCTTGGTGTCCATGACGATGCTGGCCTCGGGATTACGGGCAACGATTACCTCGAATTCCTTTCGGGCAGCCCTGCCGTCCTTCAAGATGTCATTGGCGTCCACCCACATCACATAGTCGCAGTGGGCAAGCGAGATGGCATAGTTCTTCGCGGCACCGAAGTCGAAAATGCCTTCCTCGTCATGGAACTTGCTGCCGACCTCATCGACGACGAAGCCTGGGTTCGGATGCTTTGTACGCCACTGCTTCACCAGTTCGACCGTACCGTCGGTGGAACCGGTGTCAACAATGACATATTCGTTAGCCATGGGAAGAAGGGCATCGAGACACTTGACGATGCTCCCCTTGCCATTCCTGACAACTATGCAGGCACTGAGTGTAGCCATTCGCTTATTCCCTTACGATACCGTTGCCATCGTTGAACAGGACGTTCCAGACCTGCCAATCTTCGTGTTCGAGGATGATGGTGGGCAATTCGTCAGGAGTGATGGTACGAAGTTCGACTTCGACATCTTCGTTCAAGGTTTCCGTGCGGGCCTTGTTGATTTCTTCCTGGGCCTTGATGGCGTCTTCGTACGGTTCAGCGTACACCTTGATGCGTTCTTCGAGCGCATTCAACTGTTCCGTGCTGAGCTTGGTAAGGTCGGCATTGGAGTTGACGCCGGCTTCGTGGAGAAGATTGATACGGCCACGTTCATATTCGAGCCACTTTTCATCGTTCGGGAAGCCTTCCTCGATTTCCTTGGCTTCTTCGTTGCAGCGCTTCATGTCAACGGAGAAGGCATAGCGCACCTTGCTCGGGATTTGACCGCCGAAGATCTTGTCGGCGTTTGCAAAGATGTTGCGGAGGTCCAGGAGGTACTTACGCTTGACTGTCATTTTCATAAGGTTTTCTTCCTTGTTGCGTGTTTTACACAAGGAAAACTATACCCTTTTAATGTTTCCATTCGTCTGGTATGAATTTCCAGCAGTCCATGGCACATTTACAGTCGCCGCAGCACAAAGTTTTACGCAATTTGGTGAATTCCAGGGCATATTTGTCCGGCCACTCGGTGTACATGACCGCTACCCGCTTGCATGGCAGCGGGTGACCATGGGGGTCCATGTAGCCCATCCGGTCAAACCCGTGGGCCTCTCCCGGTATCCGTTCGTCATTATACCCGATTACCCGGTAGTCCCACCCGTTTTCCTGGCAAATCCGTTCCTTTTCCTCTCGGTCAATTTTGTCAACGATGAGGATTTTGTCGAAATACTTCGGGGGATTGTCAAGCTGATGGAACGCGGCGACCCTGATGACGCCATTGGCCGGCTGAATAGGGATTGAGCCGTTGGTCTTGATGATTGTCCGGTACGAATGCGCGGAAAGCCATTCAACCAGTTCGTCTATCCCCTCATACAGGGACGGCTCACCGCCGGTGAGTTCCAGTACCCACCTGGCCGGGTCCAGGTTCGCCTCCAGCCACGGGATTAGCCGCTTGTTTGTCAGGGCGTACTTGGGCGTCCCGGTATTGCGATACTGGGCCATCGGGCAATGCCAGCAAGTGTAATTACACTTGCTGGTCAGGGATATTTGGAACATACCGGACATTAGGTAACTATTGCGCCGCTTGAGATTTCGATATTGTTGGACGATACCGTCACCTGAATGCTACCTGGGGTACTCGAAGCCGTCGATTGATAACGGACACAAATGTATTTCAAACCAATGAACGGTATAGTGGTCTGGAACATGTATCGGCAACATCCGACTTCGCAAAGAGTAGCATAGTAATCGGAATCGCTTCCTTCAAAGCTACACCTGATGACGGGGGACATGCCCTCCCCAAGCATTTCGAGGATGTCAGACACATAGTCGGTTCCATCCGGGGATTCCCACGTATTGACACCTTCGCTGTTAAGCGGGTACAGGGTACCGTCACCATTGTTGAGCGAGATGATGTTCTGCCCAACGCCACCGGAACCACCACCCGCCTTCTTGGCGAGCACCAGGTGCATCGTACCATCGATTTCCTGCTTTCCGTCGATGGCCAGCACCATGCCGGCATACGGGCAGTCCGTCGTGCCGGTAACGGATACCGGACTGAGCAAGTTGGCTGTACTGCCACCCCATCCAGAAACCGGGTTTTGCTTGATGTATGCAACTGGCTTGGAGACATGGCCCAACTTGATAAGACCGAAGTTTTGGTCACCCGTACCGGTCGGATAACCGGCAAGAGCAATGCCGCCGGTGTAAACCATCGGAACCTTCGGCTTGCCTATCATGGCGCGAATTTGGGCACGGGTCTTGCCCTTGAACGGATCGGTGAAACCGTGCAAGTCAGGGTTATTGCCGCGATACGTGTCGCTTTCACTCTGGTGAGCTTCCGCATACTGCGTAACGGTACCCCAGGAGACACTCATGTCGGTCGGATCATGCACACCGTCACTGGTGCTGTATGCATTCCAAACAGCCTCGCCATCGGCCCTGGTCTTGCCGGACTCTTCGGCACAATGAGCCCATGCTTCCTTGTAGTTGTCGAAGAGGTACGGGTCAATCATGAACGCACTTGCATTGTCCGGATCGTTCCAGTCAATGGCCCACGTCTGAGTTGGCGAAGAGTCATTCGGCTGAGAATAGTAAGCCACCGGGTGCTGGAAAATACCCATCACAGTCGGGTCATAGTTGTTATCCAGCAGGACAAGTGCATCCTTGAATTCATTGGTGGCATACGGGTCAAGTGAGCCAAGACCCAGGTTGCAGCCACTGTTAAAGATGTGAACATCTTCAACAGTCGGGAACACCGGAAGATCACCATTAGCAGCATAAGCTCTACCGGCGGCATTAAGGGTAATGCCACCGCCAACCATGGAAACAAAATGGGCGTTCGTGTATGCACCGTCATTGCCATTACCGACGCACAGGATGCCGTTGATGTTATTTCCGGGGCATCCCAGTCTATGGCCATTACCCACACTGATGCCCTCTGCCCAGGCGCCGGAGTTTACGCGATTGCTGTTGGTCGAACCCAAGTCAATCGTTTTACGCCATGATGAGCCACTCGTGCCGTTATTGTAATACATTTCACGAACAACAGTCGTCCTGGCAGAATACTTCGGGTGCTTATTGGTAACTTCAACGCCACGGTAAATGTTGTTCGTCCCGCCGCTCAATGCAACGGTTGTGTACATGCTGGCATCTTCATTCCATACCGTCAGGTTTCCATCACCGATAATGGCGTATGAACCATCTTTAATAGTTCCATCGGCAACCTGGGCATTAAAATCAGCAAGCGAAATAACCGTATCATCATAACGATTACCGGCATAGATACCATTGCCAATAGCAATAAACGATTGTGTTTCAGTCGGTATAGTTCCACCGGATCCGACCACGAGCGAATACTGGGTACCACCGCCTACACGACCGCCATCCATGGTAATGATGCTGTTATTTCCACCAGCGTACTGGTTACTACTCTGAACCGGTTCGTTCACCGAGAAACCACCGATTTCAAGACCGCCATTGCTCAGTATCAAAGAACCGCCAACCGGCTTGTGAATGTTGGCCAGTGCAACGATGCTATTATCCAGAGACGGCGCAGTTACATCGGTACCGAGATGATCATTATATTTCTTCTCGGAAGTAGAAAGATAATCATGCAAATTGGCTTCAAGCGCAATACTGTGACTAACATCAACCTTGCGGTCAAGTTCCTCGCCCTCGATCCAATAATGGTCATAGTTCGAGGTCCCCTCGCCGAGCATGATGCTACCATCAAAGTTGCCATAAGTACGCCTTGCCGGATTTTCGCCGAAACGAAGTACCAGCGAGTTTGTCACGCTGCTTGCCCCAGTGCCACCAAAGTATGCATTTCCGGTAATGACGGAACCGGTAATAGCACCATTGGCACCATAACCGCCACATACACCGGTCTGTTGCATCAGCCACATGGAAGCCGTAATGCCGTTAGTCATCAGGTTGGTGCCACTCTCGTAGAAGCTTCCACCAACGATAGAGTAATGGAGCTTTTTCAGCTTGGTAGGACGGTTGTTTTCAGAACCCTGAATGCCGATACCATCACCAAACACAATGGATGTGTCACTGTCCTCTATGTCAAATCCGGACGCACCAACAATCGTCATGTTGGGGGAATCGTCGCACTTGACCGATTTGGAACCGAGGATGGTGGCATAGTCGCTATTGCTATAAACGAGATTGCCCTGAACGAGCGAATAGTCACCGGCAGCGGCGGTAGACTCGCCGAGAGCCAGCGAATCGACACCAACGGAGTAACCGTCCGAGAACAGAGGCTCGGCATCGGCATCGGTGATAACGATTGCCTGGTACATGTCGGTGCTGCCGACGTTGAACGTATTGAACGTAACTTCACCGGTATGCACATCAATCTTGGCATATTCAGTCGAGCTCACCCAGATATACATATTGTCCGGGTCGCGAGCAGCAGTTTCACCGGGCACCTTGTAGCCGGGGTCAACCACGTTGGTAAGGAACCAGTTAACGCCCATCACTTTCAAGATGGTAGTGACTTGTTCCTTGGTGATGCAATCCGTCCGCGGAACACCGCCAGTCGGAAGATAACCCTCGCCATAAACATAGGAATCTGGAATGGTCGTAGTCGTGCCGGATTCCCAAGACGAAATCGAATGCAAAATGCAGGATTTCATCGCACCGGATGGTGCACTCTGGGTCAGTCCAAACAAGGACACGATGTCCTTGCCGTCACCTTCCTCGCAGGTATAGATGCCGCGAACGGAACCTGCCTTGTCCACACCATCCACAAGGTTCTTCAAGTAATCGTGGGTATGGTTCTTCAAGGCATAACGACTGAGGTCAAGGTCCTGGCTGCAGCATTCCTTGCCGGCACCGCCGACCTGCTGCTTGATGGCATTCACTTCAAGGGAGAGGTCCGTCATGGCCTCGGAGAGGCTGGCGGATGCAAGAAGCTGGTTCTTGAACCAGGTGGTGGCATCGCGCTCATAGAGGTCATAGTAGACCGCGGTGCGACGTTCAACTTCATCGAACTCGGTATTACCCAAATTCAAGATGAATTCGAGACTGAACTTTGCAACGCCACCCTCATCGGAGGACGGATTGTCCGAGATAATGGTATCGTTGATGTCAGCCACAGCAAACAGGATCGGCTCGGCATCGCCATCGATTTCAAACTGGACTTTCTGGAGGTTGCACTCGTCAGTGGAGCTGTCAGTGGAATAGCGATGTACGGTCATCGGGACCGCATAGATACCAATACGGTTGAACTTGAAGCTGATGTACTTGGATTCGTAGACGGCGCTTTCATCGGCTGCCTGGTCCTCGACGATACCACCATCTTCATAGTTGAGGGCGGTGTAGCCGGTATCGGCAGTAACCGGGCTCAGGTCAATGCTGAACTTGATGGCGGATGCCAACGGCTTCCTTGCAGGGGAATTGTCGGCATACTGGGTTTCGGCCACCTTCTTTCCATTGTCATTCACCACATTGTAGTAGCTAATCGGGAACAGCTTCGTGGCCTTGCTCATGTTATGGCAGGAGGACACGGAAGAAACCCCGTAACCTTCGGCGCTTACGGTGCCATGGAACTTGTTGAAGTTCGAAATCGAAGAGAGCAACGCTTCATCGCTGACGGTCGTATCAGCTTGGGTGGCACTGGATTCCTTCCACCCATACTCGTCACCATCCCTGGTGCCGACATAATAACGGTAGTCAGCAGAAACCGGTGCAGCTTCCTCTGCAGGGGTAATCGTGGCAACAGTTGCGTTACTGGGTTCACCGCCATAATAGAGAGGCGCCGGCAGCGGAATCTGCGACGGGATTGTCCCATCGGGATCCGTACCCATGTAAATTGCGGCGCCCTTGCGTTCAAGCGTGTTTTCACCATTTCCGGTAGATTCACTCTTCCATGCAACGAGACGGTTACGGTTAGTGTTTACATCATAAACGTAACGGTAGTTGGTACGGATGCTCTTGTCATACAGGGTCAAACCAAACAACGAAGCGGCAGCGGTATCCTCGGGATTTGTCTGAGCATACCCGTTAAGCATATCGCCCTGCCAAATGTTGAAGATATAGTCACCCGTCTGGGTGAGCGTGCCAGAACTGGCGGCCACATCGAGATTATCATTCTCATGGTCGCTTACATACGCAAGACCATAATATCCAATCCAGTAACGCGGCGTTCCATCCGCATGGGTGGTTCCCAAAAGTGCCGCACCAGCGGTCGTCAGTCTCATGTTTTTCATACGATTATAAACCCAGTTTTTACGAAAACTAGTTTATAATCCTTTGATGTCCGGGATACGCTAGAAAGCGCAGTTCGTCAATGTCGGATCGACATATTCCGGCTCAACCACTTCATCCTCGTCGGATACGCCAATCGCGGTACCAAATTCACCCACGCCGACAATCGGGCCTGTAATGGAGACATTCAGGTCGATTTCGCCGACATACCTGAGAAGGATGTCCCTGAACACCACCTGGATAGGCTTCCATACGCGAATCTGTTCCCTGATGCGCTTGATATCATCCTGCTGGATGGCAAACTGCGGGAAACGGGAGTCGTCAGTAAGAGCAATATCGATGTAAGGCGTTGATACCCAAGAACCTTCGAGACTTCCTTCGGTAGTGTCATCTTCGAGCCGTCCCACCACTTCATCCTTGTTGAGCATCTCCTCGTAGGGATGCATCGTGTTGGTGTAGAGGGTAAGGACATCGCCAATGACACCGAAGGCACCCATGAGCATCTTCAAGCCGGCAGTCGTGCCACCGAGGGCATAATACTGCGGCAAGTTCAGCACGGCCTCACGGATTGCGGCCTCCTGCTGCTTGACGGTGCGGTACAGGTTGCTGGTCTGCACATCGTCCGCCATCGGGGTGAGGTCATATCCCATGAACCTGGCCAGGTACCCGATGAGGTCGAAGTCAATCACATTCGCATCACGGAGGTAGGCCAGACGCTCGATCTTTTCAATAAGCGGGTATTTCAGGTCGGGCACGCCCTTGAACGAGGACTTCATTCCCGTGCGCGGGGCCACGTTGGCATAATCCTCGCCGGACGAGTATTCCGCATTCGGGTCTCGGGTGGTGTCCATCTTGTCGATGGCAGGCTTCTGGAACACCGGGTTCCTGACCATGAACATGCGGGAAGCGTAGGCCCATTGGTTAGACTTGGCCACATCCACATCAGAGTATGTGGTGTACTTGTATTCATCCTCATCATCCTCGGCAGCGGCTTCCATGAAGTAACTGTTGAGGTACTCATCGACACTGATTTTCCTAATCTTGATGATGCGCTTCTTTTTCAGGATGCTCCAGCGGGCGCCTTCGCGCACCAGGTAGGACATACGTTCGGACGGAACCAGCTGGCCAGCGGCAATTACAATATCGCCGTTCTTGAACTGATACTTTTCCCCGCCGATGCTTTCAAGGCGCAACGCATATTCATTGACCCTGTTCGCCAGGTTATCCATCCCCGGAAGGGTTATCACGCCACGGTTGATTGACATTCCAGAAGCATAATCGCCATACACGATGTCCAGGACCACGTTCATCTTGTCCGGAACCTCGACCACCTTGCCCATTGCATACATGGACAGGCCCGTGGTTTCGTCGAAATTGTCGAACGCGAACCCAAGAACCGCATAGTCACCAACTTCAAGACCGTGCTCGTATTCGCACATGAGCGACACGCTGGACCCGTTTTTGGAGGTCAGGGTAGTACGGTTCTTACCAGTAAATGTCGCCTGGGAGCTAACCTTGTCCCATTCAATCTCGTCAACGGTAAACTTGTACCACCGGCATTCCCGGAGAATCATGTCCAGGTCGCCGATAGGAGTGCCCACCTTGGCATAGTCATTGTACAGACGCATCGAGATT
>Ga0256407_10011338_pt1 | contig 12346 bp, 14 predicted proteins | sample RumenRJG_04DNA_FD_193489 | JGI IMG/M metagenome (GOLD analysis project Ga0256407, IMG submission 193489) | Bovine rumen microbial communities from Lethbridge, Alberta, Canada - RJG_04 | ecosystem: Host-associated > Mammals > Digestive system > Stomach > Rumen | place: Canada: Alberta... | reverse complement strand
ATCCTGCTGAACTTACTGGTTATATCCAGATCTTCCAGAACTTCGGTGCTGCTATCAATAAACATCGTAGTGCTATATCTGCTCCTGCTGCTGATGAAGAAGAAGGTGGCGGATTCGGAGGTGAAGGCGGATTCGGTGATGCTGGTGATAATTTAGGTAGTGACATGGGTGGTGGATCTGACTTCGGTGGAGGTGAAGGTGGTAGTGACTTCGATAACCTCTCTGGAGGAGGTGGCATGGCTGAAGCTACTGGCGATAACCTAGGTAGTGAGTTAGGTGCATCTATGCTAGCTAACCTCTATGTGAATAATGCTAAACGTAATGATGAGGAGAAGTAGTTATGTTAGATAAAGCTATAGAGTATGGTAAAGAATATCGTGAACCATACCGTGGTGCGAAAGCTTGTGATAAGAACTGTCGTAACCATGGTAATTGCGAATGGTGTAAGAACAACCGCATGTATAGGTCTAACAGATTAGAAGAAAAAATTAAATTCGATTTAGCTAATAAAGAATAAAAAAAATATACTGCACGCCGTAATAGTGTGCAGTATATCTTCCTATTTTTATGCCTACTTATTACAGCAGATCGGCAATGCTGATCTCAGTATTCTTACTGAGATTGATAACCTCCAGGTTGCTGACCTGGAGGCCATGTCTCTCAGCAATCCAACTGATGATCTCTGGTAAGCTTTTATGATCACCAACATTGTTGACATCTGTATAACGACCAATCTTGCCGTTGAGCACATATGTGACGCTCTCAACAACAAAGTAGCCTGACTCCGGATCATTTGCCAGAATATCAGTTAAAATGTATAATTTAGTCATATTTTTTTCTCCTTGATTACATTGACTAATTACCAAGTTAATGATGTATATATGAGAAAAAATGATAAACAAAATCTCACCAGGCTAGTATAGACTAGTGAGATCTTTTCCTAATAGTTTAAACTATTAAGTTATTGTTTATCAGTAATCATAAAGCATATTGTTTAAACATCTGACTATACGTGAATGTATTCTTGCACGAAATTGATCCCAACACATAAAATCAGTGATTGAAGTATCGACATCACTAACGTCTGCAAGTTCGTATTGTATCATATCACCTGCAACCATCGCAAACTTGCTACACATTTCAATCTGTAGTTCGTAAGGATCACATGATGGATCAGCAACGCCTAGACTAAACGTTGGTATAGGCTTAGTATGTGTTTTAGCGATAGCGTCTAGAACTCGTTTACTCGTAGCACTATCTGGAAATTGTACCATCCGTTCTATACACCATTCATACAGCTTTATTGCTAAGCGTACTCCATTTTCACAGTCCTTATGGAGTGTCGGTTCCTCAATATAAATATCCATTTTTCTTCTTCTCCTCTAATAGATTATTGAAAATAAGATTACCCGTCACTCTAATTATGTATATACAAGAAAAAAATGATAAACAGATCCCCACCAGTCTATACTAGACTTGGAGGATCTTTTCTTAATGATTTTAACAGTATACCTGTAGTTTTTAGTGTTAGCAATATGTTTAACTACTTAGCAGATTTTTTGCTGAATATCAGCCCACCTAGACTGGTCGTTCCAGCTATCGAGATCATATTCATCCATAATGGTTTTAAGATCTTGTTCAGTTAACACATAATTAGCTGGTCCTCGCATACGCTTATACTCAAATAACTTGATTTTATCATAATGCAGTAATACCATAATTAGACGATACAACTCCTCGCATATATCACTAATCGCTGTCTCATGTGTGATAGGGTGAGTGAATTGATATGTTATACCAATATTTACTTCTTTACCGTATACAATTGTGGATGAAAATTTGCTACCATTACCATAATCACCTAACATAATTGATACATCATCAGCACACTTGATCTTGAATATTGATAAGACCAGATTTTCACCGTTCTCTGGTACGACAGTATATTCAGATCCAAATGATTCAATATCGTTGTGATTACTTAATATATACTTCATAGTAGTAACACATGCTAGCTGAAAAATAGAGGTACACCATGATTCATGTTGCTTTACTGCCGTTGGCCTACACGAATTAATATCTTCAATGGTCATATAAATTCCTTAACATAAAAGTAAAAGAGAGTGTCATATGACACTCTCTATCCATATTAACTACACACTCAAAGTTTATTGTTTATCAGTTTCGGTTGGTTGTTGTGGAGTTGCTAGGTTAGATGGTGTTATATCAAAGTCTGTTAGCCTACCACAATTATTTTTTATGCTACTAATCAGCTCAGGGAGTCTACCTGATTCATCCCAATTAAGTATCATGATGATAATATCTGCTAGCTCATACCACCATGTGCCTTTAGGCCAGATGTGGTAATCATTGATACAAGGCGGTGGTGTTAGTTCCACCATATCGTAATTGAGCTGAGCTGAAAATTCTACATCATCTGGAAAACTATCATCAGTTAATGAGCAGAATATCCCTATGGTTCTGATATCAGGAATAACAGCGAATTCAACAATGTTACCATCTCTGAACCTAATAGAGAAAACGTCCATTACTTTATTGGAACGCTTATACTCAGCATCAATCTTAATCTGTCGCCCATAGGCTGCAATGTTGCTATAATTAGGTAATACGTTACTGATGATTGCGTACATACCTTGTGCAAAATAATTGAAGAAATCAGCATTATTTTCTTTTTCATTTATCGACATTTCTTCTACTCCATTCATTTGTTATTGTCCGTAAATACTTTTATTGAATCCTCTAATATTGTATCAAGGGAATCATGCACATAGTTTAATAATCCTCCTAATATTCCATTTACCTTATCAGAAAATATTGGCAGATACTTCTTTTCTAGCTCAGGAATGATATCAGCATCATACTTACGAGATAGAAATATTGCAAATTCTAATGGTATCGCTCCGGATGCATCTATTTCAGACAGTGAATTATATATCAACTCTGTTTTCTTGATATAATATTCTTCAAAGATGTCTAAACACACCAGTTTAACCTTCTTTTCAATTTCAGCATCAAGTTTATTACCATCTTTATCTTCTATCTTAGTTGACTCAATGAGAGCCCATACACCAGATACATATAGTTTTTGAAGACACTCTTTTATTTCTTGTTGGGATAATATTCTATCCATATAAACTCCTTAGTTATTATAGTAATTACCCAAATATGTAATATATAAACAAACATAAACTGAAATAAGGTACTACCTATAACAGGTAGTACCTTAGAGTCTAGTTTTGTTAGGAACAAAAATATGAAAATGTCGAATCAGAAATAGTTAAGTCTCCCTGAAAGAACAGATAGAAACATCAGGAAGAACTTAACCATGGTTTATATATGAACTGTTTCTGTTTCACTATATAGTACTTAGTATTAATAAAATACACGATACTAACCTACATAGATACGATATCCATTGAGTGTGGTGTTATTATCGTGATTAACTCGATATGCAGTACCACCTTGTTGCTGCACTAATAATTGACCTGATTGTTCCAATAATACCACATGGCTATAGCCTGATCTGTGAAAACAAATCGATGGTGCAGTATTATCCGTGGTTTTTATTTGTAATGTACTACCATTCGCAACACCACCTATACCAGACCAACCAAGCGATGTCGCACCGTTCGTCTGTAATAAATTTCTATTAGGTTTATTACTTAAATCATTATAAGATCCTGATGTAGCTACGGTAGCCAATGATGGGAAATCAGTGATCTGAGACTTAGTGTGAGTGTGACCACTTAATGCTACAACAGTACCATTCTGTTTTAACACTTTTGCATTAAATGTACCATCTGTAGCGAATGTAAAATCTGCGGTTTGTGCATTACTGCCTGAATTGTAATTAGCATCAGTAATATATGACAAATGCAATACGTTGCTTGTGTATGGACCACAGTCCCAAGATCCTTGATATGATTTGGCAGACCAGCAGGGCACATATTGACTATCTCCAGGACTAGAAGCCGCGATTGTTCTAAACGGAGCAGCATTTCTACCTTGAACCCAAGTTGTAGCAGCGTTATTTTTACTTATATTTCCTGTTATAGTACCGCCACTTAACTTCAAATAAACAGAATCGTGGTTATGTGAACTAGGAGTATAAGAACTTGGTTTACCACTAACATTATTCCATGCAACTGAACCAGCACTTCCACTGAAATGTCCAGTTGACAAATTGATACTAGAAGTTTCTGTACCTGCCCCATAAAATCCAATTGTGTTTGCCCTTTGATTATGTTTGAAACCCCATGGTGCACTAGATCCTCCGAGTTCATCCAAGAATATCCAAGTATCTCCTTCCGGACTCGAATCAGTACGACCACCACCACTTCTTAATAGTGCATTTGCAGCATTCGCACTATTGTTGTTTCCTTGAACATACCCTGCACTATTTGCGTAGTTGCACGAACCTGAGGAAGTTATATATCCACTATCATTAGTTAATTGAGAAGTATTCGAAGGAATAGTAGGAAAATCTGTTATCTGACTCTTTGTATGACTATGACTACTATTAGCTTTACCACCTAATGCAGTAGTCACCCAGGTTTTGATATAACTTAGTATTCGTGATACTCCGGTAGGATCTAATCTAGCCATGATAGTATATCTCTCCTTTAATTAAAATTGTTGTGTATCATTTCATAACAAAAAAATAAACCACACACCAATCTAGGTGTGCAGCTTATTCAATTATTATGCAAATTCAATTTCGGCTTCAGGCCATTTTTCTTTAGCCCAGCTAAGAACTTTTGGCTTAGCATCATTGATAGCGGTGTCATTACGACAGTTATCGATTTCATCCTGACTGCCAGTAACCACGTAGTATGGCCATTCAGCAATCAGCTTTCCATCACAATAGCAATCTGCAGTTATTGCCCAAAACGGTTCTTCAATAGTAGCCATCTGGGTTTCAAACTTAATAATAATCTTCATATTTTTACTCCTATAGATTATACCAAGTTAATGATGTATATATACATACTGCTGATCATCACAACTTGGTATCTCTTACTTATTTCAGTATGCTACAGTGATTCCAGATAAATGGCATATGTGCACTAAGCATACATAACAGAGCATATGACATTTCTCTTATCTCATCCTGAGCATGACTATCTAGTCTAAGTTCTAGTAAATGCTTAATTTCTCTAAAGTTCATAGTAACTTGTATACTGGTAGACATAGCGTTAGGGAAGATACAACGTATATCCTCATTACGGATACCTAGTTCTCTTAATCTATTCATTACCGGGATCATTTGACTGAAGTAGTTATGTACTTCCTGTAGAGCCTCTTTATTATCTAGGATCTTACTAGGTACAGTAAACTGTAAGTTATCAGTATCTTCTCCAATATAGCGTTGACTTGCCTGGGAGAAGGAAGCGATACGATGTCTAACTAACTGATGGGTTAATGATCTACTAACGTTATTTAAACGGAAAGTTAATACACCATGTTCGAATGGTGATTCATGATTAAGATGTTTAGCGATAAACCTACATGCACTTAAATAACGATAAGCCTCAATTCTTTGTGATTCAGCTGATGCTGCTATATTGTTATCGATCTGTTCGAATAGTTCATTAGGATTTACTCTTTCTATAACTTTAGGATAGTTAAACCTATTACGATAGGCTTCTATCTTAGCAGTAAATTCCTCATCATCTTTAATAAGATCTTCTTTTAATTTAGCTATAGACTGTTCATCTACTGGTATATCTTCCCAGGATGGAGATTTACTATAACAGGTACGATAACCTAGATAAATTAGCCTAACTTCATTAGCAAATGGTTGACAATAGTAGTTTAATGTGCTATTAGTTCTAAGTGCTATAGAAATATCACCATACTTAGTATAATTTATACATGATTCAACATTGTTGTCCATAATAAACTCCTTAACGATTAATATAAGAATGACTAAAGTATATATGCAATGCATAAAAAATAAAAATACAGAGAGTGGATATTACTCCACCCTCTGTATAATTAGGTTTTTAGGTGTTAATTATTAGCAAATTACTTACTAACTCTAGATACATAAGAAGCTAATGCGTTGATAGCAGAACCCTGAACATTTTCAGCAATACGAACTGCAGTAAGCAGAACAGTAGACTGTTTAGTCCATTTCATGCAGAGAGCTTTAGCTCTTTCGAACTCGCTGCTCATGCTGTTATGGAAGCCAGTCAGAGTACTACGATCACCTGTATTGAGTGCTACAGTATCATTTGCTTTCATGAACCAGTTCTTGCTATTATAGGAAGCAAGAGCTTTACCTGTAAAGTCAACCAGAGTCTTTGCATCTTTACCAACCTGATCAATATCAGTCTGAACCTGTGCCAGCTCTTTATAAGTTGATTCGATTGCATCAAGTTCTCTTAAAACAGCGCTAGGGCTGCTAAGTTTCTTATACAGAGTTTTGATTCCAACTGATTTACCTTCAGCATTGCTGAGTTCTTTCTTCAATGCATCAACCATACTTTTGAGTTTATCAGTACCACGCTCAATCTCAGTTACAGCGCTTTCACTAACATCCTGTGATAAACCACTGGTGTCTTTTAACTGATCTGGTTTAAGACGTACAGAGAGTTCTTTCAGAATTTTTACAGAGGTTTTACCATCTTTCAAACATTCTTTAATACCACGCTGCATATCTTTAGCAGCAGGAGATTTCATTACAGCAAGTACAGCAGATACATCAGTTACTGTGTAAGTATCATCAAGATCATCTGAAGATTTAAATGTAACATTGTGTAATGTAGCACGAAGTTTTTCAATACGTTTACCAGTGTTGATAAATTTGCTCTTGAACCAGTCAATGATTCTGAGAACAAGGTTATATACACGTTTGCACTGTGTTACAATCCAATTCCAGATACGTTTAAATACACCACCCTGATCATCTTCCATAGCAGCAATAAATGCAGCTGACATCTGACTACGTGGAGATCCTACACTGTCGATAGATTCGCAGCTAGGGAATCTGTAACCGATCATGTTGTTGAGCTGACCTTTGTCATTATACAGAGATAAGAAAGTTCTGTCGATACCGAAACGTTTAACATGACGATACATCATCAGTAACTGATCAAACATCATGTTGGTAGCTTCAGCAGCAGTTTCTGTTTCTTTAGCTTCACCTTCGATTTCAGCACCTTCGGTTGCGATTTCTTCTGATTCAACTTCATCAGCAACAGATTCTGCTGTAGTATCGCCTGACTCAGGTACAGTTACTTCATTATTGATTTCGATGTCGCCGTCCATAAAGGATTCGAAACCTGGGAATAATTTATTTAAATCTGCCATTTAATTTGACCTCAATAAATTTATTGTTTTACCTACGGAGTAAAACGTGTTATCGCGATAAAGTTATTAATAAAACCCCTTTTATTAATGACTCATATTATCTACCACATTCAGCTGAATTTAGAGTAGCTGGCTTATGCAGTGCATAGAATGTGTTTACATACCTACTTACTAAATCGTGACCTGGTTTACCTGCACATTTATCACAACCCATCATTTTGAATAATCTCTCATCGGGAGTGATATATACAGTTTCATCAGGTTCTACCAGAACATCTTCTAGTGCCATATAGCAATATGGTAATAGTCCATTAGGTATCTGTGTTGGAGCACGTCCCCATGGGTAACTATAACCATTTGAATACAACCAGTCATTACCTATATGCAGCTTATAGATAGCACTTAATACTGTACCCCATGCATGGAATACTGGTATACAGTTAGCACTAGCTTTAATATTACGCAATACTTTAACACAGATATTAGATAATTTTTCACAGAAGATGTAGGCACCATTACGGTTACTTCCAGTATACATATGTATATCTTTATCCATTTCAACGTTAGCGCAAGCGATCTGATTAAGTAATTCGAACTTACTAAAGATAGGTCTACGAATATAAGTTGCAGTATTAGACATGACATCATCTAAATTAGCAGTCAGAACTTGTTGTATCTCAACATTGTCTGCATCATTCTCTAAATCTTTAAGTATGTTGTTAATACTGTTTATACTAGCAGCATCTAACTGAATAGTAGATACACGGTTAACGAGCTTAAGCTTATCTACTAAATCTTCTATGATTCTAGTAAGCAAATAAGCATTATAAGCACATAGTTCTCTTCTATGAGTACGATAGTACTTCTTAATCAGATCGTGATTATCTTTCCATGCTGTGTTAAACTTTTCACCATATTTGTAAGCTATGTATGGAGAAGTATGTAGTACATCTGCAGCACGAAGTACATCGCACAGCAGTAAGCACTTACATACACTAGTCTGGACTTCTTCATCCGTATATACGTTATAAACGTTATTGATGTTTATCATGGTGTCTACTTCCCATTCTCAAATGCTTCTATCTCTTCGTCATACTCAGATATCTTAACATCATAAGCTTTAATAATGTTAACTAACTTAGTATACTCTGGACTGGTAGCATCCATCTGAGACAGTTCCATATTTAACAATGCAACATGACCCTCTAACCACTCTTTAGTTTCACGATTACGTCTATTTCTAGCAACCTTGTAATCATCAATGAAATTCATGAGGTGGTCAAAGATATTAAGCGTAGACAATGCTGACATGATAGTATCAAGTACATTAGGAGTATAGAAGTGTCTAACTGTATTAGCATACTGATTTATACTGTTAAGTTTACCATTAGCACCTAATACTAAATCAGCATTGTGGCGTTTGATACCTTCAATATCACGTCTATAGTTAAAGTAACCATCACCATCAATAATCTTATTAACTGTCTTAGCAACATCATTAACAGTTTCTAACATAAATGCTTCACGGTATCTAGGTATACCAGCAGCCATGTTGTTAGTAACTTTAACTAAGTATGAATATAAGAATTCAGTAAACAACGCTACTCTAGTACTTTCTTTAATCAAACCTAATACAGTAAGATGACTGATATGGGTATCATAAATAGTAACTGTATCCTGAGTAAAGATTTCATCTATATTAGACATAATCTCATTCAGTACAGAAATGAATTCAGTATTAGCTATACATAAACTACTTAAGAAGCGTTTACGTTCAGCAGCACTAGCTTTACTGCTAAGATTCTTAGCATACTTATCATAAACATCTTTAGCTTTATCGGTAGCATCTTTAAGTGCAATAGAAACCTTATCTACATACCACTTGTTCATAAGCTGATCATCAAAAGCTGACAATACATGCACACAGGTAGTATGAGTTTCAATATTCTGAGTAATTAAAGTAATAACATCTTCTTTAGACAACTTTTCGAACTTTTTAGTTCCTTTAGCTGTTTTATCAGTTATAGTTTTAACAATACTGCTAAAAACTGCTCCAATATCCATTTTTTACCAACTCCTGTGTTAGAATTTAATCATGCCATTGTTAGCATACTGTTTCATCATTGCCAGTATGTCAGTAGCTTCTGTCTTAGCATTTTTCTTTAACTGATCGAAAGTGAAAGTAGATGAATGCTGCATACCGTTGAAATACATATCAACACGGTTGTACATTGGGTTAACTACTACTACGATCATTGACATAGTGCTATTAAAGAACTTCTGACGGTTAGCATAGTTCTTAAAGTTAATGCCATTGCTAGAACAAGCTTTAGCAAAGTTCTTATCATCATAGATCAGGATAGTATTAGCAATATTCTGTCGATTAGGTGTAATTTGTGCTAGTTTCATCCACATATTCGATATTGCATTTTCCTTACGATCTATCATTTCAGATAAGATACCAGTTCTATCTTTACGTAAGGCATCTAATCTTTTACGACGTAAGTCATTACCTAATAAGAAGTCGGTAAAGAAACTGATTTCACCAGCAGTCATCTGTAACCAACGCTGAGATATAGATGGTTTAAAGTGGATAGCAATAAACTGCTGTGAAACATCAGTAGGTACATAGATAGGACTAAGCTGTATCAGCAGATTAACATTAAATTTACCATAGTCTTTATGGTCAAAAGTTACCTGTACAATTCTTCCTGATGGGATTGGTACATCATTCATGAATTCTTTAGTTCTATACTCAGTTTCAGTATTACGCTGAGGATCGTGGTCAGCAGGAGTACTTTCCCCCTTCTTCTTTTTACCACCAGATCCATTTCCGTCATCATCAGCATCACCTGCTGGTGCATTTGGATCTGCAGGAGTAGTAACGGGATCTGCCATCGTGCTACGTATACTACAGCCTTCGAAGTACTTAGACATCAGATCATTAGCAAATTCTACCTTATAATCTTCGGTAGCTACTACAGATAAACTATCACGTACTGTCTTAGTACTAGTTACCTGGCGATCAACATTAATTGCGGTTAAAATAAGACCTGCATACAGGTTCATTAAGTTCATCATTAATGGATTGAGTATATCCTCACCACGAAGTGTATCATCTATAAATACTCTACTATTTATTATAGTTCTTCTAGTATACTGAAATAATGATGATCCAGCACGGTCTTCGATACCTCCGTTGTTGAGAAAATTAACTAGTGAGCCAAAACTCAAATCACCATTATTATTTACAATCTGTGCCATACGAATAGCCCCTTATATAAAGTTGAATTTGGTCATAGAATAATAGGGATTGTGGGTACTGCTACTATTAATAAGTAAACTTTTAACTAAGTTAAAAATTCTATCTTCAATTCTATGATTATTTACAGTGATAGCGAGGTGTAATTTACTATGCCTACTGATAACAATGATGCAAATTTGGATGCCTTAGCGTCTAAATATAATTTGTCAGATCTGGATGATCTTATCCATAGAACTACTCCGACGATAGAAGCTGAAAAGGTACAAGCTAAAAGTAATGACGCTGTTGGTATACCAACTAGTACATATAACCGACCAGGTACATTTTTTGATAATACTTCTGATTGGGTTAAGTTCGGTAATACCATCCTGAATGAATCATTTCAATCGATGGGTACAGGAAGTAATACTAACATCTTACAGAACTTCCTATCTCGTCTAGATCGACATGGTAATACTTACGTACCATTTAACAACATGAATTATGGTTATACTTTTATAACCAGACCTAGACTGAATATGACTAATGGTAATCTAATTTCTCATCCAGTACTTTCTCTATTAACTAGTGGTGATGAAAGAAGTGTATCTTTCATGATGCGTATGCTGTTAGATACTAGATTAAGTAAAGGTGAGGTTATCTTTACTTCTGAAGATAGTGATGCTAAGCTCTTTCATGAACGGGCACTAAGGAGTCCATTATTCGATTGCCGTAATCCATTCTTTACACCGTTGTGTAATGGACTAACTGGTATATCTGGATGGCCAGATGTTAACCTTGAAGCAGCTACTATGGGTGAAGATTTCCATAGTGGTGACTTTACTTTCATTAAAGGATTTGACTTTAATATTCGTAGTACTGAACTTACCTTAGAGTTTAATGATGTACAAGGTTCCATCATACTTTCCTGTATTTTCTACTGGTGTTTGATGATGGCATTACAAGCTAAAGGTGTAGCGATGGCTTATCCTGATGATATCTATTTACAGCGACTAAATTACACTGTATCTATATATAGATTCATTACAGATAGTACTCGTAAAAATATCCTCTGGTGGAGTAAAGCTACGGGATGTTTTCCTAAGATGGCACCTATAGGTAAATTGTTCGATGTTAGTAATGGTGAAGTATCTATATCTTCAGCTAAAGCATTCAGTGTACAGTTTGCTGCTAATGTTATCGAGTATAACAACCCAGGTATACTGTATGATTTTAGAAGGTTAATGCGTAACTATGTTAAATCTAGTGAATTCGATGATCCTAGCCAATGGCCTATAGTACCTGATAACCCATCTACTGGTACTCCATTACCGAACTGGAACTATATGGGTTTACCGGATATTATTTCAGATCCAAGTAGGTCTGATGGTATTCAGTTGGTATGGAAGACCAATAAAGCCTACAGTGATAACTGGCCTGCTAGTAACTTTGAAAATGGTAAACACAAGGTTGATGCTGCTATCGAAACACTAATAAAAGATCGTGATAGAACGCTTTATGGTAGTAATGCTGCTACACAGGCAACTAATGCGGCTAATAATACTCCAGCAGCAAATCCGCCTAGTAATATACCAACTTCACCAGCTAATGGAAATAAGGATTAAAATATGTTTGAAGACAGATCTACTTTAATAGATGCATTAAAGAATCCGATGAATATAGCATCTATGGCTCTTGACGAAATAGAACAGCGATTAGGTGGTGATAAAATCGTAGCCGATCCGAATACACCTTTTTGTCATCTAT
>Ga0256407_10011335_pt1 | contig 12348 bp, 8 predicted proteins | sample RumenRJG_04DNA_FD_193489 | JGI IMG/M metagenome (GOLD analysis project Ga0256407, IMG submission 193489) | Bovine rumen microbial communities from Lethbridge, Alberta, Canada - RJG_04 | ecosystem: Host-associated > Mammals > Digestive system > Stomach > Rumen | place: Canada: Alberta | collected... | reverse complement strand
CGGGGCCTTGCGGCACCGCTCTGGCGACTGCCTTCGGCAGCGCTCTTAGGTCGGTGGATACGCTTTGCAGTTCGCGCACCTCTCTCAAAGTTGTTTTTTCCAGTTGTTCCGGTTGTTTCCAATCTCAAACCGCCCGGGTGAAAAACACAGATGCGCCCTTTCCGTCGCATTCCACCTCCCGCTCCCCCCTACCCATTAGATCAGATAGAATTGTTTAGATAGAATTGTCAAAAACCGGAACCATGAAATGAACTCAAATCCTTCATGTCATATTATTCCGCATAGAATTCTCATTCCCGTTCAAAAAGAGCGACTTTCGCCTGAAAATCATTGCGATTGAAGGCTTTATGCCATCGGAAATACGCTTTTCACGCCCGTTTTAGAAGGCTGTCTCAAAAGCAATTCTCTCTATGGGATTGTCCCCGTTTGCCTCTGCTACTGTAAAAGAAGCTGAAAAATGGCAAAAAAACGCGGCAATATGCGGAAAACAGAGACTCGTGACCGCAGGACAGACTGTCGCGGGCTTACTATTGCTGAAAAAAACAAAGCACCGCTGTGCATCTTCTGGCTAAAGAAGGTGCATTGCGCGTCGGACCGATTTATGCCGCTATTGCAAACCTAAAATCATCCATCGTGCGGAATAGATCGCTTTCGATGGAGTTCTTGCGCGTATTCCGGTCTCTCCCGGAAAACCGTTTCAGGGGAGAGCATCGTCTCGATTTCCCTGAACAACCCGGAAAAGCCGCCGCTGTCATCGGCCAGAAGCAAATTTATTATTTTCTGGCGCGGTTCTTCCAGAATTCGGGTTGCGGGGGAGGGGTCTTTGACGCCGGCTATCTGTCTCAGTCTGGAAGCAAGCGCCTTGTAGCGCATCAATGTTTTATATTTTGGGGACAATTCAGGCAGATTTTCCTTGAGCCAGCCGCGTATGCCTCCATTGCGCCCCACGACATCGCCGTTTGAGTTGAAATGCAGAGCGCTGTCCACATAACATGAAAGATTGTCAAGAAGCGTCCCGAGCCGCATCATCGCCTCTCGGGATTTCTTGCGTTCGTTCCATGCTTCGGCGATTTCACCGGGGGAGGGCATGGGTGCGTTGATTTTGCGCTTCGCGACTTTGCGGCGTTCTGCGGCAAGCGCTCTCCGTCTGGCTTTCTCGCGGGCATAATACACCGGACGCCTGACTATTCGCAGGCAGCGGTATAATTCGGATTTGACGCGCTCGCGCTTCTCGCCGTCGGCAATAGAAGTCATGCATCGGCACATTTCAACGCCGATGTCAGCAGCCATGTAGAAATTGAGCATCAGGAAAGACATCCCCACCTTGACGTACGACGCACCGTAAAGGCCGGCGGCGGCCATCGACACGCCGGCTTTCCGCCATGCAATGTCATTGTATTCAAAGAAGCTTCTCGTCATGTGGAACGGCCTGATGTACTTTGACCTGTCCTTTTTTCCGTACCAATATGGCGAATGTACCGAAGTTTTTGTCATATCCGCATCCGTTGGTGTTCGTTGCTGTCCGCAGTGTCCGTTGGCGCCCGCAGTGTCCGCTGGCGCCCGCAGTGTCCGCTGTGCCCGCAGTGTCCGCTGTGCCCGCAAGGGCTCGCAGTGCCAGATAGTGCCGTGGTGCCCGAAAGCGCAGTCAGTATATCATAAATGAGAATTCTATGCGGAATAATTCTAATACCAGATGACGACATGACGTCAGGGCATCCTGCCGTCCGTCGAAGCGACGCACAACCCCTATTCTGAAAATTTTGAATGAGAAGCGTCAATTCTCCGGTATCGCTTGCCGAAATGTCCGGATTGCGGTATCATTCATGTCGCGTTCAGAAAGGTTATCGCAATCGGGCATATAATGTATGCAGTAAACGGTCTGGAATATTGACGCGCCATCTCGAAAAATCGGATGAAAAACAAGCCAGACAAACTTGAAATCGACAATATTGCAGAGAATATCGCATAAAAATGTCCAACCGGTTTCATCGCTTGTCAAACAACCCAAACAGGGAATAAAACCATGACAAAAGAGAAAACATTGAAGTCTGCCGCGATCGCCGCGGCATGTGCGGCGCTTGTTTCATCGTCGGCTTTCGGCATCATGAAGGAGCTTCAGGGCTTCCGCGCCCCGCATGGCGGCGCGAAGGAGGCGGTGAAGGGGTTTCTGTGGCTCGAGGCGGAGAATTTCTCCGACTACGGCGAGTGGCGGCTCGATACGCAGTTCACGCACAAAATGGGGAGCGCATACCTCGTCGCCGCCGGCGTCTTGAAGCCGCTCAAGCCGGCGACGACGCGAGTCGATTTCCCGAAGAGCGGCGTCTGGCGCGCGTGGGCGCGCACGAAGGACTGGCTCCCCGAATACCATCCCGGCAAGTTCAAGGTGTCTGTCGCCGGGAAGCCCGGTCGCGAACTTGGCGCGAGCGGCAAGGACGGATGGCGCTGGGAGTTTGCCGGCGAATGGGAGCTTCCCGCAGGCGAGGCGGATGTCGCGCTCGTCGATTTGACGGGCGCCTTCGCCCGGTGCGACGCGCTTCTTTTCACGCAGGACGCCGCATACGTCCCGCCGGACGGCGCGGCGGAATGCGCCGCGGCGCGGCTCCGCTTCACGGGCGCTGACGCGGAGCGCGTCGCCGACTCCGGCGAATACGACCTTGTCGTCGTCGGCGCGGGGCCGGGCGGGCTTGGCGCGGCGATCGCCGCCGCGCGCCACGGAGCGCGTGTCGCGCTCGTCCACGACCGCCCCGTCCTCGGCGGAAACGCCAGCAGCGAAATCGGCGTCCCGACGGACGGCGCGGCGGTTTCGCACCGCAACGCCCGCGAAGGGGGCATCTGCGAAGAGGCGAATCTGATGAGCATGGTGGCTCCGGACTTTTCGATTTCCCACGCGTTCAGGGAAATCGCCGATTCTCTCCCGAATCTGACGGTATGGGACAACCAGCGCGTTTTCGCCGTCGGCATGGACGGCGAACGCATCGCGTCGGTCGAGGCGCGCAGCACGCTCGACGGATCGCGCCGCCGCTGGCGCGGGCGGATTTTCGTCGATTGCACGGGCGACGGCTGGGTGGGGGTCTTCGCAGGCGCGAGGAGGATGTACGGGCGCGAGGCCGCGAACGAATACCATGAGAAGCAGGCTCCCCAAAAGCGGGACGACCTAACGATGAGCGGATGCCTTGCGAGCGCGACGGCGGAGGTCTACCGCTACGGCCACATGTACATCGGCTACAAGCAGCGGCGCATGGGCGACGAACCCGTTCCCTACGAGACGCCCGAATGGGCGAGAATCCTCCCCAAAGGGTTCACGCGCAATGTCAAACACCCGGAAGGGGAGTGGTGGCTCGAACACGGCGGCAGGTTCGACGACCTCGAAGACCCCGAGAGGGCGCGCGACGAACTCGTGCGCATCGTCTTCGCCTACTGGGGATGGCTCAAGAACAATTGGCCGAAGAAGGACACGATCCGCAACAACGCCCTCGTGGAAATATCGCACATGAACGGCAGGCGCGAAGGCTACCGTCTCGTGGGCGACTACATCATGACCGCGAACGACTGCCTCTCCGGCAGGATATTCGAAGATCGCATCTCGTACGGCGGATGGCCGCTCGACACGCACGACCCGCTCGGCATCGACAACCCCAAGGGCAACGGCTACTGGAAGCACCATCCCAAAGTGCCGATCTACACGATCCCGTTTCGCTCGCTCTATTCGGTCAACGTCCCGAACCTCATGATGGCAGGGCGCAACATCAGCGTTACGCACATCGCCCTCGGCTCGACGCGCGTCGAGTCAACCATCCTGACGCTCGGCCAGGCGGTCGGCACGGCGGCGGCGGAGATGTTGAAGGACGGCCTGATGCCGCGTGAATACGCCGCCGATCCGAAGCGCATACGCCGTCTCCAGCAACTTCTCCTGAAAGACGACCAGTACATCCCGAAGGTGGTGAACGAAGATCCGGAAGACCTCGCGCGCACGGCCAAAGTGTCCGCGACGAGCACCGTCTCAAAGAAGAATTCGCCGAATCCGAAAGACAAAGTCCATCCGCCTGCGCCGGAGCGCGTCATCGACGGCATCTCGCGCGACGTCGGCATCGAAAGACATTGCTGGGTCTCAGATCCCGCGAAACCGCTTCCGCAGGCGCTTACGCTCGAATTCGCGAAGCCAGTCACGGCGCAGGAGGTGCGCATTACATTCGATTCCGACTTGAACCCGCTCCATCCGCGCGGAAATCCGCTTCCGCCCACGCTTGCAAAGGCGTATGCCGTGGAAGTGTTCGACGGTAGGGAATGGACGACGGTCGCCGCCGAGAAAAGGAATAAGCTCCGCCTAATGGTGCACAAATTCTCCGCTAGGAAGATCGAGGCGGTGCGGATACGCATAGACGAGACGTGGGGCAACCCCGCCGCCCGCATCTTCGAAGTCCGCGTCTATTGATTCGCATTCACGCCAAAATCGCCGCGTTTCAAAGCCTCTGCGCGAGGCAATTTGCGGCATTGCCTGAATTTTTCACCGGGTTCCGGCGGTTGCAACCTGATTGCCTGAAATCAACGCCCCGAACATTTAAACCAGACAAGAACAGGCTTTGTGTCGCGAGACGACAGACGCGAGAGATGTTTGCAGCGTCCCGCCACTCCGACTGCGCACAAAACGCTCAACCGCCGACAGTCCGCATGCGACACGCAGATACCATCTGCATGACGGCTATCATGCAACTTTTCCGTCCTCCAAATTTGGCATCTCTTCTCAATCAGCGACACACTTGCGCACGAAACGCAAAAGATGACACATATTTCAATTCACGCCCGTCTTGCGACGGGCGACACCTTCGCAGGCTGCAAATCGATAGAAGTGGAGTTTCAATTCACGCCCGTCTTGCGACGGGCGACAAACCCCCGACTGCACAAACAGCCGGGAGCATAAGTTTCAATTCACGCCCGTCTTGCGACGGGCGACTCGCGCTCATCAAACTGTTAAAGAGTGCGTTAGTGTTTCAATTCACGCCCGTCTTGCGACGGGCGACCCGGAGTAAAGTCAGGTGAAAGCCTGTGAATTGTTTCAATTCACGCCCGTCTTGCGACGGGCGACTTTCCCGCTTTCTGATTCCGCTTTTTTTATAATGTTTCAATTCACGCCCGTCTTGCGACGGGCGACCGGCATATTCGCTTCCGGTTTTCTTTGGAGGGGGGGTTCAATTCACGCCCGTCTTGCGACGGGCGACATTTTCCCTTCTAATCAGTTTGCGAGTGTCCAGGTTTCAATTCACGCCCGTCTTGCGACGGGCGACTTCGTCCCAATCATTAGGCGATTTAGGGAGCAGTTTCAATTCACGCCCGTCTTGCGACGGGCGACCGGCGGCAAGCGTTGCCTACAATCCCGGCTTAAGTTTCAATTCACGCCCGTCTTGCGACGGGCGACTGCTACTCGCTATATCAGTTTTATACGAGAACTTGTTTCAATTCACGCCCGTCTTGCGACGGGCGACGTAGCGGAGGATTGCAAACCCTCCGCCCATCGAGTTTCAATTCACGCCCGTCTTGCGACGGGCGACGCCTCTGCCGATCTGCCGAAGTCATACGAAGGCATGTTTCAATTCACGCCCGTCTTGCGACGGGCGACCGCACTGGCAATAGTGCGCGACGATGTATGCCTTGTTTCAATTCACGCCCGTCTTGCGACGGGCGACCCGAAGAAAAAGCATTAATAGAATCTTGAGGAGTTTCAATTCACGCCCGTCTTGCGACGGGCGACTGTGCTTTGCGCTTAAATGTGGGTGGATGGTTGTTTCAATTCACGCCCGTCTTGCGACGGGCGACGAGTGCGGCGGGCGCGCCGTTCGCATCGGGGAGTTTCAATTCACGCCCGTCTTGCGACGGGCGACCGCAAGGCGGCATACCCTGCGACAGCCGCGCGGTTTCAATTCACGCCCGTCTTGCGACGGGCGACTATTACGCTCCGAGCGCAATGCCGGCCTTAACCGTTTCAATTCACGCCCGTCTTGCGACGGGCGACCGCCGCCGCGCGCGGCGAAAGCAATCGACAAAGGTTTCAATTCACGCCCGTCTTGCGACGGGCGACGCGCGCCGACTACCAGCTGCGTGACGTTGTAGTTTGTTTCAATTCACGCCCGTCTTGCGACGGGCGACCCAAGGCGTACGACCGCGAGCGCGACTTCCTGATGTTTCAATTCACGCCCGTCTTGCGACGGGCGACTCCGAGCTGGTGGGCAGTCTCGTGAAGTCCGGCATGTTTCAATTCACGCCCGTCTTGCGACGGGCGACAAATCGACCTCGAAGATTCGGTGACATTTGCCGTTTCAATTCACGCCCGTCTTGCGACGGGCGACACCTACGGCGCAAGGGATGGCGCACTTCATCCCGTTTCAATTCACGCCCGTCTTGCGACGGGCGACCACGAGAGGATGTCCGCAAGCGGGCTCGGCTCGTTTCAATTCACGCCCGTCTTGCGACGGGCGACTCCGTGGTCTCGGCGATCCTGCACAGCTCCGTGTTTCAATTCACGCCCGTCTTGCGACGGGCGACTGAGAAGTTCGCGGGAAAACGGGAGCCCAACGGTTTCAATTCACGCCCGTCTTGCGACGGGCGACCGAACGCCATCACGCCCCCCAATCCGGCAAGAGCGTTTCAATTCACGCCCGTCTTGCGACGGGCGACGCTTTCATCTCGTCCACACGTTTTTGGGTGATCGTTTCAATTCACGCCCGTCTTGCGACGGGCGACCTATCGCGCCGTAGGCCACGACGCCGAGCAGGAGTTTCAATTCACGCCCGTCTTGCGACGGGCGACCTCCTTGGGATGGAGATCGCGGTGTTGCGGATGGTTTCAATTCACGCCCGTCTTGCGACGGGCGACCAAAGATACCCGGCCCCTTCGATTTAAAAGCGGTTTCAATTCACGCCCGTCTTGCGACGGGCGACTTCTATTGCCAAAATCCCCGAATGATTGGGACGTTTCAATTCACGCCCGTCTTGCGACGGGCGACCCGAAGAAAAGAAAACAGCAAGCACCATGAACTGTTTCAATTCACGCCCGTCTTGCGACGGGCGACTACTTTTTGACAGTTGCAGACCAAAGCGAACCAGTTTCAATTCACGCCCGTCTTGCGACGGGCGACCGCTTTTCTCGCCGATACCTACGAATATAGGCGAGTTTCAATTCACGCCCGTCTTGCGACGGGCGACGCGGTCTGATTGTCAAGGATATGAGGGAAAGCGGTTTCAATTCACGCCCGTCTTGCGACGGGCGACATAGATAAGACTTGCCGCGCCTTGGAACAATTCAAGTTTCAATTCACGCCCGTCTTGCGACGGGCGACCAGTCAGGCTATTGCCCCCCCGGCATGGCCTGTGTTTCAATTCACGCCCGTCTTGCGACGGGCGACCCCGAAAAAGGGCAAGACAATCGAAAACAAAGGTTTCAATTCACGCCCGTCTTGCGACGGGCGACATCTTCTGACGTAGCGCCGGAGTATATATACATAGTTTCAATTCACGCCCGTCTTGCGACGGGCGACCCGTTTTGCGCGTGTTGGGCGTTTCCAAAAGTGGTTTCAATTCACGCCCGTCTTGCGACGGGCGACGCGCCTTGGTCTGAATCTCGTCAAACGTATGGCGTTTCAATTCACGCCCGTCTTGCGACGGGCGACCGCTCAAAGCGAAATACTCCACCCCCCGCGCAAGTTTCAATTCACGCCCGTCTTGCGACGGGCGACGAGATGACAAGACCCCTGAACTTGCCGTCGACCGTTTCAATTCACGCCCGTCTTGCGACGGGCGACTTAGTAGAGATTTTCTCACCGCCGCGGGGGGTGTTTCAATTCACGCCCGTCTTGCGACGGGCGACGTCTTTGCGCCGTGTCTTGCGCCACGCATCGGTGTTTCAATTCACGCCCGTCTTGCGACGGGCGACAAACTTCTGACGAGAGCAACAACAAAACCAAGGAGTTTCAATTCACGCCCGTCTTGCGACGGGCGACTCGCCCGTCCTGCTCGATGGGCAAGGGCACGTGTTTCAATTCACGCCCGTCTTGCGACGGGCGACCATGGCATTCGCGGAGAAAAAACGCCAAGGGGGTTTCAATTCACGCCCGTCTTGCGACGGGCGACCCGTCGGCGTGAACTCCACCGCCGAAGGAGAGGTTTCAATTCACGCCCGTCTTGCGACGGGCGACACCCAAATCAAAACCGACGTCGCCACGCTTGTAGCGTTTCAATTCACGCCCGTCTTGCGACGGGCGACCCTGTCTTGTCGCCTGCGCCATCTACTGAAAGGAGTTTCAATTCACGCCCGTCTTGCGACGGGCGACTCAAGGCCGAATGCCCTCCGGACTTCCGTTGCGTTTCAATTCACGCCCGTCTTGCGACGGGCGACCGGGTGACGCTTTGGCGGGTTGTTTTTGGGGTGTTTCAATTCACGCCCGTCTTGCGACGGGCGACGCCCGGAAAATCGGGGTTAGTAATGGCGTAATTGTTTCAATTCACGCCCGTCTTGCGACGGGCGACAAAACCTCACCGTCCGGAAAAATAACAAGCAAAGTTTCAATTCACGCCCGTCTTGCGACGGGCGACCCTGCAATTCATGCCGCCAGACAAAACCACAACGAGTTTCAATTCACGCCCGTCTTGCGACGGGCGACATACCTGTAAATATAACCCATGCATAGCGTCTGGAGTTTCAATTCACGCCCGTCTTGCGACGGGCGACCGCATCCCGCTTGTCCGTAATATCTACATAAGCGCGTTTCAATTCACGCCCGTCTTGCGACGGGCGACCCGCTCCGCCGGGGAAGTTCTTCGCGTGCATTGTTGTTTCAATTCACGCCCGTCTTGCGACGGGCGACGCCCCGATACAGCAAGCGGACAACAGCAAGAAGGTTTCAATTCACGCCCGTCTTGCGACGGGCGACGATTGTCCCAGGTTGTGTATGGTCGATATGAATTGTTTCAATTCACGCCCGTCTTGCGACGGGCGACTGTATAACAGGCCAACCGCTGACGCAAACGATAGGTTTCAATTCACGCCCGTCTTGCGACGGGCGACCAAACTCGCGTTGAAACTTTGAACGGATTTTCTGTTTCAATTCACGCCCGTCTTGCGACGGGCGACGTTGCGCTTGCTTATGTTTTGACAAATGGTCAAGTTTCAATTCACGCCCGTCTTGCGACGGGCGACCAGCAAGCGTACAACAGCAAGAAAGGACAACCATGTTTCAATTCACGCCCGTCTTGCGACGGGCGACTCCTTGCCGCGCGCCGCGCATACATGGAGCAGTCGTTTCAATTCACGCCCGTCTTGCGACGGGCGACCTTAACAATAAAACGTTTAGACAAGACGAAGAGTTTCAATTCACGCCCGTCTTGCGACGGGCGACGTGGCGACGAGGTACAGACAGAAGAGAAAGATGGTTTCAATTCACGCCCGTCTTGCGACGGGCGACTTTAAGCACATATAAGCAAAGCCTGCAACAGAAGTTTCAATTCACGCCCGTCTTGCGACGGGCGACCCTTATCGGTTCGGCTTATTCCCATTTATACCGTTTCAATTCACGCCCGTCTTGCGACGGGCGACCGCAGAAAAACAAGGCTTTCTGCGACTTGTCGCCAAATCAGATCGACGAAAGCGGCAACAGGATAGCATATTTTCTGCCCAATCAGCGCAAAATCACATTAAAAATGTCAAAGAGCCGCAAACACATTCCGCGAACCTCCCGGCTCATTCGTGCGAGCCATAGGTTCGCGGAAGGATGTTTCCATCAAACGAGCAATGCGTCTGAAACGGGATCGACTGTCGTTTTCGCTCCGAAATGGAGCACTTTGCCGTTGTAGTTGTTTCCCATGTTGTAATAACGAAGGCTGTCTACCGCAGGATCGCAAATAGATTCGAGTTTCGCCTTCAGGACAATCCACTGCGTCCAGTCGAGATAACACTCGAATACCGAATTCTGTACTCGAATCCCACAGTCGAGGCAGGCCTTCGCGACTCTTCTAAGCCTGCGCCGCCCCGATGCGTCGACCGTGTTCACGTCATAACTGACAATCATCAGCACGGGAAACACTCCTACTTGATTATAAAAGGCGGGTATGCGTCAAGATCCTTGCGAAGATGCCGGGCAAGCAGCAACGCCTGCAGATGGGGCAGCAACCCCGCCGGAACGCGCTCTTCGAGAAACGGATGAAGGATCATTTCCTGTTTCTTCTTCTGCCATGTCTGCAAAACCGTCTTCCTCGCTTCTTCCCTCATTTCGACCGCACCGGACTCGGTGGTTTTGAAGTCTCGCGGCCCGACTTGCCGGAGATTTACAAGCGAGAGCGCGACCCGGTCGGCGAAAATGGCGCGGAATTCTTCCATCAAATCCAAAGCAAGGCAAGACCGCCCGGGGCGCACCTCGTGGAGAAATCCGATTTGCGGATCAAGACCGACCCCCTCCAGCGCACCTCTGCAATCATGGGCAAGAAGCGTATAAAGATACGACAACAATGCATTCATGGGATCGGTCGGCGGGCGGCGATTGCGTCCCATTATCGAAAACTCTTCCTTCTGCGCCACAAGCAGTTCATTGAAGCACCAGAAATACACGGAAGCGGCTTCACCCTCCAAACCCCGCAGGCGCTCGACGTCCGGCGGGGAATCCCTGACCCGGCGTATCACATCCGCATGTTTCTCCGCCGCATCGCGCAATACGGCGGATTCTCCATGATCGCGGATTCGGCGCATAATGACATTGCGGGCGTTCAGCAACTTGCCTATCACAAAGCTTCGCGCGATATCGCCTTTCTTTCCTTTGTCTTCGTATGCACGCATCTGTGCAAGACGCAACAAGACGTTCCCCGATACCGGCCCTGTCACGCGAGCAAGAAACTTCCCTGATTCCGACATGAATGAAACGCATACACCTCGCTCGGCGCAAAGGTTGAGAAGGAACGGACTCGTCATAACATTGCCGAATGTGACGATCCCTTGCAATGTATGGATCGGCAGCCGGAGAAGCACGTGCTTATCCTTATCGACAACGACAGTTTCGCCTTCCTTGCGGAGATATGCGTCTTGGGTTGTGACATAAAGCGTATTGAGAAGTTTCTTCACTGGCAAATCTCGTCAATCTGGTTGCGTATCCAGCGATGTACAGACACCTTGTCGCCGACATCGCCAGGACGGCAGACATCAACAAGTGAGCAAGCGCGGCATCCCTTCGTTAGGACCGGTGGAGGTGTCAAACCGGCCCGTATAAACCCCCGAACCTTATTCGCTACATTTTCTGTCAAAATGCGCAAGCCGGAATCGAACGCAACATCCATCCGTCGCCGAGTCGCGCCATAGAACAAAGCCCCAGAGGTGATTGCGACGCCAAGCATCTCTTCCAGGCACAACGCCTGGGCGCAAAGTTGCACGTCGTCGGCGCGATGCGGCTTCGGCGCGCCGCGCTTGTACTCAACAGGGAACGGTCGCCAATATCCGCCGCGCCCGGGCAACCGCGCCGCCACTATCCGCCCACTTCCGTCGAGTGCCGATTCCTGCCGATGGAACTCCACCATGTCCGCGACACCCGTAAAGCCAAGACGTTGCGATGTCAGGCGAAGCGCCGTCGCGGAGTGGACGTCCTTGCGCGTTTCGCCGCCCCTTCTGTCGACGCGCTCGTGCAACTGCCGTCCGGCGGCCGTGAGGAAGTTCTCGCTCCAGACGCCCTCGACGTGAATGAGAGCACACTGCCGCGGGCAGAACAGATAGTGCTGCAGCGCGGAAAGCATCACTGGCGATTCTTCTGACGAGATGGCTGACATTGGGAGAAGGACTTCGGACATAGGACTTCTGACCTCCGAGAATCGAGGACTTCAGACTTCGGACATCGGACTTCCAGGACTGACGCGAAGCGGCTTTCCGAGGGCTGAACTCATAAGTCCGAAGTCTTTCCCTCTTCGAACTCCTTGATCGCCTTGCAGACCGGATAGCCGGAACATCCCCAAAAAGGTTTTCCTTTGCCCGGCCCCGACTTGGCGATCCGCTTTCGCATTGGTTTGCCGCACGCAGGGCATGTCGGCGGAGGTGGCTCGTCGGCCTTTTGCGCCTGTAGGTTCTTGCGTTGTTCAAGTCGCAGACGCGTCATCCGTTCGCGGAAACCGCCTTCGACAGCAAAGCCATCCATGGTCTTCTGGATCTGTCCATGCAGCAGAGCCTTCGCCCTTTCAATCACGACAATTATAGAATTCGCCGCGACAACAGGATTTTCATTCTCAAGCCACGGCGCAAAACGTTCTTTCATTTCAAGCAGATAGGCGCTGAAAGCATGAAGGACATCCTCGCCGACCTCGAACGGGTCGAGTTTCAGCGAATAAACGG
>Ga0256407_10011333_pt1 | contig 12352 bp, 7 predicted proteins | sample RumenRJG_04DNA_FD_193489 | JGI IMG/M metagenome (GOLD analysis project Ga0256407, IMG submission 193489) | Bovine rumen microbial communities from Lethbridge, Alberta, Canada - RJG_04 | ecosystem: Host-associated > Mammals > Digestive system > Stomach > Rumen | place: Canada: Alberta | collected... | reverse complement strand
ATTCCTTCAGGTTGCTCTTCACCACGCGGTTGTCTTCGGCTGCACGGCCTTCGGGCACCTCGTCGTAAGGGATGTTAGGAATCTGGCAGAGCAGGCGTGTGACCTCTTCCTGTGCGTCGTTCATCGTCTGTTCCAACTGCTTGTTGGTTTCCTTCATGGCAGCGACGCTCTCCTTGACTGCCTCGGCTTCGTCCTTCTGTCCCTGCTTCATCAGCTGGCCAATCTGAGCTGCTAACTTCTTGGCATCAGCCAGGTTCTTGTCTAACTGCTGCTGGGCCTCGCGACGTTTCTTGTCAGTGGCAATGACCTGCTCAATAGCTTCGCGTGCGCCTTGGAAATGCTTCTTCTCCAAGCCACGTACTACACGTTCGGTTTCCTCTGTGAGGAGTTTCAATGTAAGCATAGTTTCTTTGTTTTTTATGATTGTTGTTTTGGTTCCTGATTGTTGGTGCCATCGCTGCGCTTGTGGCGGCGACCGCCACGGTGGGCGCGTTTCTTTTTCTCAGTGGAATTACTTGACGGCAAAACCGTCAAGCACACTGGTTTTTTTTCGTCTTGATTTTTATTTTCTTTAGTTTTATTGTTGCTGCTTTTGCCGCTCCGGCCCCTTCCGCCTCGTCCTTTTCCATGTCGGCCTTTTCCATTGGAACTGCGGCGCGAACCACCCTTGCTGTAGTCAGGGCCTTCTCCGAGGTCTTCGGGCAGTGGGCGCTTTTCGATGGTCTTGTCCAGGAAATGCTCGATGTCCTTGAACAGCGGGATGTCCTTCTCATTGACCAAGGTGATGGCTACGCCGTCGCGCTCGGCACGTGCGGTGCGGCCTATGCGGTGTACATAGTCTTCGGCATCGTGGGGCACATCGAAGTTCATCACCATGAGAATGTCGTCGATGTCGATGCCGCGGGCCACGATATCAGTAGCCACGAGCACGTCGACCTGTCCGGCCTTGAAGCGATACATCACGTCGTCGCGCTCGGCCTGGGTGAGGTCGCTGTGCATGGCTGCACAGTTGATGTTCATGTGACGCAGTTCGCGGTTGATCTCCTTCACGCGGTCTTTCTTGCCGCAGAAGATGATGACGCGCTGCAGGTCGCCACCTCGGAACAGGTGCTGGATGATTTTCAGCTTCTGCGGGTCATAGCATACGTAGGCACTCTGCTGAATCTTCTCGGCGGGCTTGCTCACAGCAATCTTCACCTCCACAGGGTTGTGGAGCAGCGAGACGGCCAACTGGCGTATCTGGTCTGGCATCGTAGCCGAGAACATCACCTTCTGGCAGTCCTTTGGCAGCAGCGAGTTAATCTGCATGATGTCTTCCGAGAATCCCATGTCGAGCATGCGGTCGGCTTCGTCGAGCACGAAGAACGAGGTGCGCGAGAGGTCGAGTGTGCCCACCTTCAGATGACTGAGCAGCCGACCCGGCGTGGCTATGACAACGGGGGCGCCACTGCGCAGGCCCTTCGTCTCCTGGTCGAAGCGCGTACCGTCGTTGCCACCATAGACTGCGATGGAGTTTACCTCTGGCAGGTAATAGCTAAAGCCCTGCATGGCTTGGTCTATCTGCTGAGCCAGCTCACGGGTAGGAGCCATGATGACACAGTTGATGGCATCATCGGGATAGCAAGGGTGGGGAGTTGACGACTGCTCCTCGCCAAGGCCGTCGTCGAGCATGGAGAGAATGGGCAACAGGTATGCAGCCGTCTTTCCGGTACCTGTCTGTGCTACGCCGAGCACGTCGTAGCCGTCGAGTATCTCAGGGATGCACTTCTCTTGAATAGGAGTCATCTCCTCGAAGTGCATGTCATAGAGCGCGTCGAGAATATTGTCGTTAAGATATGTTTCTTCAAATTTCATTTCCTGATAGCGGTAGTAAATTGTTCACTTTTCACTTTTCCCTTCTCACTTCTCCCTTCTCACTTTTCCCTTCTCCCTTAGTTAGGTGCTTGCCTATAGCAGAAGTAGGCGATGAAAATATAGAGTATGTTTGGAATCCACGCAGCAAGCATGGCTGGCGTACCCGCATTGATGGCAAAGGTTGCGCTGATGGTCTGCAGCAGAATGTAGGTAAACGAGAGTGCCAGACCTATACCCAGGTATAATCCCATTCCGCCTTTTCGCTTTCGTGACGACAACGAGGCACCGATGAGAGTAAGGATGAACGATGCGAATGAGGTAGCAATACGTTTATGGTATTCGACCTCATATTGTACCACATTACTGGAGCCGCGATTCTTCTGTTTGGTAATGTAACGAAGCAGTTCGGGCGACGTGAACGTTTCCTGCTGACCTTTGGAGAAGACCAGATCCATAGGTTCCATGGTAATGAGCGTGTCAATTTCACTGCCAGTTTCAATCTTTTCGCGTAAGCCTTTTAGCGTGCGAATCTTATAGTTGATAGCCTTCCAATGGTATCGCTCATCAGAGATGGTGTCGTACTGGATGACGTTTGCCGTCATGTGGCTGACCAATTTTTTCTTCTCGAACTTGTCGAGCGAGAAACCATAGCCGCGTTTCGATAGGTTGTCGTAGGTCTGGATGTAGGCAATAACGCCTGGGGCCACCTGTAATTGTACATTTGAGGCCGACGTGTTTTTCTTGTTGTTCTTGTAGAGTGACTCGAAATTCTGTCGAACCACATTACCTTGAGGTATGATGTAGGCACCGAGATAAAAGTTTACACCTGCAATGAGCGCAGCCGAGAGCATGTATGGACGAAGCAGACGCTTGAAACTCGTGCCACAGGCCAACATGGCGATAATCTCGCTGTTGCCTGCCAACTTCGAAGTAAAGAAGATGACGGCAATAAAGACGAACAGCGGTGAGAAAAGGTTGGCAAAATAGGGAACGAAGTTAGCGTAGTAGTCGAAGATAATGGCACGCCACGGTGCATGATAGGTCGTAAACTTGGCTAAGTTCTCGTTGAAGTCGAAGACAATAGATATACTGATAATGAGCACGATACTGTATATGTACGTGCCTATGAATTTCTTGATGATGTACCAATCCAGTCGCTTAACGGTCAATAATGCAAAGCATTTACTAAGCCAGCCTGGCATTCTGAGGCGTCTTATGTAGCGTAAGGGATTCAGTCGCTTTATATTCATATACCTATTTTATATTATATACGACGACCAAGGTCTTCGATAACGCTACGCTTCCATTGAGAAAAGTCACCCTGCTCAATATGTGTACGTGCATCAGTAACTAATCGAAGGTAGAATGCAAGATTATGGATAGATGCTATCTGAAGTGCTAGCAACTCCTGAGCCTTAAACAAGTGGTGGAGATAGGCCTTGGTATGGATTCGGTCAATATCGCAGCCGTCGGGATCGATAGGACTGAAATCTTGCTCCCACTTCTTGTTACGCATGTTCATTGTGCCCTGATAGGTAAAGAGCATGGCATTGCGCCCGTTACGGGTAGGCATCACGCAGTCGAACATATCAACACCGCGCTCTATGGCTTCGAGAATATTTTGCGGAGTGCCTACTCCCATGAGGTATCGCGGACGGTCTTTCGGCAAAATGGCGTTTACCACTTCAATCATCTCGTACATCACTTCAGTAGGTTCACCCACGGCAAGTCCACCAATTGCGTTGCCTTCAGCACCCTTGTCGGCCACATGTTTAGCAGCCTCTTGGCGAAGATCCTTGAAGGTACAGCCCTGCACGATGGGGAACAGCGCCTGATGATGACCGTAAAGCGGTTCTGTATCGTTGAAGCGTTTGATGCAGCGATCCAGCCAGCGTTGGGTCAGTCCGAGTGACTTCTTAGCATACTGGTAGTCGCTCTGTCCCGGCGGACATTCGTCGAGTGCCATCATAATATCGGCACCGATGATGCGCTCCGTGTCCATTACGTTCTCAGGTGTGAAGATGTGCTTTGAACCGTCGATGTGGCTGCGGAATTCGCAGCCTTCCTCGCGCAACTTACGGATGCTGGTAAGCGAGAATACCTGAAAGCCTCCAGAATCGGTCAGGATGGGACGGTCCCAGGTGTTGAACTTGTGCAGTCCACCAGCCTTTCGTAGCGTGTCAAGTCCAGGACGCAGGTACAGATGATAGGTGTTGCCCAAGATGATCTGGGCCTTCACCTGTTCGCGCAATTCGCTGAAATGTACTCCTTTCACGCTACCGCAGGTGCCTACGGGCATGAAGATGGGCGTGCGTATCTGTCCGTGGTCTGTAGTAATCAGACCAGCTCGTGCATCGCTGTATGGGTCGGTATGTTGCAGTTCGAAAGTCACGAAGCCCCCCCTTCTGCTCCCGAGGGAGCCGTATCCTCTGTGATGGTGAAATCCGTTGGGTTCTTCACCAGTTCATTCGTCAATGCGAAGTCCCAAACGTCCTGAACATTCTCGACATAGTGGAAGGTGACCCCCTTCAGGTACATCTCAGGAATTTCAAGGATGTCCTTTTCATTCTCCTGGCACATCACAATGTCTGTAATGCCTGCACGCTTGGCGGCAAGGATCTTCTCCTTAATGCCGCCCACGGGCAGCACTTTTCCACGAAGGGTAATCTCGCCAGTCATGGCCGTATTCTTACGGACTTTACGCTGCGTGAGAGCAGAAGCTATCGACGTGGCGATGGTGATACCTGCAGAAGGGCCGTCCTTTGGCGTAGCACCCTCAGGTACGTGGATATGTATGTTCCAGTTGTCAAAGATGCGATAGTCGATGCCCAAGGTGTCGGCATGTGCCTTTACATATTCCAAAGCCAATACTGCGCTTTCCTTCATCACGTCGCCCAGATTGCCGGTAAGTGTCAACTTCTGTCCCTTGCCCTTCGAGAGCGAGGTCTCGATGAAGAGGATCTCACCGCCCACGCTGGTCCATGCGAGGCCAGTGACCACGCCTGCGTAGTCGTTGCCCTGGTAGATGTCGCGATAGAAGGGCGGCTTGCCAAGCAGGTCTTCGAGCGACGAGGGTGTGATTTTCATGTCCACGGGCTCGATGCCGTTCAGTTGGCGCTTGAAGGCCAGTTTGCGCAGGGCCTTGTTGATTTGCTTCTCCAACTGCCGCACACCGCTCTCGCGGGTGTACTGCTCGATGACCTTCTCTATGGCGGCTTTGTTGAACGTGGGCTTAGGCTTCACGGTGTTCAGACCGGTGTTGTCCAGTTCACGTGGGATGAGGTGGCGCTTGGCAATCTCAATTTTCTCCTCGGTGATATAGCCGCTCAGTTCGATGATCTCCATTCGGTCGAGTAGGGGCTTGGGGATGTTGGAGAGATTGTTGGCAGTAGCGATGAAGAGTACCTTCGACAGGTCGTAGTCCACGTCTAAGTAGTTGTCGTGAAAGGCGGTGTTCTGTTCTGGGTCGAGCACTTCGAGCAATGCCGAGGCCGGGTCGCCGTTGACGGTAGCCTGTGTCACCTTGTCAATCTCGTCGAGAATGAAGACTGGGTTTGACGAACCAGCCTTCTGTATTGACTTGATGATGCGTCCGGGCATAGCTCCGATATAGGTGCGGCGGTGTCCGCGAATCTCTGCTTCATCATGCAGACCGCCAAGCGACATGCGAACATACTTGCGTTTCATTGCCTCGGCGATAGACTTACCCAACGATGTCTTTCCCACGCCCGGAGGGCCATAGAGGCAGATAATGGGACTCTTCAGGTCTCCGCGTAGCGATAGTACAGCCATGTGCTCCAGGATGCGCTCTTTCACTTTCTCCATGCCATAGTGGTCGTGGTCGAGTATTTTCTGGGCACGGGCCAGATTCAAGTCGTCTTTCGTATATTCGCCCCAAGGCAATCCGACAAATGTCTGAAGATAGTTTAACTGTACGTTGAAGTCAGGCGACTGAGGGTTCAGGTTGTCTAACTTGTCAAGCTCCTTGAAGAAGACTCGGCCCACTTCTTCCGACCATAGTTTAGTCTGTGCTTTCTCAAACAGCTGCTGCTTCTCGGGTGACGACTCTCCTGCAATCTCTGCCTGAAGGTTCTTGATTTGCTGCTGCAGGAAGTAGTTCTTCTGTTGCTCGTCAATGTCCTCACGCGTCTTGTTGCGTATGTCGGCCTTCAGTGTCTGCAGGTTGATTTCGCGGTTCAGTGCCTTCATAGTGCCAAAAAGACGCTCTTTCATGCTTTCCACGCTGAGCAGGCGCATCTTCTCCTTGATGCCGAATGGCATGTTCGAGCATACAAAGTTCAAGGCCATTACATCGTTATGGATATTACTGATGGCGAAAGTAGCCTCATCGGGGATTTCCTCGCTGACGTTGATATACTCATTGGTCATGCGGCGAAGATCGTCCATTGCTGTCTTCCACTCACGGTCATGCTTCTCGGGGAATATCTCAGGAACCGACGTAGCCGTACCTGTCAGGTAGGGACGTGTGGCTGTGATTCCCGTCAGCAGTAGCCTGCCCAGTCCTTGAAGGATGACGGTAATGCTGCCGTTTGGAAGCGTGAGCTGCTTCACCACACGGGCATAGACACCATATTCGTAAAGGTCGTCTTTCTCTGGATCGTCAACTTCTGGATCGCGCTGACAGACAATGCCTATGATAGTGCCTCGTTTCTCGGCTCGTTTGACAAGTGTCATGCTCGATTCACGGCCTATAAGTATGGGCGATACCACACCGGGAAAGAGCACAAGATTTCTCACAGGGAGGATAGGTAGTTCGGTTGGTGTTTCAATATCAGTTAAATCCTTGAAATCACCTTCAATATCGGCAATCATTGAGAATGCCTTGTTATTCTCATTGTTCATTTTTTTTCTTCTGTCAATACTTTTTGGGCTGCAAAGTTAATAAATAAAGATGAATAACAGAAATGTTTTGGGAAGATTAACGCAAATAAACTCGATGACTTGTCATAGATTGCTTCTGTCTTATTTAAATAAGACACGCGGAAGACGTTTTGACTGTTCGAGAAAGCGCTACACAGTTTCAACAGGCTCTTAAAATTGCTTAAATGTTTTGTTGGACGCAAAAAAAGTAGTACTTTTGTGGGCTGAAAGAAAACGGGCGAAACGCGTCAGCGGGCCCGAAAATGGCCTTTATGGCGATTTTACGTGCATGGCCCAGTAGTGAATTGTAAATCTGAAAATTGAAAATTAACAGTGGATCAGACGTTTGACAACGACAGAATTTTGAAGATTAACATTGAGGAAGAGATGAAGTCGTCGTACATCGACTATTCGATGTCCGTTATTGTGGCTCGTGCCCTTCCCGATGTTCGTGACGGATTCAAGCCGGTACACCGCCGTATATTATATGGTATGATGGGTATCGGCAATACCAGCGACAAGCCGCACAAGAAGTGTGCCCGCGTGGTGGGTGAGGTGCTCGGTAAGTACCATCCCCATGGCGATTCTTCGGTCTATGGTGCACTCGTTCGTATGGGACAGGACTGGAACATGCGCTATATGCTTGTTGATGGTCAGGGAAACTTCGGTAGTGTCGATGGTGACTCTCCTGCCGCCATGCGTTACACCGAGTGCCGCCTCTCTAAGATGGGCGAGCACATCATGGACGACCTGGACAAGGAAACCGTTGATATGGACCCGAATTTCGACAACACGCTCTTGGAACCGAGTGTCATGCCGACAAAGGTACCCAATCTTCTGGTAAATGGTGGTAATGGTATTGCCGTGGGTATGGCAACGAACATGCCGACGCATAACCTTTCAGAGGTTATCGACGGCTGCTGTGCCTATATCGATAATCCAGACATTGACACTGAGGGACTGATGGAATTTATTCCTGGTCCTGACTTCCCTACGGGAGCCTATATCTATGGCTTGCAGGGAGTGCGTGATGCCTACGAGACTGGCCGTGGTCGCATTGTGATGCGTGCCAAGGCCGAAATTGAGGCTGGTGACACCCACGACAAGATTGTGGTCACAGAGATTCCATACGGTGTGAACAAGGCCGACCTCGTAGCATATATTGCCGACTTGGCTACACAGCACAAGATTGAGGGTATAGCCAATGTAAATGATGAGTCGGGCCGTCAGGGCATGCGTATCGTGGTCGACGTGAAGCGTGATGCCAATGCTAATGTTATCCTGAATAAACTATTCAAGATGACAGCCCTACAAAGCTCATTTTCAGTGAATAACATTGCGCTCGTTCCTATTAAGACGGGTGATGGCGTTCGTTTGCGTCCTCGTCTGCTCACGCTGAAAGAGTGCATTCGCTACTTCATTGACCATCGTCACGACGTAACCATCCGTCGCACACAGTACGACCTTAAGAAAGCTCGTGAACGTGCCCACATCTTGGAGGGCTTGATCATCGCCGTGAACAATATTGACGAGGTGGTTCACATCATACGACAGTCGGCTACACCGAGTGATGCCCAGCGCAACTTGGAGAAGCGCTTCGAACTGGACGAGGCACAGTCGAAAGCTATCGTAGACATGCGCCTGTCGCAGCTTACCGGCCTGCGTGTCGACCAGTTGCATCAGGAGTACGACGACCTGCAGAAACTCATTGCCGACCTTGAGGAAATCCTGAATAATCCCGAACGTTGTAAGGAGGTGATGAAACAGGATTTGCTCGAAGTGAAGGAAAAGTATGGCGATGAGCGCAAGACTGAGATCATTCCCTTCGACCATGAATTTAACGCCGAGGACTTCTACCCCGATGATCCCGTTGTAATCACTATCTCGCACATGGGGTACATCAAGCGCACTTCGCTCAGCGAATTCCATGCTCAAGGCCGTGGTGGCATGGGTGCCAAGGGTGCACGACACCGCGACAACGATTTCACAGAATATATCTATCCTGCCACGATGCACAACACGCTGCTCTTCTTCACGCAGAAAGGCCGTTGCTACTGGCAGAAGTGCTACGAGATACCCGAGGGTGACAAGAATTCGAAGGGACGTGCTATCCAGAACATGCTGAACATTGAGCCAGACGACCAAATCAATGCTGTGTTGCGCATCAAGAAGTTCGACGATCCTGACTTCCTCCGTACCCACTTTGTGGTGTTCGCAACGAAGCAGGGCTTGGTAAAGAAGACCAGTCTTGAGGCCTATAAGAACCAGCGAGCCATTGGTGTGAAGGCCATCAATATCAACGAGGGCGATGAGGTGGTGAGCGTGCGTCTGACCAACGGAAAGAACGAGCTTATCCTGGCCAACAGGAACGGCCGTGCCGTGCGCTTCCATGAGGACGAGATTCGTCCAATGGGTCGTGTTTCTACGGGTGTCATCGGTATGCGCCTTGATGGCGGCGACGACGAGGTCGTAGGCATGATTTGTGTGAACGATCTGGAGAACGAGACTGTGATGGTGGTCAGCGAGAACGGCTATGGCAAACGCTCGCTTATCGTTGAACAGGAAGGCGACGAGATGAAGGACGTCTATCGCAAGACGGCTCGTGGTGCCAAGGGTGTGAAGACACTTAATGTTACTGAGAAGACAGGGCGCTTGGTTGCCATTAAGATTGTGACCGACGAGAACGACTTGATGATTATCAATAAGAGTGGCATTCTTATCCGCCTGAATGTGAGCGAGGTGCGTGTCACCGGACGTGCCACCCAGGGTGTCCGGCTTATCAACCTCACGAAGAAAAATGACACCATTGCCAGCGTCTGCAAGGTGATGACAGAACCTGTGGAAGAACTTGCCGAGTCTGCCGAAAGTTCGGAGGAGGACAGCGAGGCCATAGAAAATACCGAGTTCATTGACTTCTCGACAATGGACAATAATGAACAGGAATAATTGTTAAACCAATAAAAATCAAAAACGTATGAGAAAAATCATGATGATGGCCCTGATGGCAGCAGCTGCCACCACCGCCTTTGCCCAGGATGACCTGGTGAAAGAAGCAAAGTCCCTTTGTGGAAAAGGTGAGTTTGACAAGGCTGCCGAAGTACTGGCACCTGCCCTCACGTCTGCCGCCACAACTGACAAGGCTAAGGCTTGGAACCAGATGGTTGATATACAATATGGTAAGTTTACGGCCATTCAGACCACTGATATGGAAAACAAGGTGAAGCAGATTCAGGCTCCCTATGATACACTGGGCATGCACAAGGCTTGTGCAGAGTCTTTCCTTGCTGCCTTGAAGTGTGACGAGTTCGACCGCCAGCCTAACGAAAAGGGAAAAGTGAAGATTCGTTTCCGTCAGGCCAACCAGCAGCGAATGCAGAACGTACGCCTCTCGCTGATTAATGCAGGTCAGTATATGTATAAGGTAAAGGATATGCCCACTGCCTTCAAATACTGGTCATTGTATGTAGACAGTTCCAAGGATCCTTTCTTTGAGGGTATTGACATGACACAGGATCAGTATCGTTCTGAAATTGCATATTATGCAGCCCTGGCTGCATACTTCCAGAAAGATTATCCTAATGCAGAAAAGTATGCTGACATCGCTGCACAGGATCCTGAGAAGGCCAACGATGCCAATGAGATCCTGCTCTTCGCTGCTAAGGAGAACATGAAGACACCTGCTGACTCGGCTGCTTATTTGAAGCGTATCAAGGACCTACACCAAGCTAAACCCGAAGAGGAGCGCTACTTCAACCTGCTGATGGACTACTATACGCACAAGAACGACATGAACGCCTTGAAGGCTTGGGCTGAAGAAGAGATTGCTATGAACTCGCAAAATAAGATGGCATGGGCTTTGAAAGGTGAAGTCCAGATGAACAACAGCGAGTGGGATGCTGCTGTAGAGTCCTATAAGAAGGCTATCGAGGTCGATCCTGAGTTCGTGCAGTGTGTGTTCAACGCCGGTGTCTGTCTCAACTCCAAGGCTATCGCCCTGAACGACCAGCTGGCTGACAAGAAGACTGGTGGTTTGACAAAGGATAATGCCGAGAAAGTGAAGAGTGTGCTGCGTGATGCACAGGGCTTCCTTGAGCGTGCTCGTGAGCTCGACGGCGACCAGCTGAAGGTGAAGTGGGCTTATCCCCTCTATCGAATCTATTACTCTCTGCAGATGAAGGACAAGATGGCCGAGCTTGAGGCTATCGACCCGTCATTGGCGCAATAACTACTGAATGTGAATGAACAAGAAGCAACACAAACTATATGTTGCCTTGCTTCTCTTCGCTATGATAACACCGTGCTTGACTTGGGCTCAGAAGAAAGAGCTCAGTCAGGCACGGACTTATATAAAGAGCGGCAAGGACTTTGACAAGGCAGAGCAGCTAATGACTGACCTGCTGAAAAAAGATTCGGCCAGTAGGGATAACAAGAAAGTTTATCAGACGTGGTTTGAGGCTGTGCAGAAACAATATAGCGCTGCTAATGATCGTCTGTATCTGAAACAAAAACAGGACACGGCCGCTTTCTTCGAGCTTACGCAAAGGCTATTCAGCGTTGCTGAAAAACTCGATTCCATTGATATGCGACCCGACAAGAAAGGACGCATCGATCTGGAGTACAGGCACAAACATGCCGAACTTCTTAACGACTATCGCTCGAACCTCTATAATGGTGGTAGCTATTTCATCCGTAAAAATGACTTCAAGAAAGCATATAGCATGCTTGAAAGCTATATAGACTGTGCCCATCAGCCGCTCTTTACGTCGTTGAGGTACGACTCCACAGACCTACGTATGCCCGAGGCAGCCTATTGGACAGCTTTTTGCGGATACAAGATGCACGACCCAGTACTTACTTTGCGCTATCGTAATCTTGCCTTGCGCGACTCGTCGAAGGCCAGCTTTACGCTGATGTATGTAGCTGAAGCACGCCTGTGGATGAACGATAACGAACTTTATCTGAAGACACTTGAGGAAGGCTTTGTCCGTTATCCTCAGTTCCATTATTTCTTTCCACGACTTATCGACCAGTACACGCGGGAGGGACAGCTCGAGAAAGCCCTTGCCGCAGCCGACTCAGCACTTGCCGTCAACGATTCGAGCGAGCTGTTCCTCTTTGCCAAGGGAACTATGCTTTTGAGATTGGAGCGTTGGAAGGAGTGTATTGAGTTTAGCCAAAAGCTAATACAGATTAACGATACTCTTGCTGAGCCGCATTTCAACGCAGGTATAGCATTCTTGAACATAGCCGATAAAATGACCAACCCGAAAGAGAAGAAACAGCGGAAAGCTGCCTATCAGCAAGCTCAAACCTATATGGAACGTTATCGGCAACTGGCACCAAAAGAGAAAAACAAATGGGCTCCGGCACTCTATAGAATCTACCTTAACCTGAATCTTGGGCGACAGTTCGACGAGATTGACAAGTTGCTTAAAAGCATGTAATGAGGTCTGTCTTCTGATTTTTTACTGTATATAGGGATGGGGAGGTAAGTAACTATTCAGCGATTGTCATATAGCAGTAGTCCGTGCTTAGAACAAGGCGCGGATAGCAGCGTATGGTGAGTTGTTGTGTTTCTTAGTGGTCTCTACGATTGATAGCAGGTCGAGAAAGGCAT
>Ga0256407_10011332_pt1 | contig 12352 bp, 6 predicted proteins | sample RumenRJG_04DNA_FD_193489 | JGI IMG/M metagenome (GOLD analysis project Ga0256407, IMG submission 193489) | Bovine rumen microbial communities from Lethbridge, Alberta, Canada - RJG_04 | ecosystem: Host-associated > Mammals > Digestive system > Stomach > Rumen | place: Canada: Alberta | collected... | reverse complement strand
GCGATTCGTCTTCAACTAACAATAACTTTATCATACGTTCTTAGGAATATAAAGAGTAAATTCTGAATATTTGTCTTTCTCACTAGATACAGTAACCTTACCACCATGGGCTTGCATCACCTGGTCGACATAGTTCAAGCCTAGGCCGAAGCCTGAAACCCCACCTTTACGATTCTTCTCGTGGATGGCGGCTCGACCAAACTTGTCGAAAATAATCTGTTGTTCTTCCTTGGTGATTCCTATGCCGTTATCACGTACCTTTAATAATACGTTTTTATCTGTATCTATCGATGAAATCTTAATTTTTATCTCGTCCTTAGAGTATTTTATGGCGTTATCCAGCAGATTTGCAATTGCCTCTGTCAGATATTGCTCATCGGCCAGTACATTCCTTATCTTTAGGTCTGTTACTATCTCTAAAGGTTTATCCGCTTTAGCCTTTGCTTTGTCGATTAAATCGGTAATTATTGGCTCGATATCTATATCCCATTTGTTCAGAATCAGCTTTTTGTTCTCGAGTTTCGAGATGGTGAGCAGTTTGTTGACGAGGGCTAATAGATGTTCTGCCTCTTCTTCGATGATAGTATAGTACTTTTCTTTAATCTGTGGTTTGTCGTCGACCTTACCGCTATGCAGGAAGTGGGCACCCATAATTATCGATGAAAGCGGCGATTTCATGTCGTGAACCATTGCATACGAGAAGTCGTTGCGTAGTTCGGCCATCTGTTCCTGTTCTGTAATAAACCTAAGAAGTTGCACTATGATGATGGCGAAGAAACCAAGGATAAATGCACTTAACAAGAAGAGGGGACTTAGTTTCTGAGCCAGCTCTGGATAGGGATTGTTTAGCGCAAGTTGAATAGCCCTGGACTGATCTCTGCGAATGCTTACAGGGTGAGTCATTATTGACCACGATGTGTTGTTGTCGTTGTTCTTTCTTATTATATCCCCTGATGCATCAATTTCAAGCACAGTTACGTTGCGATTAATCTCTGCAACACTAAGGAGTGAGTCTACGTATATAGCAACAGTGTCGAGCGAAATCTCTGAGTGGTAATCCTTGCTCAAGGCATCGTTCATACCCTCCACTGATGATGCAAGCGATATATTGCCTCGTGCTTCTGATAAACTAAGAGTGTCGTCTTTAGTTACAATGTCTGCGCGAGTATAACTCTCGTAAAACATGGCCCATGTAAGTTGGTTGCCTGCACGTTCTGTAATGTCCTTAGTAACAGAGCGATAGGTCATCCACATGTATAATGCAAGCAACAGCAATACTGTCACTGCACTTACTATCGACACATATTTATACTTGCTAGTATGCATAATCGTGTGCAAAGATACGAATAAGTGAACAAAATCCCAAATTTATTTGGGGAATTCGTATACAAGATATTGCATATTAGGCTCTGTGGGGTAATTGGTTAGACGGCCAGAACGAGTTACAAATGACAATATTCCATTATAAACACCATTACCAAATGTGTATTGACCACTATAGATATTGATATGGTGAATACGTCGGGCATCATAGTTCAGTAGTCGCTCTGTGTCAATGACAGGCATGCCGTCGATGAGTACCAAAGTAGGCGTTGATGTATCGTAGGCAGCATCCTCCTTGCGGACAATCAGTTTGGGTACACCGTTTATTGTTCTGTTGCTTACATAGACCACATATTCAAGTAGTACCTCCCTGATTGTAAGGAATTGACGGTATTCATCAAGATTATAACTTAGGTCAGGTTTGATTCCAAATATAGTCTCGTCATAGCCTAGAGGTACTACATCCTCGGCAGTATCGTCCGCATGATCACCAAGTTGCAGTTCACGTTTTACTGGTGTAATGGCTATTTGATGACGTTGCATATCCATAGAGCGGGCTTCTACCTCGCTTCGCTTATAATGGAACACGAGATGAGGAAGTTTTCTTGGGAGCAAAGTTTCAAATGGATTAATCATCTCAATTGGTAGGCTCACTCCAGTAGATGATAATGCAGATAGCACGAGAGGTTGCTTGCCATGAATACCACTAGTGTAGAAAACGGCAGTAGTGTCATTAATCATCTTTCCTTCAAAATAATGTACCTGTTTTCCTATGATGCTTAATGAAGGGGTGATTTGACTATCCTTGAATGTGTGGCCACCATATATATTCTTTAAATGCGCCTTGATGATATGTCCTTCTGTCTCGCATACATCGATGGTTTTATTGTTTATCAACTCAGATGTTCCTACACTAGTCACCCAGCAGCTATCATCCTGCATCCATTTGATGTCGTCATCTTTATTCTTGCGAAGAGGGTTTACGATGCCTACAAGTTTATTGGTGACATTTGCGTTATCACGGGTATATACAGAGAGTACATAGTATCCACTATGCAGGTTGGAGGGGAGCTCGATAGAATTCGCGCCCTTTCCTTTGTTAAGTCTAATCAAGGTTCCTGCCACCAGACTATGCATGTCACATAGTTCTGCGTAAGCCATGAACGCGTTTTCTGTTGTGATACTCACCTTCATCGCCTCGCCGGCTAGATACCATTGGCGATCAGTCTCTATATTTGTGGCAAAGGAGTTAAGGCTAAGCACCAATGCTATAATAAGTGATAAATACCTGTTATTCATTTTTTTCTAATTTAATACAGACAATCATTGCTCACTATCGTCTTTTGTTGTTGACCAAAAATCAGGTTCCTCGATATATGCACCTTTATATCTCACATCGAGTTGCTCTTCATATGCCCACGCTGTTATCAATTTACCGCCAGATAGTCTTTCATCCTGCCATACGCAGAGGAACATACCTTCTTCCTCTACTAGTCTGCGACAGTACATCTCGTTGGGATCTTCTACCCAAAGACGGGTGTCTTCCTTTCGAGGATAATAGATGGAGAAATCATCTGCATCAAGGAAAAACCTGTATTCATTCGTATTTAACGAACAGCCTACAAATCCGATTACGTGTTTTGACGAGGTTAAGCAGCGGATATTAGTAAGCGGAGCTGATGGTTGAGGAGTGAACAGTCCACCCATATCAGAACTTGCTTGTTGCTGAGCAAGCACATACTCGTATTCTGCTTTTGAGATGGCGCGTTGATGTACCAGACCGCTGTATCTGTAAAACACACGTTCATCGCTATGGTCTATATCGTATATCTTGAGTTTTTGTATATGCTGTCCTTCGTAGTTAGTGCTTGAACCAACCATGACCGTGTTTCTTGTAGCATCTTTCCATCCGCGCTCGGGAAACTGATGCATTTTAAATATGCCCTTCCCTTGAAAGAGGTCATAATATACTGTAGTTGTATAGTCCGAATGCACCTCCCATGTCTCATCGCATGTCCACGAATAGTAGTTTTCCTTGTTGGGGTCGAAGGGGGTATCTGGGGTTACGAGTATGTCTATGTTGCTGTCTGGTGTATTCTGCACCCCACAGACGTCTGTTATTTTCTCTGTACGTAAAGGCTTTTGTGGCTCGGATTCATAAACCTCACCATCGTACTCTATATGAAGATAGTATTCCACGTCAGGGTTAAGGTCGCCAACATTGCATAAATATATACCGTAGTAACCATCTGCAATAAATACTGAACCGTCACTTCCGCGTACTGAGACTTTTGCATCATCAACCATTTCTAATATGTCGTCAGATAATTCCTTGTCAGAATTGATACCCTTCGTATGTGATAGAATGAACGTATTCATTTTGGAAGAGCATATTGTACCTTCAACAACTAGTAGGTCTGAATCCTTTGTTGGTATATCTGCCTGATATTCCTCAATACAGCCTGACAGTGTAACTGATAATATGAGGCATATGATAATATATAGTTTGTTCTTTATCATTTTTTGCATCTTTTAGTTGAACCGTATATTAAGTGATACATATGGAATGGCTGTGCCAAACACAGAAAGTTTATATCCTTTTATTTTCTCTCCTTCATTGACATAATATACGTTATAGGCATTCTTGCGTGCAAGGGCATTATATACACCTATGGAGAACGATGTGTGGAGGAAGGATGTAAGTTTGTGAGTGGGTTCTATATTAAACGCCAGATCCAAACGCATATAGTCTGGGATACGATATGTGTTACGATCTGTGTAGTATGGCATATATTTAGAGCTATAGAAACTATAGTATTTGCCGGCAGGTATTGTTGTAGGACGACCTGTGGCATAGTTGAAGTTGCTCGAAAAACTATACCTCTCTGTAAACTTGAAGTTGAGCGTGGCCTTTACCTCATGAGGCCTGTCATATTCAGAAGGATACCAATCGCCATCGTTTAGAGGCATTGCCACCCTCTTGTCGTCCTGACGTAGCAACGAGCGAGAATATGTATAGCTTATCCATCCATTCAGTTTTCCTAATGTTTTTTTCACTTGCAGTTCTATACCATAGGCTTTTCCTTTTGTCGAGATAACATCAGTCTCAAGATGAGGGTTCATCAGCAGAACTGCCGAACTGCGATAATTAAGATAATCGCCGATATGCTTGTAGTATACTTCAGCAGATAATTCATATTCTTTTCCTGCAGTCTCATGATAGATTCCTGCTGCTACCTGCCAACCGTTCTGTGGCTTGATATTAAGGTCGGAAAGTTTCCAAATGTCAGTTGGCGACATGATAGAAGTGTTTGATACCTTGTGTATATACTGGTGCATAGTGTTGAAACCTGCCTTCAAAGAGAGATTCTCCTTAAGAGCATAACGTGCCGACAATCGTATCTCTGGGGCATGATATGTCTTGATACATCCTGTTTCATGTCGTGTCTCCAGCCATGTTGCTTCTGATGGAAGTTCGCCATCAGAATAATAGTTAACATCGCGTGGACCAAGTGCATTGAACATAGAATAACGTAAACCTGCTGAAACAGACAGCTTCTCTGTGAGCGAATGTTCGTATTCTATATATGCAGCACTCTCCAACGCCTTTTCTCTTTGTATTTGCTCTGTATTGATGGTTGATTCCTCACCCAAAGGCTCGTATTTACCAGCCTGTACATTATAATGCTGCATGGTGATGCCATACGACAGGGTTTGCTTTTCTGACAGACGTTGACGAATATGCAGCTTGCTCCACAACTGGTCAATGCCGAAACTAAGTCGTGCTGCCATTGAAGGTGTGCCCCATTCCTCATTGAAATAGTCATAGTGGTCAAGTCCGGCAGAGAGTGTAGCTGTGGCTTTCTCACTCAGGATAGAGCGCCACTCAGCAGAGATGTTGCGATTTTGATATCCGTAATTGTCGTCTGAACTGAACGAGAACTTATCATGGCTCCAATACCCATAAACCTTTAGTCGGTGCATGTTGTTAATCTTCCATGTCAACACTCCACCAAGGTCGAAGAAGTTCGCATTACCGTTTTTGTAGCCGCTGTCCTCTGGTAATAGTTTTAGTATCCAATCGCTATAAGTTGTACGGCCATTAAGCATCAGAGATACATGATCCTTGACGATAGGTATCTCAATATTCGCTTTGCTGGTAAGTACGCCAATACTTGCCGAACCTGTAAGTTTTTGCATGTTTGCCTCTTTCGAGTTCACTTTCAGCACACTACTTATTCTGCCACCATACTCTGCAGGGATACTCGACTTGAATAGCTCTACGTCCTCAACGGCATCTGAATTAAACGATGTGAACAGACCGAATAAATGCGATGGATTGTACACTGTACCACCGTTGAAGAGTATCAGATTTTGGTCTGTTGCGCCTCCTCGCACATTATATCCGCTTGAAGCCTCGCCTACAGTTGTTACACCAGGCAAGGTAAGTACTATCTTCATAATATCCGATTCGCCAAAGGCTGATGGAATGTTTTTCAGTAACTGGGGCTTGAACTTCTCCGCGCTCATCGTTGTGCTTTTTACAGCCGATTGTCGCCCAGCAACGACAACTATCTCGGCAAGTTCCTGGTCATCAGAAACACTTGCTCTTGCTTTCTTAACACCAGGAATAATATAAGTCGTAGTTTTTACAGAGCCAGTTGTAATGGTATCAGTATCAATAACTGGAATACCTGAAATTAGCATCTTGTCATCAATAGGTGTAACAGAAGGGCTAGGAATGGTTGGTCTGTCTTCTAATTGTGGCCTTTCTGGTTCACGATATGGTACTCCAGGAATACCTTCAACTACCTTGACAAGGCTTCTTTCACGCTCGCTTTTTGAGAATGAAAGGTGATTCTGTTTTGCTATTTGCCTAATCAGCCTTTTTTGTTCTGGAATGATTTTTGCAATATCTGATGCACGTTTAACATAATGTCTTTCTCCATCTGCAGTAATGAGTGTATAATACTCTTCTGTGCTGAGGGTCTTTAGATATCTTTTCTCGCCAAATAATAGTTTCTCGCCGCAGAAATCCTTCCATACACAATGATAAAGACGAATGCCATTTATTGATCCATCACAAAGCAGAGATGCATATCGAGTGCTATCCACTGGATCATGCACGTATCTGTGACCATCCATGTCAAACCAGTCGATATATTTTTGTTCAGGCAGACAATAAACATGCCCCACAGGAGAAAGAACGACAACTCTCTGTTCAAATTGGTCAAAACGTAGTTGTACGTTATCATAAACCACACCATGATAACTGACACGACCTTGATACATATTAGCATGGTCGTTATAATATGGACAGTCATGCCACAACGATGTTTGATATTGCGGCTCTACTGCACCCACATACAAGCTGGCAAAATCAGAAGCAGAGGAAAAGTAATCCTGGGCTTCTGTGTTTTGTGCCAAAACCAATATGCTGGTAAGTATCAATAAATTCTTTTTCACTTCTTAATTTATGATTGATATTCGAAATCGCATGCAAAGATACTGCAAAATAAGCAAACTGCCAAAAGGATTCGCTGTTTTTTTGCTAATTGCGAAATTATTCCCACGTTGGGAACGAAATATTCCCACACTGGGAATGAATCATTCCCACGTTGGGAATATTTTAATAGGTCGGTTTGTAACTTCATAACTTTAGGCATTTGTTGTTCTATTCCATCTGATATAATTACAATGATATTGATTCCTTGTATGGAGAATGCGATAATTAACAAACTTTAGCCAATGGAGACGAGAAGTGTGACTTTTACAATTTCTTAACGTAGAGAGGCTTCCTACCTTGATATATAATTTGTATCTTTGCAACCAAAAACCGTAATATTACAAAATAGAATGATCAGAAAAGTATGTTTCGTGGCTGCATTGATGGCTGCAAACCTCTGTGGAGCAGAGGAGGTAAAGGTGACATCACCTAGTGGAAATCTGGAGGTAACAGTGAGCGATGAGGGTGGCAAGGCTACCTATCAGGTATCGCTGGATGGCAAACAGATGGTTACAAAATCTAACTTGGGACTTAACACGAGTATTGGCGACCTGGTAAACGGTCTGAAGATTGTAAGCAACAAGACTGAGGCCGTAGAGAAGCATTACGATATGCGCACCATCAAGAAGTCGCACATCGACTACAAAGCCAACAAGTTGGTGCTGACTGTCGAGAATGAGAAGAAACTTAAGATGACCATCACCTTTATGGTGTCGGATAACGATGTGGCCTTTAAGTATGGTATTGCAAAGGGCCCTCGCGACAAGCAGCGTACACTTATCTTTGGTGAGGCTACAAGCTTTAACTTCCCTGACGGAACCACCACGTTTATCACCCCACAGATTGGTCCTGAAACTGGTTGGGCTAACACCAAACCAAGTTATGAGGAGGGTTACAGTGTAGATGGCCAGATGAACGTTAAGTCGCACTATGGTCGTGGCTATACCTTCCCATTAATGTTCCATCTGCCTGGTGGATGGGCTCTTGTGAGTGAGACTGGTACTACTGGTGCTTACTGCGGCACACATGTGTCTGATTATCAGCCAGGTGTGGGCTATACCATCGCATTCCCTGACAAGGGCGAAAATGGTGGATTCGGCTCAGAGTTCGTAGCTATGTCATTGCCAGCAGAGACTCCTTGGCGCACTATCACCGTTGGTTCTACACTGAAGCCAATCGTTGAGACTACTGTCAGCTACGATGTAGTAGACCCACTCTACGAGCCTGCTTACGATTATAAGGCAGGTCGATACACTTGGAGCTGGCTTATCTGGCAGGATGGCGCTACCAATTATAAGGATCAGGTTCAGTTGATTGACCTTGCTTCAACTATGGGGTATGAGTATTGTCTGGTCGATGCCCTCTGGGATACCCAGATAGGCCGTGACAAAATGGTAGAGCTTTCTCGCTATGCCCAGTCTAAGGGCGTATCGCTGATGCTTTGGTACAACTCAAATGGTTATTGGAACGATGCACCACAGGGACCACGCAACTGTCTGAATACTTCGCTGGCTCGCAATCGTGAGTTCAAGTGGTTGCAGGAGATTGGTGTCAAGGGCATCAAGGTTGACTTCTTTGGAGGCGACAAGCAGGAGACCATGCAGCTTTATGAGGATATCCTGGTAGATGCTAATCGTTATGGCATTCAGTGTATCTTCCACGGATGTACTCTGCCACGCGGTTGGGAGCGTATGTTCCCCAACTATGTAGCTTCTGAGGCTGTATTGGCTAGCGAGAATGTGTTCTTTGGCGAGGGAGCTGCTATCCATGAGCCATTCGATCTTACTCTCCATCCATTCTGTCGCAATGCCGTTGCTTCTATCGACTGGGGTGGTGTGATTATGAACAAATATCTGAGTCGTGACAACAAGAGTCGTCACTCTCGCAAGACTACTGACATCTTCGAGATGGCTTCTGGTATTACCAATCAGACCTCTATCCAGTGCGTGGCCATGTATCCTAACAATCTACAGGAGCTGCCACAGTTCGAACTTGATTTCCTGAAGGGGCTACCTACAACTTGGGACGAGACACGTTTCATCGAAGGTTATCCTTGCAAGTATGTAGTCCTGGCTCGTCGTCATGGTGCCGATTGGTATATTGCTGGCCTGAATGCTCAGAAGGAGCCAGTTAAGCTTACCCTCGATCTCACAATGTTTGCTGGTAAGACACCAACCATCTATGTGGACGATCAGAAGAAGGGCGTGCCAACAATGACAACACTGAAACTCGACAAGAAAGGTAAGGCAAAGGTGACCATCCAGCCTAACGGAGGACTTATCATAAAATAAACAATGTATATATGAAAAAACTACTATCTACTATGCTGCTGGCTGTGGGCCTTGGGCTCACAGCTTCAGCAGAAGAATTGCCATTGATTCAGAATGTAAATGCCTACGAGAGTTGCTCGCTTAATGGCGAGTGGAACTACATCGTCGATGTTCAGGAAGAGGGCTACTACGATTATCGTATGAATCCAACCGCTTGGGGCTTCTTTCGTAATGCCAAGCCACAAAAACCAGAAGATCTGATAGAGTACGATTTCGACAAGTCGCCCACGATGAAGATACCATCAGACTGGAATACACAGGATGAACGTCTTTTCTTCTACGAAGGAACCGTGTGGTTCAAGAAGAGTTTCCAGACTGTACCAGTGCAGAATTGTCGCACCTTGTTGTATTTTGGTGCAGTAAACTACGATTGTCACGTTTGGGTGAATGGTAAGAAAGCAGGCCACCACATTGGTGGTTTCACACCGTTCAACTATGATGTCAGCAATCTGCTGGTTAATGGCGAAAATACAGTCATCGTAAAGGTAGACAACAAGCGCCACGCAGAAGATGTGCCCACACAAATCTTCGATTGGTGGAACTATGGTGGCATCACTCGCGATGTAAAGTTGGTTAAGGTGCCTCAGATTTATCTGGAGGATTACGACCTGCAGCTTCTTAAGGCTGCTGATAAGGCCAAGGTAAGAGAGATATCTTTCTCTGCGAAACTGAATACCAAGGAAGCTGGCCACAATGTGGTAGTTAATATCCCAGAGCTGAAGCTCGAGAAGCAGCTAACTACTGATGCAGAGGGGCGAGTAAGCACTACACTTAAGGTGGCTGCGAAGAAACTCCAGCTTTGGAGCCCAGAGAGTCCGAAACTCTATGATGTGCGTATCTTGCTGGATACTAGTGTGTTTGCTGACGAGATAGGTTTCCGTACCATTGAGACTCGCGATAAACAGATATTGCTGAATGGCAAGCCTATCTTCCTGAAAGGAATATCTATCCACAATGAGAAATCTAATGGTGGTGGTCGCGCTAACACTGTGGAGGATGCCCGTACATTGCTTTCATGGGCTAAGGAGTTGGGGTGTAACTTTGTGCGTTTGGCTCACTATCCACACCACGAAGAGATGGTGCGCGAGGCTGAACGTATGGGTATCTTGGTATGGAGCGAGATTCCAGTCTATTGGACTATCGCCTGGACCAATTCAAAGACATTTGCTAATGCCAAACAGCAACTCACAGACATGATAGCACGCGACCATAATCGTGCTAATGTTATTATCTGGAGTATCGCCAACGAAACCCCACATTCTGCAGAGCGTGATGATTTCTTGGGTAGGTTGGCCAAGTATGCTCGCACTCTTGATAACACTCGCCTCATTTCGATGGCGATGGAGGTTACTGGCGCATCGAACTACGTAAATCGTCTTAATGACAACATGAACCAGTATGTAGATGTAGTAAGCTTCAATCAGTATATCGGTTGGTATCGTGATGTGAACGATGCACCAAAGATGAAGTGGGAGATACCTTACAATAAACCAATCATCGTTAGTGAGTTTGGTGGTGGTGCCAAGTATGGCTATCATGGTGCCAAGAATCAGCGTTGGACTGAGGAATTCCAGGAAAATCTCTATATCGAGAACACGGCTATGCTCGATAAGATTGATGGTTTGGCAGGAACTACACCTTGGATACTGAAAGATTTCCGTTCGCCACGCAGAGTACTGTCTGGTGTTCAGGACTACTACAATATGAAGGGACTAGTAAGCGATAAGGGAGAGAAGAAGAAAGCTTTCTACGTTCTGAAGAAATGGTATGAAACAAAGTAATAATTATTAAGGTATAAAACCAATGAAGAATAATCTGAAAACTATCGGTAGTTGGGCCGTGATGGGACTGACTGCGCTAATTACAAGTTGTAATACAGCTAAAGACATGGAACAGCAAATAGATGAACTCTATCAGAAGATGCCTCAGGAGGAGCGCATCGCTCAGTTGAGGAGTATGTATATGGACGAACTCTTCGACGAACAGGGAAAGCTTGACACAGCAAAGTGTAAGGAACTGATACCTTATGGTATTGGTCACTTCTCACAGTTCTGCATGCAGCAGCCTCGTGATCCAAACGAGTTGCGCGATCGTGCTATTGCCATTCAGGATTGGTTGATGAAGAATACTCCCAATGGCATTCCTGCTCTGCTACACGAAGAGGTACTCTCTGGTGTAAATACCAAGGGTTCTACTATATATCCCCAGCAGATAGGCCAGGCAGGTTCGTTCAATCCAGAATTGGCTGAACTCAAGACACGCCAGACTAGCACTCAGTTGCGTAAGATGGGTGGTATCTTCGCCCTTTCGCCTATGGTGGATGTTTGTCGTACTCCAAGTTTCAACCGTCTGGAAGAGTCGTATGGTGAGGATGGTTACCTGTCGGCAGTGATGGGTACAGCCTTTGTTCAGGGACTCCAGCAGGGCGACCTAAAGAAGGGTGTTGGTGCCTGTTCAAAGCATTACCTGGGCTATGGTGGCGGAGGTGATGCTGACGAGAAAGAGATGATGGAAGAGATTCTGTTGCCTCACGAGGCAATGATTCGTCTAGCAGGTAGTGTTGCTGTTATGCCTGGCTATCACGATGTGCATGGCACCAGATGTGTGGCTAACAGAGAGATTCTGCAGGATATTCTGCGTGATTATGTAGGTTTTGATGGTATGGTAGTGAGCGACTATACTGCTATCGACCAGATTCCTAATATCGAAAGTGTAGTAGAGAAGGCTGCTGCTGCCATCAACAATGGTAATGATGTAGACTTCCCTCATGGTGCAAACTACAAGCTATTACAGGAGGCTATCGATAAAGGACTTGTTAAGCCAGAGGCCTTGGAGCGTGCTGTAAAGGATGTGCTTAGAATAAAGTTCCGTATGGGCCTGTTTGATAAGGATCCATACCTCTATTCTAATGAGGATATTAAGCTTGATACTCCAGAGGAGCGTCAGACAGCATACGATATCGCAACCCAGAGTGTAGTATTGCTTGAGAACAATGGCGTGCTGCCTCTCAAGGATGTTAAGAATGTGCTTGTAACAGGTCCTAATGCTAACTCAATCTGGGCAATGTGTGGCGACTATACCTATCCTGCCATGTCGTACTTCTGGAAGATGATGGACTATAAGTCAGAGAATCCTCACATTGTAAAACTGCTCGAGGGTATGCAGAATCATAAGCCAGAGGGTGTTAATGTGA
>Ga0256407_10011331_pt1 | contig 12352 bp, 7 predicted proteins | sample RumenRJG_04DNA_FD_193489 | JGI IMG/M metagenome (GOLD analysis project Ga0256407, IMG submission 193489) | Bovine rumen microbial communities from Lethbridge, Alberta, Canada - RJG_04 | ecosystem: Host-associated > Mammals > Digestive system > Stomach > Rumen | place: Canada: Alberta | collected... | reverse complement strand
CTAATTGTTTTTCATGTTTTTTCTGTTTTTTTTTTTCTGGAGTTTTTTCTTTTTTTTCTAATTTTTTCTCTTCTTTCTTTTCTTCTTTTTTTTCATAAATTTCATTTTCAATATTTTGATTTTGAAAACTTAAATTTTTTTCTAAGAAATTTATAATTTCTTTTGAATCAATATTTAAGTAATTTAATGAGTTTAATTCATCTTCATTCTTTTTTTCTAAAATTTCTAATCTTTCACCTAATAATTTTTTTAATAAAGAATTCAAATTTATTTTTTTTGAAATTTCATTCATTTTTCTTTTTAAATATTTTAAAAAAAATATAATTAATAAATTTTTTTATTATATTTATATTATCTTTAAAAATTCAATTTTTAATTTTCCATTGATTATTTTAAAAATTTTTAATATTAATAAAATTATAAATATAGATTTTAATAAATATATTTAACTAATAATTGAAAAATAAAATATGAAACAAAATAATTCAAATATCATATTATTAAATAATGAAAAAAAAGAAATTACTATTCATTATAATGAAAAAGAATGGATAATTACTATTGAACAATCATTTGATTATTGTATGTTTGAATTATATGAAGTAGAATCATTCATTATATATAACAATTATTTCAATATTAATTATTTTAATTCAAATAAAATATTTAATAAAACAAATTCAATGAATAATATAATTGAAATATTAATAAACTTAATTCAAAAAAATAAATATTCAATTGAATTTAAAGATAATAACATTTTACATTTTAAAATTGAATTTGAAAAGTCGTATTTTATATTAGATTTATTAAAACAAAAGTACAAAAAAACTATTAATTTAATAAATAAAATTTATAAAATACAAGAAATTTATTCAAATACACGTAATGAATTAAATGAATTAAAAAATATAAATAAAAAAATTGAAAAAGAAAATAAAGAACTAAATATTGTAGTTAAAGAATTAAAAAAACAAATTGAAACATTAAATAAAGAAAAAGTTGAACCAAAAATGAAAAGTAAACAAATAAATAATCAAAACAAATCAGATTTAAATTTCATTAAATCAATTTATAATATTACAAAAAAAAATATATCTAAAGAAACTCAAATAATAAATTATAATAAAAACACAAATAATGATTCTGAAATAAAACAATCATGTGAAATAATAATAAATAAAGAAATATTTAAATTTAAAACAAAACATAAATTTTGCTACGGGGATTTTTTCTTATTAAAATTCAATTTTAAAAATCCTTTAATTGATTCAAGTAGATTATTTTTTTATTGTACTACTTTACAATCAATTGACTTATCTAATTTTAATACAAAAAAAATTAAAAATATGGAAAGTATGTTTTCAATGTGTTCATCATTAATTTCAATTAATTTAGTTAATTTTAATACTGAAAATGTCACAAATATGAGTTATATGTTTAATGAATGTACTTCATTACAATTTTTAGATTTATCATATTTTTCTACTCAAAATGTTAATAATATGGAATATATGTTTCAAACATGCTCAAATTTGAAATTTTTAGATTTATCAAATTTTCAAATTCAAAAAAATACTAATATTAAAAGTATGTTTTATAAATTGAATTCTGAATGTGAAATTCTTTCTGATGATAAAATATTATTAAGAAAAAATGATGAAAAGTATAATGATTATATTTATGATTAAATATTTTTTTCAATAAAAAATTTTAATTTTTATTTAATATTTTTAATAATAAAGAATATGTCTATAATATTACAAATAAAAAGAAAAGTTATTTATTGAATCAAAAATTAATACATCATTTTAAAAAATAAAAATTTATTAATACCATACATAAATTTATCATAAAAATATTTAATATAAACATTTTTAAAAAAATCTTTTATTTAATAATAAAATCACTTTTTTAAAATAGATATTTATTGTTCATCTCTAAAAAATAATTGAGTAAATTTCTCAATTTTTATATTAATTTCTTCATTATCATAAATAACTAAAGGTTTACATGAATATAATCCTTCACTATCAATTTGTTTAATTAAACCATATGTAATATCATCATTTTTATTTTCATCAATTTCACCATTTTCTTTTTTTGGAAAATTCGATTCATTAATTATATATTTTACAATTCTTGATTTAATTCTTATTCTTTCTCTTAAACCTAACATTTTATAAGCAAAAATTCTAATATCATTTTTATCATCAATTTCTCCTGAAAAAATACTTATAAAATTATATTTTTTAACTGGATCATTTATCATTATTTCCCAAATAGTTTCTAAAGGTTTACATATTTTTCTTTCATTACTTTCACAATCAAACTCTAAATTTTTTAATTTTACTATTGGAACTGATTTATAAGTTTCATCAAAACCATATAGTCTAATTTTATATTTTTCATTTAAATCTAAATTAATTAAAGATTGATAAATTACATTTTGTATTAAATTATTAATATAATTTTTCATATATATTGAATTATCAATTAATAATATTGTACAATCATCATTATTAATTTGTAATTTAGTTATTTTATCTATTTCTTTTTGTATTTCTTTTAATTCATTTTCACATTCTTTTTTTTCTTTTTGAATAAAATCATTTAATTGATTAGCATTTAATTTAATAACTTCATTATTTGAATTAATTTCTTTTAATTTATTACTTAATTTATTATTTTTTTTTACTTTATCTGTTTCTTCAGTTTTATCTTCTAATAATTTAATATAATTAATAAAATCTAAATTTTTTTTATTTGATTCAAAAGTATTAACAACTTTATTATTTATAACTTTATCAAAAATATTAAAAATAGTATCTTCATAAATTTCATTTAAATTTTCTTGATTAACATTTTCACCAAAAGAAATATTTTTTGAACTTCCATCAGTAGAAGTTACATTAACTAAATCAGGTAAATTATCATAGACACCATCATATAAAAAAGTATTTTGTCCTTTTTTTAAGAAAATACTATTTTTAAGTTCTCCAATTGGTTCAATTCTTAATTTTTTATCATTATTTTCACATACAATTTTCCATCCAGAAATTTCTTCATTAAAATTTTCATATATTAAATTACTAAATTCTTCTATTTTATTATTTGTCATATAGGGATAATTATAAGGACTAAATTCAATTAAATTTGATTTTTTATTTTTATTAAATTTTAATAAAGAACATAATGCTCTTGTATCAGGAGATGAATTTTCATATGAATGAAATCTTATTGCATTTGAATTAATATAATTAAATTTATTAAAATATTGATTATATATTAATTCTGTTTTATTTAAAGTTAATTCTTGATCTGAAATTTCACCATCTGATAAAGTTAAAATATTTACTAAAGTATCTTCATTCATATTTTGTAATATTTCTCCTAATTTATTAGGAACATTACTCATATTTGTTCCTCCATCACCATTAATTTTAGTATCTAGAAAATCATATTTATTCCAATGATAATATTTAGAATTTGTTTCAAATGTTATTAAATGGATTTTTTTTTCATTTGGGTAATTCAATTTTTCATATACTCTTGGCATTACTTTTGTTAATATTTGATTCACATAACTTCCCATTGAACCAGAGACATCTAAAATAAAGATAAATTCACTATTTAAAGAATAAGATTTTTCTTTTTCATCTATTTCTATTTTTATTATTGTTTCATTTACCCCTTTATTTGGATAATATAATCCATTTGAATATTTTTTTGTATTAAATGACATTTTAACTGAATCATTATTTATATTTGATTTTGAACTTGATGAATTGTTTTGATCTTTGTTTTTATTTGATTGTATTGAATTTAAATCTATTGAATAATTTGGTCTTTCTGTTTGATATGGAAGTATATTACTTTGAGAGATATTTGTTTTTTTTGAATTTATACTATGTCTTTTTCGTTCTTTTGATATACATATGCCCATTTTTAATATATTAATATATTTTTTTTGATAATATTATAAAAATAATATATTATAAGTAAATATTTTATATTTTTTTGGATTATTAAATTTGAGTTATACTATTAAAAATAGGCTGATTTATTCATTTATATTTTAATTTTTAAATATATTAATTCTATTTTATTATGGTTTTTAATTGTTATTTATGTATTTATATTATAAAAATGAATATATAATTTTAATGATTTATATTATTTTATTTTAGTTTTATTCATTAGTTTCTTATAATATAAATTCGAAATAAATAATTAATAATAATTCAAATAATAAAAAAATTTAATTTTTAATTTTATGATATTAAAAAGCAAAATAATTAAATATAAAAAAAATAAGAATAAAAAATATTTCAATAAATAAAATATTTTAAATTTATTTTTATTTTATTATTTAAATGGACAAAGACATAATGGATGAAATAGATTCAATAGAATGTGAAACAGATGGTTCAATAACAGATATTAAATCAGATTTTTATGGGAAAAAAATTGCAATAGGTACAACAACAGGAAAAATACTTTTATACGAAAATTTCCAAGGAAAACTTCAAAAAAAATCTGAAATAAAAGTACATAATGGAATAGTATTCAAAGTAGAATTTACAAATCCAAAATTTGGACCTTATATTATAAGTTGTGGATATGATAAAAAAATAAATATAATCCAAGAAGGAATAAATGGTCAATTAGATTTAATTTATGAATTTAATGAATTTCCAAATTCAGTAACTTGTTTATCAATTAGTTATGATCAAAATCAATTAATTTTTGTTAGTGGATGCCTTGATGGAAATATTACAATACATAAATTTAACAATAATGATTTTGAAAATGAAACTATCTTTGCTCATGATTTTGGTGTAAATTCAATTAGTTTTTTTAAAAATTCAAAAAATAATGAATTTGTAACATGTGGTAATGATAATTTAATTAAAATATGGAAATTTAATAATGATAGTAAAAAATTTGAGAATTATGATACTATAAAAGATATAGAATGTATTACTAATGATGTTTGTTGTAGAGATTCACAACATTTTGCTTCTTGTAGTGAAGATGGTAGTGTTTATTATTGGAAAAAAGATGAAGGGAAATGGAATCCTAAAGAAATTGTTAGTAATCCTACTCCTGTTGTTAAAGTTGCTTTTAATGAAGAAGGTAATGCTTTAGCTCTTATTGGTACAGATGGTGTTCATCAAGTATATTCTGAAAAGTCATTTTAAAATAAAAATAAATAATTTTTCGAGTTTTTGGAAATTAATAATAAATAATTTTTTGAAAAGAAAAAATTTTAAATTTATATGACTTTTTTAATAATTATTTAATAAAATTAAATTATTTTTTAGCGCTTAAATATTAAATATAATAATTAATAATTATATAATCAAAATTAAAAAATAATTTCAAATAAAAACATAAATAGAAATGTCAGAAAATGAAATAAATGAAAAGAATAATAATGAAAATAATATAAATGAGAATAATAATAATAAAAATACACTTATAAATGGTCAATTTATGCTAACACCATTAGAATCTATATTAATAAATAAAACAATGCCATTTGGTTATAAATTAGATACAGAAGATAATGTAATTAAATCATTAGAATTTGCTAAAATGAAAAGTAAAAATTCAAACAATGAAAGTATTCATCGTCCTAGAACAAAAAAATTACATGAAATTATAAATTATAATGATAATAATGAAAAATATTTTAGAGAAAAAAAAACTAATAAAGAAGATTATAAACATATAACAGGTAAAATGACAGAAATAAAAAAATGTGAAAAATGTTTTGAAAAACTAAAATCAAATGAATATTTCAATTATTTTTATAATATAAGATCAATAGGAACTCCATCATTAATTGAAGTAGAAAATAATATAAAAAATAATAAATATAAATCATGTTATGATTTTTTTATGGATTTGAGAAAAATATGGAATTTTTATTATCAAAATAACTATTCTAAACCAGATATTTATCAAAAAACTTGTATAATGTCAGAATTATCAGAAGAATTATTTAAAAATATTGATAATATGAATGAAGACAAAGAAAAAAAACAAGATATAAGTCATATGAAAGAAAAATTAGATAATATTGAAAAAGGAATAATTGAATATAAAGAAAAAGGTGGAAATATTTCACAAAAAAAATTAATTAATATGGAAAAACCAATGTCAATAAGTGAAAAAAATGCATTAGGAAATGCAATAAGAAATTTAAATAGAGAACAATTAAAAGGTATTATTAAATTATTAAGTGATTCAAAAATAAATCAAGCACAAAGTGGTCAAAGTAAATATTTTGAATTTGATATTGATAAATTACCAATTAAAAAATTAAGAGAATTAGAAAAATATGTAAATGATTGTGAAATGGAAATGAATAAAAATAGAGAAAATAATCAAGAACAAAATGCTGAAATTCAAAAATTAAAAGATGATTTAAGATATAAAACTAATGAAAAAAATATAAATAGTAATGATGTTAAACATAATTCTTATAATCAAATTTCAAATAATAATTATCAAAATATAGAACAAGATAAAGAAAATACAATGAAAAAAAAGAAAAATAATTCAGAGTCTTCATCAAGTTCTGATTCAGATAGTGAAAGTATTTCAAGTCTTGAAAAAAATTAGAAAAAAAATATTAAATAGTATAACTTTGCATATTAACATAATATATTTTTATTTTTTTTCAAGGGCATTCATTTCATTTATCAAAAAATAAAATAATTATTATACTATATAAAATTTCTATAAATATTTAATAATAATAAAAAATATTTTTTTTTAAAAATAAAATAATGGAAAATGATAATTCTATAGAAAAAAATTTAAAAGAAGAGAAAAAAGAAAAAGTAAATCAAGAAATAATAAATTTAGAAGAAAATAATAATTCAAAAGATGAAAAAGAAATATTTACAAATATTCCTGAATTTAATTTTGAAGAAAATAAAATAGAAATTCCACAATATATTATTGATTTACAAAAAAATGAAAAAAAATTTTTTCAAAAAATAATAAAAAAAACAAGAGAAAATAAAGAATTAAATATAAATGAATTCTTTAAAAAAAATAAACATTATTTAATAATGACAGAGGGAGGAAAACCAATTTATTCAAGATATGGTGATGCAATAGATAATTCTGTTTTTTTTGCTGCATTAAGTGCAATAATTACTAAGTTTACTTTTTTTAATAGTACAGATGATAAAAAAGAAGAATTAAATATTATTTCAAATTCAAAAAAATTAATTGTTTTTGACAAAAAAAATTCTTTAATATTTATTTCTATATCAAAAAAAAATGAATATGTTTCTTTATTAAAAAGTCAATTAGAATATTTGAATAATCAATTAATGTCAATTTTAACAAATGACTTTTATAAAAAATTAAAAGACAATCCATCAAGATATTTATCAATAATAAATAAAAATGAAATATTATTTGAAAATATGATTTATTATACATCACATTCATTTGTATCATTATTTAATTCATTTCAAGTATTTAAATGTGATTTTAGAGAAAAATTAAATAAAATATGTGAAGAGAATATAGGAATTGCTAGAATAATGATAATAATGACTTCATATGAAATTATTAGTTTATCACATCATCCTGATATTAAAATTAATGCATCTGATATTATATTATTACAAAATTTAATTTTATCAAATGAAAGTTTAAAAACAATTGAATCTTGGGTTCCAATTTGTTTACCTGGAATATCTGAAGAAGGTTATTTACAATTATATTGTAAATTTGATGATTATGGAATAGGAATTTGTTTTTTAACTGAAAATATTGATAGTAAATATTTTATGGAATTTATTGAACAATATAGAAAAATATATAAAATTTTAATCAAGGAAAATTTAATTGAAAAAATAATTGAATTATATCCAAAAAAAATTTTAGAAGATAAAAATGAAATCAATGATGATGAATTAATAAATAAATTAGTTGATAAAATTATCTTAAGTAATAATAATAGAGTTAATCAAAAGATTTTAAGACCATCAAATGATTTATTAAGAAGATCAAATGTTTCTACAAAAAATTCACCTCAAATTAGACAAAGAATAATGACAAATTTTTCTAAAAATTCAATTTTTGCTAAAAATGATATTTTTGATGATGTAATTTGTGGTATTTGTAATAATAAACAATATTCTCAATATTTTTTAATAAAAATTAATCAAGATTTTAGGAATTTAAATAAAATTGAAAAAAATTTATTAAAGGAATATAATAAATTATATGATAAATTATATTTATATCCTTATAAAGATAATTTTTTTACTATTGAAAAGGGAAATATTTATATAAATGCAATTTATCAAAATGAAAATTTTATATTAATTTGTTCTTTTAATTTTTTTCTTGATTATGATGATGTTATCCAAAAAATGAAAGATATTTTAAAACAAATTAAAAAAGATGAAAATAAATATTTTATTTTATATAAATGAAATATTAATATTTAATTTCTACTTTTATATCAATATCATTTATTAATTAATGATATTAATTCAAAAAATAAAATATTTAAAAATGCATTTATCTTTACTTTAATATTACTTGAAAATTTTATTAATTTTTTTTCACATTTAATTTATTATATATTACATTTAATTCATTAATATTTTTTTTTATATTTTCAATTTTTGAATTCATATTCTTTAATAAATCATTATATTTTTTATTTATTTCAATCTTCTCTAATAAAGTAGGATAAATTCCTAATTTATCAATATTATAATCAATTTTCCTAATTTCATCATCAGGTAAACTTTGATTTAATATTTCTAATTTATAATATTTAGCTAAAGTAATTAATATATTATAAGATTCTCCATCATAACTTAAAATTTCTTCTAATAAAAAATCAAGATTAATTGTATAAAAAACAATAAATTCTCTATCTTTTGGAACTATATATTTATAATTTGAAATTCTATTATTATTACTTGGTATTAAACCTTCAATTCCAAAAAAATCTCCTTTTCTAAGAACTTTTATAATATCTTTATTACTATAATTAATTTTTTCTGTTGCTAATATGAAAATTTCACCTTGTTCTAAAAAATATAATTTTTTGATTTTTTCTCCTTTATTAATTAAAACTGTATCTGAAGTTTCAATATTTGTTTTTAAATTTAAAATTATTTCATGTTTTGTTTTTTTAATTAAAATATTTTTGAAGAATTTATCAAATTTATTATAAAAATCAGTAAATACATTTTCAAAAAGTAAATTTTTTTGAATAGGTTTCATTTCATTAATTAATGAATATTGTGAAATCCATGAAAAATTTCTACCTATTGAATAATAAATTTCAAAATATCTTTTTACATCATTCCAAATTTTATCTCTATGAATATTAGTTTTCTTTGAAGAAGCAGGTAATCTTTTCATATAATATTTAATCCATTTTTGTAAATTTAATTCTTCAATTCTATATTTATTTTTAAGAGAATTTTCTTTATTTGTAAAAATATCTAAAATATTTGAAATTAAATATGAAAATAAACAACAATTAATAATTTGACAACAAATAATAAAAAATAATTCATATTCATTTAATAAATTAGGAGTTAAATCACCATAACCTGTAGTTGAAAATGTTTCAGTTAAAAAATATACAGAATTAATATATATCTCAAATGGATTTTTTGGATCTAATGAATCTTTATGATAATAAATCCAACTATGTCCATAATTAATTCCTAAATAAATATAAACACATGCACAAACATGTAAAATATAACATAAAGATAAAAAAAAAGAAATTACTCTTACTATATTTCTTACTATAATAGTTTTATTTATACAAAGTTTAAAACATAATGATAAATATTTTTTTAATTTTTCATTAAATGTTGTATATCTATATAATTTAATTAATCTGAAAATTGATAATTTTTTATTAAAAAGATAAAATGGAAAAACAGTTAATAAATCAAAAGGAAATCCATTTTTTAAATAATGAATAAATATTTCCCTAAAATCAGTTATATAATGTTTCATATTATAATCATAAAAAGCTGTAATAAAATTTAATAAGAAATCAAAAATAAAAAAAATATCAAAATAAATTTCTCTAATAATATAATTTTTGAATTCATAAGAAAGTTCTAAAGGAGTAATAATAATATCTATATAAAATATGAAATAATAAATAATATTAAAATAAAATTTGAAATGTCCATTTGCTGGATTAATAATATACCATTTATCTTGAATTAAATTATAATATTTATAATAATCATTTTGTTTTATTTTTCTTACAATATTCCAAACTTTTCTTTTTGCATTTTTTATTATTTCTTTTTTATATTCTATAGGTTGTTCTAATACATTTACATAATTTTCCATTAACATTTTTTCATCAAGATCATTTTTAAGTTCTATATTTTTTGAATAAGATGAATTAATTTCTGCATCACCCAATATATCAAATGTACTTAAATGAATTTCATTTTTTTCTTTCATATTTAAACAAAAAATATTATTTTAATATTTTTTCTTAATAATAGTTTTTCAAAATAATTAAATGAAAATTAACCTAAATCTAATTATAAAAAAATATTATTTGATTAAATAAATATAATAAATTATGCTAAATCAATAATTGGATCAGATGGTGCAATTTTTTGATGTTGAAAATATTCAACCAATTGTTTAGGAACTTCAGCTAAAACTTCCTCAGCTAATTTTATTCCATCATTATTAAATTTCTCAAATTGAACAAATTGAACACAATCTCTATCAGCTTTTCTTTGATTAGAATCCATTAAAACTCCATTATCAGCATCTAAAATTTCCATATTTTTAAAATTTGCATTCCCAATACCAATAATAATAATACTAATAGGTAAATATGATGCTTCAACAACAGCATCAACAGTTCTTTCCATATCATTAATAATACCATCAGTTAAAATCATTAAAATATTATAAACATCATTTCTACCATTTTGAATATTTTCTCTTGTTTTAATATTGACTTGATTTATAATAGGAGCAAAATAAGTTGGTCCTGATAAAATAACTTGAGATAAACTTTGTCTATAATAATATAGAACATTATCAATTGTATTTATTTCTGGATTATTATCATTCATATTAATAGCAAAACAATGATTTGCTTGTGGTGAATCATTTAATCTAGCACCATAACCATATACTGGGAATAATTGATCATAATCATAATATGCTACTATATTACCACATGATTTAATTGCTATTTCATATGAATTTAATTGGTTTGTACCTATATAATGTAATGAAGTTGGTGATGTTATTTTTCCATTTGATGCTGTATAATCTATTCCTATTGTTAAATTTATTTGAACTCCTCCTCTTAAATAATCTAAAAATGAATATTCTTTTTCTAATGTTAATTTTATATTTGCAGTTCCATTTGGGAAAGTTAATGAAAAAGGATTATTTATAAATTTTGATAATGGTCCGATATTTTCATTTAATTTTATAGAAGATATAAAATCCCATAATTCAATTGATATTATATTTTGATCATAATTACCATCTGGACAAAGGAACATTGAAGGAAATGTAGGAACTGAAAATTTCACATTATTTAATGAATTATTTATTATTTCACTTCTATAAATATTATTATTTTGAGGAGAATTTTGTTTTCCTAAATATTTTACTAAATAAGAAATACCTTTTTGAGGTAAATTACCATTTAAAGATACTTCAATTTTTGCTTTCATATTATTATTTGATAATTCTTGACCAGAAACTTCAAAAACTGTATTATCTTCTAAATTATTTATATATTTTTGTCCTCTACTTCCCATTATATTTCCTAATGTAGTTTTAACATTTATTCTATTACTTCCTTTATTTATTACAAATTCAATTGATTGTTCTTTTTCAAAATAATATTCCATTACAAAGAAATGTGAAAAATTAATACAATTATCATTATTTTTTGATGCTAATTCTGTTGTTCCATAATCTTTTTGAGAAATTGAATCATTTTTATCGTTTTTTAATAATAATAAAATACTTCTTTGTGTAGAATCTTTGATTTGTTTTATTGATAAAGTTAATTTTACTTTTTGTTTAATATTGTCATCTTCTGAATTATTATTTTTTGATGATTCAAGAGTTTGGATATAATATATAGGGGATTTATTTATATTTTCAGTTTTTTGACATGAACCCATTATTATATTTAAATACAATAATTTAAATTAGAAAATTAATCAATAATTTAATATATGTAAAAATCATTAATATTAAAAAATCCAAATTAAACCAAATAATAAAATTTACAAATAAAAAAAATATATATTATTTTAAAACAATATTTAAAAAC
>Ga0256407_10011330_pt1 | contig 12352 bp, 7 predicted proteins | sample RumenRJG_04DNA_FD_193489 | JGI IMG/M metagenome (GOLD analysis project Ga0256407, IMG submission 193489) | Bovine rumen microbial communities from Lethbridge, Alberta, Canada - RJG_04 | ecosystem: Host-associated > Mammals > Digestive system > Stomach > Rumen | place: Canada: Alberta | collected... | reverse complement strand
CTGTAATCAATTAACCACTGATGATGCTGAAGAAGAAACTGTAGAAGAAGAAGTAGAAGCTCAAGAAGCTGAAGGCGATGCTGAAACCGAAGAAGAAGTTCAAGAAGTAGAAGCTGCTGAAGAGGAAACTGCTGAGGAAGAGGCTGAACCTGAAGATGCAGAAGAAGAACCTGAAGCTGAAGAAGCTGAAGAGGAACCTGCTGAAGAAGAAGCTCCTGCAGAAAAACCTGAATTTGTTCTTGCTGACACCATGGAAGGTGTAAGAAAACAAAAAGATGAAAAAGAAGCTGAAATCGCTAAAGTTGCTGAAGAAAGGGAAGAATTCAACAAAATAGCTCGTGAACAACGTAAAATAAGAGATGAATTAAACGCATCCTTAAAAGAAAACTTAAACAAAGCTATTGAATACAGAAACGAGCGTAATGAAATCAACAAAGAAGTTGAAGCTGCTAAAAAAGCTCGTAATGAAGCAAACAACAAGATTAAAAATCTTGAATGGAATTCCGGTAAACGCAACAAAGTGAAAATCGAAAACGAAATCAAAAAGATTGATAAAATCATTGAAACTCGTGTTCTCGATATCAAAAAAGAAAATCAGCTTGTTAAAAACGCCAACGACTTAAGAAAACAGTTAATGGAAATTCATGAAGATGAATCCGTTAAGGCTGAAGCTGACGAGCTCAGGAAAAAATCCGAAGAGGAACATGAAAAAGTTATCGAACTTTCCGAAAAGGCTCAGGCAGCTCACGAAGAAATGCTTAAATACTTCAGAAAAACCGATGACATCAGAACTGCAGCTGACGAAGCACACAAAAACTTCGTGGAAGCACGCAGAAATGCATCCGCAAAACATGAAGAATTTAAAGATATCTTAAGTGACATCCATGTTATCAACAAAAAGTTAGGTTCCAACAAACCTAAACGCAGAAAATCCGATAACAAAGGATCTTCCGGCGGTAACAAAAACCGTGAAGAAAAACAAAGAGCTCAAGAAATCTTCGAAAAATTCAAACAAGGTGGAAAAGTCTCTACCGAAGAGATTTTACTCCTGCAAAAATACAATATAGGTTAAACTCGCTTTAACCTTACCATTTTCTTTTTTTTTTAAGGTTTTAACATGGCAGAAGAAAAAATTGAAACCTGCTTTATCTGCGGCCAGAAGTTTGACATGAACAAGGCTGATTTGGCTTATTACCGTAACGGCAAATATCCGATCTGCGATTTCTGTGCTGATTTTTATAGATTTTATGGAGAAGAGTTAACTCCTAAAAAAGAATAATTTTTTTTTAAATATTTTTTAATCATAATTATTGATTGAACAATTCAAAAAGCTTTCAATTAATGTTTAAGCGCAATTATACTTAATTGTCTATTATATTTTACAATTTTTAAAAAAATATTATATATTAAAAACAGACATCTGCTTCAGCTTCAGGTGAACCTTCAGAATTATACTACTGTCAGGAATACAACTTCTATTACGATTCTGACGGAGTTATTCACGGCGGTCAAAGTGACGGAGCCGACGCTTTCGAAACTTATATGTCATATAAGGATGCTGAACAAAGAGTTGCAGAAACCGGAAGCACAGACTTAGAATAGTTCTGCTATGAGTAGATTCATTAATAAATAAGGATTGGTAAAGCTTGTTTTTACAAATCCTTTTATTTTTACTTATTTTATGCTAATCATTGATTGGTTCATACTTTTTTTTTTACTGATTTAATCAAGCTTTTCGGCAAGTTTGAGGGCCTCGTCGATTACCTGCCACATGTCGAAGTACTGATACATTCCAAGCCTGCTTCGAATATGTCTCAATTAAGCAGTTGCCAATTCGCTTTCTGTTTCTGGAATTCCGGTTAAATTACTGGTAATTCTGTTGATGTCAAAAATTTGGGTTTTGTTGTGTACTGGAACGACCAATTCTGCTGTTAATTTAATGGATTCGTCGGTAACGGTTGATTTAACAGTAATTTTAATCAGATTATTGAAGTAACTTTTCTCCAAATGGAACAATTTGGATGCGTTGAGGAATTCAAATGCAACAGGATTTCCCTCTTTGTCTATGTCTAGAATCACATCATTGTTTAAGCCACGGCATACAGCTAAACGCGCCACGAGAATTCCTCGATAAACTAGAGCAAAAGTGCAAACAGAAAGTAGTACAATTTGTAAAAATTTCCAAATATTAGCCATCCACTCAAATCTGCAGCAAATGCCACAAAAGAAATGAAAAAAATCGAGGACGCGAAAATCTAGGAATAAGAGACTGGGACTGCTCGCATTGCCACACACTATGATCATGACGTGAATTCGGCTAAAAATATCCTTAACAAAGGATTACAAATCGTTGGGACGACGGTGAAGTAAAAATTCCAAAATAAATACTATTATTTATTTGGTTTGCGAATCCCCAGCGTTTACACTACGGAGAAGTTCAAAATGGAGACTTGACTTCTGAAAAAATAAAAAAATTAAAAGAATAATTTTTTCTTAAAGAATTACTTGAATAATCTATTAATTCTTTCTTTGTTTTCAATTTCGTTTTTTTGCTTGAAATAGAATTCAACAAAGTATATTGACAGTGTCGATGGATTGTATATGAAAGTTATTCTAAAACCTGATTTGGATCCTTTGTTCATCTTTTTACAGTAGAACACCTTTGCAACAAAGGAGGGTAACGTTACATTGCTATCCAATCCAGAAATTTTTGAATATTTCTTGTTATCTAATGGGACTTGATAATTGTTATCTTTAATATCAACTTTCAATGCTTTTTCAAATCTTTTGAAATCCTCATCGATTGAAGAACATTTGCGATTAAATTTTCGTTTTTCTTTAAGAAAGCGTTTATCATAATCTGTTTCAATCTGACTGGTCATAATTTCTTTTTATGTATTCCGGATTTCTATAAAATACAAAACCATAATCAATGATTTTATAGTCATCAGTTGCTCTCCAAGGCATATCGCCATGGGAGTATTCACTAATTTGATTGGCATTCATGTCGCTGAGATTATCAAGAACATCATCAATGACTGACAATTCGTCGTAGGTAAAATCAATTTTAGGCTCTTCAAGAGAAGAATAATTGTACATTATCCTTTCTGATGGAAGGTTTTTAGTTTTTACATTTATTTTGCCTTCGTTTGTCAATTCTTCAATTGCAACATCAAAATGCATAGGTGCTGGGCCCCTCGGTAATTTTTTGTAGGATTCGTTAGTTAATGACTTTTCATACAACTCAAAGAAGTTGAAGTCTGAAAAATACATTAATTTGTATAGCACTGTTTTTCCAACATTACTTTTATGGCCACATTTGTGGATGATGTAATGTAAAACATTTTTGAATTTTTCTTTATTGAAATCCACTTTGAATCCTCCTTTTTGGGTTTTTTAAGCAGCATGTAATCTTTGCAGATATATTTTATGACTTTTTGAATTGTTTTTCAGTTTTTTAGTGTATGCTTTTTTGAAATTATATTAAGATTAACATACTTCAAATTAATATTGGATATGAAAGTATATAATCCTTGTTGAAGTCATTTCATTAAATTGCTTTCAGTTTGTAAAATTGCAGTCACTTTGTAATTCTTAAAAATGAATCAGGCGAATTTAATCAAGCTTTTCGGCAAGTTTGAGGGCCTCGTCGATTACCTGCCACATGTCGAAGTACTGATACATTCCAAGCCTTCCGCCGAAGATGACATTGCCTTCGCTTTCGGCAAGTTCCTGGTATTTCTCAAACAGTTTTGAGTTCTTCTCGTCATTCATCGGATAATAGGCCTCCTCTCCCCTGGACCAGGTTTTAGGATATTCCCTTGTGATTATGGTCTTTGGTGAGTCGGAGCCTTCGAAGTGCTTGTGCTCGATGATACGTGTGAAAGGGGTTTCAGCGTCGGTATAGTTTATGACGGCATTTCCCTGGTAGTTTTCCATATCGAGGGTTTCGAACTCAAAGTCGAGCCCACGGTATTCGAGCTCTCCGTAGCAATAGTCGAAGTACTGGTCGATCATTCCTGTGAATATGATTTTGTCAGCCATGCCCATCCATTTGTCTCTGTCGTCGAAAAAGTCGGTGTTGAGCCTGACCTCAACGCCTTCAAGCATCTTTTCGATGATTGCGGTGTATCCGCCGATAGGTATTCCCTGGTATAGGTCATTGAAGTAGTTGTTGTCGAATGTGTATCTTACGGGCAGTCTCTTTATGATGAATGCCGGAAGGTCCCTGCAGTTGCGCCCCCACTGCTTTTCGGTGTATCCCTTGACGAGCTTTTCATAGATGTCCTTTCCGATAAGGGATATTGCCTGTTCCTCAAGGTTTTTCGGGTTTTCAATCTTGAATTCGGCCTTTTGCTCCTCTATTTTGGCCTGTGCCTCCTGAGGGGTCTTCACTCCCCACATCTGGTAGAATGTGTTCATGTTGAATGGCAGGTTGTAGAGTTCGCCCTTGTAGTTGGCCACAGGTGAGTTGGTGTAGCGGTTGAAGTCTGCAAACTGGTTTATGTAGTTCCAAACTTCCTTGTTGTTTGTATGGAAGATGTGTGCGCCGTATTTGTGGACGTTGATGTTTTCCGTTTTTTCGGTGTACACGTTTCCGCCGATGTGGTCCCTTTTTTCTATCACGAGACATTTTTTTCCTTTCTTGGTCATTTCATATGCTATAATTGAGCCGAAAAGGCCTGATCCGACAATCAAATAATCATAATTCATGTTAATTCTCCGGATTATATCTTTGTTTTTAATGTTATTTAAATAGTATTTGTTTTAATGTTTACGAATTATTCATTTAATGGACTTTTCTTGTTGAAAGCGATTACTTTTAACAACTTATATATGGTATATATTTAAAAATAATAGTAATGGACTAAAAAAATCATGAGAATGCGGGTTGAATTTATGAGACTTCAAAAAATACTGATAATTGCAATTTTTGTACTGATTTTAACAGTTGGAGCCGTCAGCGCATCGGATGACAATCAAACGTCTGATACATTGGCGGTCTATGGCGATACTGAAATATAAACATTGGACGAACTCACTGCCGATGTAAAAGGCGATACTCCCTTAAGCATGGATGATGAAGATGAAAAATTAGCGGAAGGCACAGAGGATGCATCCATGTCCGTCACAGTAGGCGATATAATGGAGGGAGAGGATGCCATAGTAAATGTGTCTCTTGAAAGCGATGCAACAGGAGACGTTAGCGTAGGACTAACCGGTGCTAACCTTGCTGAACCTGTTATTTATGTTTCAACGGTTACAGACGGTTTGGCATCTTTTTTGTTTTTGAATTTGCTCGCCGGAAATTACACAGTCACAACCACATATCCCGGAGATGGTAAATACGCATCCGCTACCATCAACGAAACTCTGACCGTCATGCCGGGTGTCATGTTTAAAAACCTCCAAACCCTGATTAATGACGACACCACAGGTGAGATTACGCTTGACAGGGACTATTATGGCAATTCAACTGAAATAGTAATTTCAAAAAACATCACAATCAACGGTAACGGACACACCCTGAATGCCAACGGATCGTCAAGGATATTCCATATCACTGCAGGTTATGTAGTCATCAACAATCTGACATTTGTCAATTCCTTCACCGAATCTGATGGCGGTGCGGTTTATTTCGATTCAGGTTCAACCGGTATTGTGAGAAATTGTAATTTTACTAACAACACTATAAATGGAAATTATTATGTGGGCGGTGCGGTTTGCTTTAGTGATGATAGCTATGGTACTGTAACAAATTGTAATTTTGTTAACAACACCGTATCTGAAAATGGTTGCTGTATTGTTTATTTTGATAATGGTACTTTGACAAATTGTAATTTCACAGGTAACAACGGTGATTCAGTTTGGTTTCACACTTCAGGTGTTGTGTTAAATTGTGATTTTACCAATAATTTTGGTAATGCTATTTATGTATATACTATGAACAGTAGTTGTAATGTGGCAGATTGTAATTTCACCAATACCTCTGGTGAATCAGTTAATGTTCGTAGGGGTAATGTGACAAATTGTAAGTTCACAAATAGCCGTATGTCTGCTGTCGGTATGAGAGAGGGCAATTTGATAAATTGTAGTTTTACCAACAATAATGTTATAAGTTTGAGTCAGGGTAATGTGATAAATTGTAGTTTTGCTTATAACTATAATTCTGATGAAGATGGTGGTGCTATCACTATAGACTCTGGTAATGTGACAGGTTGCAGTTTTATTGGCAACTCAGCATTCCGTAATGGTGGTGCTATCACTATAGATTCTGGTAATGTGACAGGTTGTTATTTTGCTAACAATACTGTATATTTAGGTGGTGGTGGCGCAATTTTCTTTAAAAACTTTGGTAATGTGATGGATTGTAATTTTATTGATAACATGGCATCCAAGGAGGGTGGTGGTGTTTCCTTCCATAATGGCGGTACAATAACAAATTGTAATTTTACTAACAATACTGCAACCGATGGTGGTGGTGCTATTTGTTTTAGTTACAGTAATTATGGCGCTATTGGTAATGTGATAAATTGTAATTTTACTAATAACTCTGCTAACATGGGTGGTGCTATTCATTCTATTTGTCCGGGTAATGTGACAGATTGTAATTTTGCTGATAATGCTGCAACTGGAAATAACAGTGTTGGTGGTGCAGTTTACTTTGAGAGTAGTGGTTATGTGGAAAATTGTAATTTTGTTAACAACACCGCCGATGGAGATGGTGGTGCAATAAATTTTGAAGGTGAGGATGGAATCCTATTTGATTCAGTCTTCACCAGCAACACTGCAGGTGGAGATGGTGGTGCAATAAATTTTGAAGGTGAGGATGGAATCCTATTTGATTCAGTCTTCACCAGCAACACTGCAGGTGGAGATGGTGGAGCAATAAATTGGAGAGGTGACGATGGAATCCTATTTGATTCAGTCTTCACCAGCAACACTGCAGGTGGAAATGGTGGTGCAATATATCTGGAAGGAAATCGCTTTGAGGTATCTGATTCCTCATTTAGTGATTCTTATGCTGCCAGAAGTGGAGGTGCAATGTTCTGTACTGGTTCATATTCCATCGCATTTAATTCCAACTTTACAAATAACCTTGCTGAATATGATGGTGGAGCTATTTACTGGTATGGTGGAGAAATGTCTAAATACAATGATGTTTACGGCTGTAGATTCATAGGCAATGTTGCCCATGCTCTACAAGATATCAGTAGACGCACTTATGGTGGAGGAGCTATTTGCTGGTCTGAAAATGGGGAGTATTGTTTTATTGAAAATTCTGAATTCTATAATAATTCTGTTCAATCCGCTATCGGTAAAGCAGATGGCGGTGCTGTTTTATTGGATTATGATAACCATGTATTGATTGATAATTGTGTCTTTGAAAGCAATTATGTTACTACAGCCGCTACCGGAGACATTTGGGTTCAGGGAGGAGCTATATTTTTAAGATCAAAATATAACTGCACAATTAGTAATTGTGTATTCAGGAACTGTTCCTCTGATAAGGAAGCCGGAGCATTATATATTCAATACTCAAATTCAATGCGTGGATTTATTGTCAATACAACATTTATAAATAATGTGGCTAAGGGAATCGATAAAAATGTCAATGGAGGCGGTGCCGTTCAAATTAAAGATGTTAATAGTGAGGTTTTATTTGATAATGTTACATTTATAAACAATACTGCTAATAAAGGTGGCGCTGTATCTTTTTTACATAATATTATGAATGGTCGTGTAGTGTTCACTGGTTGTAATTTTGATGGAAATGAGGCGACCGAAGACGGTGGTGCTGTTCAAATTAATAATACTCGTTTTCCGGTTTTGTTTGATAATGTTACATTTAGAAACAACACTGCTAATAAAGGTGGTGCTATAGCTATTTTTGATGATAATAATCGTGTAGGGTTTTCCGATTGTAATTTTGATGGAAATGAAGCTGTCGAAGATGGTGGTGCTATCTGGGTGATGTCTGGTAATGTGACAAATTGTAATTTTACTAACAACAACGCCGCAAACGGTGAGGGTGGAGCTATCCTGATGATGTCCGGTAGTATAACCCATTGTAATTTTACTAACAACATTGCAGGCGAGGCGGGTGCAGTTTTCTTAAGTGATGCAGGTAATGTGGCAGACTGTATTTTTGTTAACAACACTGCACTCGCTATGGCTGGCGCTATCCTGATGATGTCCGGTAATGTGGCAGATTGTATTTTTGTTAACAACACTGCAGACGCAGATGGTGGTGCAATCTGGGGTTGTGATAATGTTGAAAACTGTAATTTTACTGGTAACTCCGCAACCTCCGCAAGTGGTGGTGCCATATACTGGATTAGTGACTATGGAAACTTGACTAATTCCATATTTATCGGCAACACTGCACTACATGGTGGAGCCATCCACTGGGGGGGTAAAAATGGAACCATAACCGGTTCATTATTCTCCAATAATACTGCAGAAAATGAGGGCGGTGCCATATACTGTTACGATCAAACAGATGTAACCATAATCGATTCCAAATTTGCCAAAAATTCTGCCGGTGAAAATGGTGGTGCCATATATGGTAATTTAAATGTAACAATCGGGCATTCTAGTTTTACAGACAATACGGCCAATTTGGGTGGAGCGATTTATAACTGCACTCATGAAATGTGTACATTTGAAGCAAACGCTGAACCCCAAATCTATCCTAATTCCAAAATGGACGCACCAATGACAATTACGGTTGAAATTGGAGAAGACCTTATGGTGATTGTCACTCTTCCAAGCGATGCTACAGGAAACATAACCGTAACCGGCATGATTCAATTTGCGTATACTACAGCAACCATTACAAACGGATCATGCATCATACCTGCTCGGGCTTCGTCTGCAGGCCAATATGAAATCAGGGCAGATTATGGTGGGGATGTAAACTATCTGGCCAATTCTACTGCCGTAAACATTACTGTACCAAAAAAGAACACTCCAATGACTATTACTGCTGAGGTTGGAGAAGACCTTATGGTGAATGTCACCCTTCCAAGCGATGCTACAGGAACCGTAAACATAACCGTAGATGGCATGAATTATGCTCTAGCCATTGTAGACGGATTACGCACCTTATATGTTTCCGGTTTGTCTGCAGGCGAATATGATATCATGGCATCATATGGAGGGGATGAAAACTATCTGCCTACATCAAATTCCACTCATGTAACCATATCAAAAACCGAGCCTGTCATAACTGTAGATGCCAACAATGTCGAATACGGCCAGACCGAAAGCGTCAAGGTCACACTTCCTAGTGATGCAACAGGCAGTGTCGAATTCACACTGCTGAATGGAAACTCACAGGTCATAGACAATAAAAACTCAATCCTGACCGGCGGAACCGCATCATACACCCTTCCGGAGCTGAACGTTGGAAGATACACTCTCAACACACAATATTTCGGAGATTCCAGATATGAGGGCAGTCTCTCCTGCAGCACATTCTATGTGTCTCCGAAGATAAGCATAACTCCTGACGTCACCATCGGTGATGACGGAGTAATCACAATGGATCTGGGCAATGTCACCGGAAGCATAATTGTCTATCTGGACTGGGAAAAGGACGGAAGCCAAACAATCCGCCAAGGCAAATTCGTGTATCACCTGCCGACATGGGCGATGACAGTAGGAAACCATACAATATACTTCCAATATGAGGGAAACAGCTTTGATGAAAACGTTTTCAACCAATGGAGCAATGAAACAGGCAAATACGAGCCGATTCTGTATCATTTCTTCATACACAAGAAACAGTCAGAATCAGAAGCCGAAACAAAAGGCGAGATTCTTGAGGTCATTTTGGAGGATGAGAATGGAAACGTGCTGGTAAATGCAACTGGAAACATCGAGTTCACCATCCTGAACGAGTTCACACATGAAATCTCAAAAGTTGTTGTTGAAATCGTCAACGGTATTGCAAGCCTTGACATTTCCCAATTCAAGGACGGAAGCTACATCATCTCATGGTATTACGCAGGTGACGACAAGCACGTTCCTATGTCAGACACTAAGGTGCTTGAAATCAGCCGCAAGGTGTCAAGAATCACGGCGGGTGACCTGAGCATGGTCTATTCATCCTCACAGGCATATTCAGTCACGGTATATGGAGCCGATGGATACCCAGTGAGTGGAGTTCCTGTGATATTTCTGATAAACAATCGAGCATTCAGGACTGTGACAACCGACAGAAACGGTTTTGCAAGCGTTGCAGTCACACAGGCTCCTGGAACTTATAAAATCACAGCAAGATCCCAGACAGTATCAGTCACCAAAAAGCTTGCGGTAATGCATGTCCTGTCCCTCAGCAATGTCAAGGTAAAGCGCACAGCCAAAAAAATCACAATAAAGGCAACCCTCAAAAAGGTCAACGGCAAATACCTCAAGGGCAAGAAAATCACCTTCAGATTCAACGGCAAGAAGTATGCTGCAAAGACCAACAAAAAAGGAGTTGCCAAGATTACCGTCAAGAAAAACGTGCTGAAAAAGCTCAGGAAAGGCAAAAAGGTAACCTATCAGGCAACATACCTGAAAGACACTGTAAAAAAATCAGTTAAGGTAAGATAGGAAGTTCAACTTCCTTCACTCTATTTTTTTTGACACTTTCAAACATTCAATGTTTTGATGTTTCAAATTAAAAAGTTTTTTAAAATATGAAATACAAAATAATATTATTATAATTTATTTACACGTGATATTATGAGTAAAGTACATAGAACATTCACATCAGAATCAGTGACACAGGGGCACCCTGATAAAGTCGCAGATATCATTTCTGATGCAATATTGGATGCATACATGGCAGGTGACAAGAATTCCCATGTTGCATGTGAAACTTGTGTAACAACAGATTTCTGTATGGTATTCGGTGAGATTACCTCCAATACTGACTTATCAGAAGATGACATTGAAAAGATCATTAGGGATACAATCATTGAAATCGGCTATGACAAGCCTGAACTTGAATTTGACGGAAACACCTGTACAGTTTCAAACAGGCTCCACGCACAGTCCCAGGACATCAACCAGGGTGTCGACAGGGGAGACGAGGAAACCGGTGCAGGAGACCAGGGTATGATGTTCGGGTTTGCAACCAATGAGACAGAATCACTCATGCCGTATCCGATTGACCTGGCCCGTAAGCTTACCAATAAATTGACTGAATTGAGGGAAAGCGGAGAAATTCCTTATTTAAGACCTGACGGAAAGGCACAGGTTTCAGTCAACTATGACGAGGATGGAAACGTTGTTTCACTTGACGCAGTTGTGCTGTCAACCCAGCATGACGAGACCGTTTCCGACGACCAGGAAACCCTCAAAAACGACATACGCGAAAAGCTCTTCAAGGCAGTCATCCCTGAGGGGCTGATTACAGAGGATACAAAAGAGCACATCAACCCTACAGGCAAGTTCGAAATCGGAGGCCCTCACGGGGACGCCGGACTTACCGGACGTAAGATCATTGTCGACACCTACGGAGGATATGCACGCCACGGTGGAGGAGCATTTTCAGGAAAAGACTGCACCAAAGTGGACAGAAGCGCATGTTATATGGCAAGATACATCGCCAAAAACATCGTTGCAAGCGGACTGGCAGAAAAATGTGAAATTCAGCTCTCATATGCAATAGGCGTTGCCGAACCTACATCAGTCATGGTGGACACCTTCGGAACCGCCGCAGACATCGGGGACGTTAAATTCGAACAGATCGTGCGCGACAACTTCAGGCTCACCCCAGACGGAATCATCGAGACCCTTGGCTTGAGGGACACCACCTACAAGCAGACCGCAAAATACGGTCACTTCGGTATCGAAGGCCTTCCTTGGGAGAAAACCGACAAGGTCGACGATTTGAAAAAATACATCAAATCTTAAAATCCTTTCATGACTTGCTCTTTTTGAGCAGGTTCAACACTATTTTTTTTTAATAATCTTTAATTGAATAGGAATCACTATTCAGTGGACATATTTAGCTTATTTTGTAATTTAATATTATCAACAAAGAACATTAATGGTTATTTTTGAGAATTTATGTATGGCATTGCTTCTTCAATAGGTTTACAACAAATCTGTCGAAACTCCCCTTGAAATTGGCGTGACTGTCAAAAAGTTAGCTCTTTGACAGAATTTATTTAAATTTTTTTATTTTTCTTTGTTTTTATAGGCCAATATCACTAAAAAAATTTTTATATTAAATGCTTTATTTTAAAAAAAATGGAAAATAACTATGTTTCATTGGCATTCGATAGCCTGCCAAGTCATATCAAAGTTTTTCTCAAACATCAAATCAACATCATAATCCGGGAAAACCAACCAA
>Ga0256407_10011329_pt1 | contig 12353 bp, 10 predicted proteins | sample RumenRJG_04DNA_FD_193489 | JGI IMG/M metagenome (GOLD analysis project Ga0256407, IMG submission 193489) | Bovine rumen microbial communities from Lethbridge, Alberta, Canada - RJG_04 | ecosystem: Host-associated > Mammals > Digestive system > Stomach > Rumen | place: Canada: Alberta... | reverse complement strand
CCGGTGCGCGCCTCGGCGGGCGCGACGAGGACCTTGTCGGAGACGGCGGTCACGGGCACGCCGCAGTCGATGCGGGTGAGGAACGGACACGCGGAGGCGGAGCACCACGCGCGGGCGTCCTGCTCTGCGCTCTCTGCGTTCTCTGCGTGAGATTTTAACTCTGCGTTCTCTGCGCTCTCTGCGTGAGATTTGAACTCCGCGTTCTCTGCGCTCTCTGCGTGAGATTTCTCCGCCGACAGCTCTCCGCGCGAAAGGGCGCCGCGGTCCGGGCAAACGAAGCCCTTCAGCCCGCGAACCCTCAGCGTGCCGCGGACGGCGGCGGGCTGCGCGCGGCCGAAGAGCCACGCGCCCGCGCCGACGACGGCGAATCCGCTGGAGAGCTCGGCTACCACGGGAGGCATCCCCTCCGCTTGTCGACCTCCTCGCGCTCGGCCTCCCGCTCCTTGCGGAGGCGGGCGCGCTCCTCGCGGGCCCGGACGAGCTCGCGCTTGCGCTCCTCGAGGCGCTCGTCGAGCGCGTCCTGGCGGCGTTCGCGGCGCTCCTGGCGGTCGAGGGCGCGCAGCTCGCGCACCTCGTCGGCGTCCTCCGCGTCCTCGTTGAGGGTCTCCATCTCCTCGATGTCCCGCAGGCGCATCGCCTGGAGGCGGGCGAGGTCCTCGGCGTCGGGGTCGACGATCCGCGGCGAGATGAGGAAGAGGCGCTGGACGGTCTCGGTCTTGGAGGAGTGCCCGCCGAAGAGCCAGCCGAGGAGCGGGATGTCCCGCAGCCAGGGGATGCCCCAGCCGGCCGTCTCCTCGATGTCGCGCAGGTAGCCCGCCAGCACGATCGTGTCCTCCTCGTAGACCGAGGTCTGCGTGTCGAGCGACGACGTGCGCGTCATCGGCATCGAGTCCACGGAGACGCTCTCGAAGCCGCCGTCCTCCAGCGAGAGCGTGAGCCAGATGCGGGTGGGCACGGCGTCGTTTCCGAGGTGCATGATGCGGGGCTTGACCTGGAGCGTCGTGCCCGCGGAGACATCCGCCAGCTCCGCCACCTCGGTGCCGATGATGCGGGCGTGGTAGGTCTGCTGGTCCGAGAGCGAGGCGGCGAGGTTGTTCACCGTGAGGAGCGTCGTGCGGGAGATGTTGCGCGCCTTGCCCTTGTCGCGCAGCGCGGTGAGCGAGGCGGAGACGGTGGACTTGCTCCCGAGGTAGGAGAGCGCGCCGGCGAGGCCGCGCCCGGCGAGGTCCTCGGCCGAGAAGAGATTGCCCGCGTTCTGGCCGACGCTGCCGGAGAGGCGGTCCCTCGTGCCGGTGCCGGCGATCGAGAGCTGCCAGTCGAGCGCGTCCTTGCGCGCCATCTCCACGACCGTGACCTCGATCTCGACGAGCTTCTGCGGGACGTCGAGCTCGCGGATGAGGCGCTCGTAGAGGGGCATGCGCGGCGCAACGTCGGTCACGATCACCGCGTTGAGGCGGTTCTCGGAGGTGATGAGGGGCTTGAACGAGGCGGGGGCGTTCGTGTCGCCGGCGGCGCGGGATCCGGGCGAGGCGATCGTGCCCACGATGTCCTTGAGCATCGACGCGACGCCCTTGATCGAGCCGCTCGACTCGGGGGAGCTGGCGCTGAACGCGACGTCGTCCGCCCAGGTGTTCTGCAGCGGGAAGAGGCGCGTCTCGATCTCGTTGAAGGTGCGGCGCTCGCGAAGCACGTCCGCCTTCTGGATCATCTCGGCGACGAGCCCGACGTAGCGCGGCGGGCCGGAGACCATGATCAGCTCGTCGTTGCTCGCGGTCTTCAGGGGGAAGCGCGGGTCCTCGACGCCGAGCTCGGCGAGCATCGCGCGGACCTCGCCGGCCTTCATGTAGCGCAGGTCCAGCAGGATCGTCTGCATCTCGCTCGCGGCGTTGATCCAGAGCGTCGCGCCGTCCCAGTACCACGCCAGGTTGTGCATCGAGCAGAGCCGGTCGAGGAACTCGCCGCACGGCACGTCGGCGAACTCGCCCGAAAGCGCGCCCCCGACGGCGGGGGAGAGGATCGTCGAGATCCCCTGCGCCACGCCGAACGTCTCCAGCACCTGCCGCAGGTCCATCGACCGCGCGACGAGCGAGTAGGTCTCGGTCTTCCAGGGGATCTCGGGCGCGGCGGCGGGCTGCGCCGGGGCCGCCGCGGTGGACGGGCCGCCGGTCGCCTTGTCAACGAGGCCGGACAGGGTGTCCTTGAACTCGTCGAAATGCTCCCGGAACCACTTGTGGAACCATTCCGAACGGACGATGTCCTGGAGCAGCTCCTCGATGTTCGCCTCGTAGCGCTTGAGAAGTCCCTCGTCGGCCGGGGCCGCGGTGATCGGCGTAGCGGCCGCCTTCCCGGAATCCGCGGACGTCGAGCGGGAATCGCCCTCCGGGCTCTCCGCGCTGGCTTTCGCCTCCGCGCCGCCCGGCGCGTCGATCAGATCGTCGCTGGCCTCCGCGATCGCCGCGGCAGACTTCCCCTTCGTGTCGCCGGAGCCGGTCTCCGCGCTCTCTGCGTTCTCTGCGTGAGTTTTTGCGTCCGCGCTCTCTGCGTTCTCTGCGTTCTCTGCGTGAGTTTTTGCGTCCGCGCTCTCTGCGTTCTCTGCGTGAGTTTTTGCGTCCGCGCTCTCTGCGTTCTCTGCGTGAGTTTTTGCGTCCGCGGACTCCGCGTGGGAATCATCCTCGTCGACGCTCCGCGTGACGAGCTCGATCGACGGCTCCTCGTCCGCGATCGGCCGTTCGAGATCCATTTCGAGATCCAGTTCGAGATCCGGGTCTCCGCGCGGCGGGTCGGTGGCGCAGCCGAACAGCGCGACGACGAGGGCGAGGGCGGGAAGGGGGGAGAGGGTTCGTTTCATCGGGAAACGGATTGGGCGTGAGAAAGGGGGCTTCGGGCTAGGGGCGGATCATCAGCGGTGGAATCTCCGGCTCGGGGGCGGAGAACTCGTCGATGCGCTCCAGCCACCAGTCGCAGGAGTCGCAGAAGGATTCGAAGGCGAGCTGCATCGCGCCGGCGGAGGCGTCCGCCGGCAGTTCGCGCCAGAGCAGCGCGGCGCCGCCCGGCGTGGGTTCGGCGGCGAGGATCGCCTCTTCGCGCAGCATCCGGCCGGGTGCGAACGATGCGAGGCGGGGAAGGTCCCCTTCGTCGCACGCAAGCGTGCGCGAAAGAACCAGGCGGCCGGCCTCGGCCCGCACGAGCACCTCGCCGCCGTCCACCAGCAGCGGGAACGACGTCGCGCCGTCGGGCGCCTTTTCAGGGTATCCGACGGCGGCAAGGAAGCGTTCGACCGGCGTTGGCATGCGAGGGGGAAAGTTGAAAGGGTTGAAAGGGTTGAAAAGGTCGACGGGAACCTGCGAACCTGGAACGGCGGGCGGAGCGGGCCTTCGAACGAGGAGCTGCTTCGAACGCGGCGGAGCGCGCTAGTAGTTGTTCACGATGCCGACCTGGACCGTGTTGAGGCTCTTGAGGATGTTGGAGATCATATCGTAGGACTGGTCGCGCTTGGAGGTGAGCGACTGCAGCTCGATCATCGTCTTCTGCGAGAAGCTGTTCATCTCGTCCATCTTTGCCTCGAGGGCCGTGATGAAGTCGGAGTCGGCCGCGGAGACGAAACCCGTCGGGACCGACGCGGCGTCCATGCGCACCACATCCACGAGGAAGTCGCGGAAGTTGTAGTTCCTTCCCTCGTAGGTCACGTGGCTCGTGTTGATGTTGGCCATGTTGGCGCCACCGTCGAGGATGTCGGTCTCGATCTGCGTCATCAGTTCCAGTTGCACCGAAGTCTGGTTCATCGTCTCCATCAGCTCGATGATGGAGGCCTCGAGCGCGGTGGCGCGCTGCAGGCAGATCGCCATCACGAGCTGCCCGATGGAAAGCAGGCGGGGCTGGTTGTCCACGCCGAGGACGCCGTCGACGGTGTAGGCGCGGGCGGTGCGGTATTCTCCGGTTTCGGGGTTGACCATGGAGAGATCGAATTCGACGGTGTTGATGGGCATGGCTGTTCTCCGGGCTTAAAGTGACGAGTGACGAGTGACGAGTGACGAGAGGAGGGCTAGAAGTTCTGCGCGTTGTCCATGGAGGACGTGCCGAGGGCGCGGACGACGTTGGACGAGGTGGAGAAGGCGACGTCGCGGCGGTTGACAATCGTCTGCAGGTCGATCATCTCCTCCTGCTGCGACTGCGTGAGCTGGTCCATTCTGGCCTTCAGCGCGTTCGAGGCCTGCATCCGGCGGTCGTAGGAGGAGAGGTCGGGCGGGAGCTCGCTCTCGGCGATCCCCATCGTGCCGACGAGGAAGGCCTTCGCGGCGGGCCAGTCCGCCGTCCCCTGCGCGATCTTCGTGAGCCAGCCGGCGGCGTCGTCCAGCTTGACGGAGCCGGCGGTCATCGTGTTCATCTTGTTGACGCTCTGCGCCTCGAGGGCCGCGGCGGTGCGGATGCACACGGCCTGCACGAGCTGCCCGAGCGTGAGCGGGCCGCTCACGCCGGTGTCGTACATCAGAACCTGTTCGCTCCCGGCGGGGGCGTAGCGGTTCGTCGCGATCTGGATGGATTCGATGGGCATGGCGGCTACAGGTTGCGGATGAGATTCGAGCGGGTGTCGCTGACCGCGGTCATCAGGTTGGTGGCGGTGGAGTAGGACTCGTCGCGGCGGTCGACGAGGGACTGCAGGCGGCTCATGTCCGTCTGGGACTCGTTGTTGCGCGAGTCGATCATGGTCTTGAGCATCGAGATCATGCCCTCGACGGAGGCCTTCGACCAGTCGCTGTTCCACCAGCCCAGGGTGGAGCCGGGCGTTCCGCCCTTCTTGCGGTAGGCTTCGCTGCCGAGGGGGATCTCCTCCTCCGTGATGCCTTGCACGGGCTTCATCGAGCTGCCGGTGGCGTTGCTGTCGTAGCTCGACTGCGTCTGCGTGAACTTCGCGAGGAGGGAGCCGAGGATCTCCAGCTCCTTGTTGCGGGTGCGGACGCGCGTCGTGAGCGGTTGCACCTCGCCCTCGACCGAGACGGCGCGCTTTTCGCTCACGGCGACCATCAGGTCCTGGAAGTCGACCTGTTTTCCGGAAATGCTGTATTCGTAGGCGTTGATGCCCCACAGCGCGGTGAGGTTCTGGGCGACATTGACTTCGGTGATGGTGGCCATGGCGATGCTCCTTTCTGTTTGTGAGCGTGAGCGAAGCGGCTACACGATGTTGTGGATGACGGAGGAGGCCGCGTCGTCGGCCTTCCGGACGATGCGGGAGGCGGAGGAGAAGGCGTTGTCGCGCTTGGAGAGGAGCCCCTGTAGGGCGACCATGTCCTGCTGCAGGTTGTTGTCCTCCGTGTCGATGGCGTACTGGACCTCGTTCTGGCCCTTCATGATGTTCTTGCGGGTCATCATCGCCGTGTTCGGAAAGAAAACGAGCGTGATGCCGTATTTCGAGGCCGTCCCGTTGACCCAGGCCCCGTTGTTCACGGTTGCCATGTCGTCGGACGTGGTGTCCTTGACCTTGAGATTCGCGAAGGCCTCGGCGAGATAGGCCATCACCTGGCCGAGCTCGTCGACCTTGCGGGCGCGCTCCTTGACGACAGCGGAGTAGGAGGCCGCCGACGCCTCGATGGCGGCGGACTCCCGGAGGGTGGCGGCGGTGAGCGCGGCGGCGTAGTCCTTGCCCGCGGCGCCGGCCACGGTGTAGGACACCTGCTGGACGCCGTAGACCGAGGCGCCCGGGATGACGGTGGTTTCGATGAGTGGCATGGGAGGGGAAAAGGGTGTGAAAGACTACCTAAACGGGTCGGGAATGGGGACATTCTAGCGCACGCGGGCGCGCTGTGCAAGAAAATTCGTGCGGGCTCGCGCACGCGAGGGTTTCGCGCCGGAGCCGGGCTCTGGCGTCGTGCCTGTGTCTGGTCCGCGTTCGGGCGGAGACGGACGGACTCTACCCCGTTCGTCTTCGCGGGACGACGCCCCGCCTTCGGGCCCGCGACAGCGCCTCGGCGAAGCCCTTCGCCGTCCTTGCGGCGGGCGAGGCGAGCCGCCGCTGCGCGGCGGCGTGGCTTGCGCGCATCGCCTCGCGGATCGCCGGGACGAACGCCTCGGCGGGAAAGTCCTTCTCGAGCAGTCGCGTGGCGGGGTGCGGGTCGCGCAGGCCGTGGACCTTGCGGAACTCGTCCGCGAGTCGCCGGTAGCCCATCAGCGAGGCGTAGTGCCGGAGGAGCGCCGGGCAGCGCTCGGCGATCCAGCCGCGCACGCCGGCGTTGCGCCCGACGATTTCGCCGCTCGGATCGCGCACGAGCGAGCTGTCGACCGCCGCCTCGATGTCGAGCATCATCGACCCGAGCCGGAGCTTCTCCTCCACGGGGCCGCGCCCCTTCGCCTTTTCGTATTGGGCGAGGAGCGCCTCGGGCGTGGGGGGAGGGCTCGACGACCGCTCGCAGAGCCGCCGGATTGGCGCGCCTCCGCCGACGCGGCGCTCCGCGGGGGAGGGCGGCGGGTTCCTTCCGAGCCGCACCGCCTCCGCGAACCTCCGGGCCCATTCGCGCCAGAGGGCCATTCGCCGTTCGCGCCTTTTCCGGCGCGAGGCCCGCGCCTTCGGCGAGGCCCACGGCGTCCCGGTCCAGCGCAGGTTCCGGCTCCGGCGGAATCCGCCCGGGAAAGGCCCGTCTTCGCCTAGATTCTCTTTCCAGCAACGCGACGCCTTCGTCCGCCGTCGGGCGTTCTGCATCGCGAGGCGGAAGGGGCTCCGCCCGGTCTCCCGCTCGAAGTCGGCGTCGATGCGGCGCAGTTCGGCGATGTAGTCCTTGAAGACGCGGTTGTAGTTCGCCGCCCAGTGGGCGGGATCGTCCTTCAGGGCGGCGATTCCCTCCTCGAACCGCCTGTGTGCCTCCTCGCGGCGGCGTTCGCAGCCGTAGTAGCCCTTTCGCGTGAGGATCTGGTATCGGCGATGCAGCTCCTCGGCGCACGCGAGGCAGACAAGGGCCGCGATTCCTCCGCCCAGGGCGAGCAGGCCGGCCGTCCCCGCGCACGCCATCAGGAGAAGGGCGGTGGCGGTCTCGTCGGCCTCCTCTTCGGGGCTCGCGGGGCTGCCGAGCCCTCCGGGGCCGAAGAGAGCGGGCTGGTAGAAGAAGGGCATGGTCGGATGGGCGAAGGTCGGATGGGCGAACGATTCGGGCGATTGCGGATACGGGCGACCGGCTCGGGTGTGCGAGGACGGGCGGAACGGGGCCTGTGAACCGCAGGAATGCCGCCGATTCTACACGCCGCCCCTCCTCGGGTCAAGCAAAATTTTAAATACGGTCGGAGAATCCATAAATAGGAGAACATTTGCGGATCGCGGCGAGATTCCGCGGGCAGACCTCGTGAGGGCTAGGCGGCGAGGGCTAGAGCGGCGGGGGCGCGGAAGGCGAGGACCATCGCCGAGATCAGCTTGTGCGCGGCGGCGACCTGGGCGTCGAGCGTGGCGTCGGCGGGGAGGGCCTGCACGCCGCGCCAGGCCTCCTGCAGGCGCTGCTGCAGCACGGTGTCGGCGCTGGAGGCCACCAGGGCCTTGGCGTAGAGGTCGAGCGTCTTGAGGCGGTTCGCTTCGGACATCAGGTTCGTCACCATGTGCCGGACGCCCATCGCGTTGCGGGAGAGCCAGTTCTTGAAGGCCTCGCCGCTGCCGGCCGGCTCGAGGCCCGTTTCGCCGAAGAGGAACTCTTCGCCCTTCGCCAGGAGCATCGTGAGCGTCGGGCGCGGCGTGATGTCGCGCTCCTTGACGTTCTCCGTGACGGAGTAGGACAGGTCGAAGCCCAGGCCCAGCCCCACGCCGACAGGATCGACGTTGACGCCGATCTTGTTCTGCGTCTCGCTGGAGACCGTGAGCGACTCGAACTCGCCGTCCACGTAGGACCAGGCGATCTTCTTGTAGCGCTCGGCCTCGCCGAGGCTGCTCGTTCCCTGGATGCTGGCCGCGATCTGGAGCGTCGCCTCGGGATGGTTGACGACCCATTCGACGGCGCCGAGGACGAAGTTGAAGGCGTCCGCCGCGTGCTCGATCGCGAATTCGACGAGCTTCGCCACGTTCTCGGGGTCGGAGAGCCACTTCTTCACGCCGGCGATGGCGGTTTCCTTGACGCTGGCGAGCACCAGCCCCGGCAGCACGGACATCATGGCCGTCTTTGCGGTGTCCTTGCCGATGTCCTTCGCGGTGTCCTTCGCGATGTCCTTGGCGATGTTCTCGGACTGGTTCTCGATCCGCTCGCCCTTGTTGATGTAGGTGCGGGTGATGGCGTCGATGACGATCCGGGCCGGGGCGGAGGCGGAGACGAGCAGCTCGTGCTTCGTCCGCTTGACGTTCTCCCACGGGCGCGGGTCCTCGCCCGGGTTGGCCGGCTTTTCGGAGGAATACTGGTACTGGACGGTGGTGTCGAGACCGACCTCCTTGCGCATCGCGTTCACGGCGCCGTTGGCGACGGCCTTGCCGATGTCGTTCGTGATGCCGTCCGTGAGGCCGTCGCTCCAGTCCTTGAAGAGCCCGATCTTGAGCTTCGCGGAGGCGGTGACGCGGATCTTCGCGGGCTTGGAGGCGCCGGCGCCCTCCATGAAGTAGGTGCGGAAGATGTCGGGCGGGAACTTGACGGAAGGGTTGGCGTAGCGCGCGAGCAGGCGGTCGGCCGCCTCGCGCGGGAGGCGGCCCCGGCGCGCGGCGAGCTCGGTCGCGAGGAGCAGCGAGCGGATCCGGTTGGCGACGCGCGAGAAGCCGGCCTTGTCGGTGAACCGGAAGGCGCCGGAGCTCCGCTCCTCGACCTCCTTGCCCTCCGCAACCGCCTGCTCGAACTGCTCCTCGAGGGCATTGTAGACCCCCTCCGGGGTCGAGGCGACGAACTCCTCCACGGGGCTCCGCGCACCGGTGGCGGGGTCGGGGCGCATCAGCGCGTGGAGCGCGGCGTCGTCCTTCGCCGCGACGGCGGCGCGCGCGACGGACGTGAAGGCGAGCGAGCGGACCTTGAAGTCGCGTTCGGCGGACGCGCTTCCCTGCAGGGAGACGTCCACGAGGCCGCTGAAGTTGGCGCCCACCTTCGCCTGGGCCTGGCCGCGGAGCGTCCAGCCTTTGCGCTCGGCCACGATCACCGGGTTGGCGCGCCCGGAGAGGAGCCGGTCGAGGGCGCCGGCCACGCCGCGCGCCTTGAGCGTCTGCAGATACTGCCCGACGCTCTGCTTGACCTCGCCGCTCTTGCGGCCAAGCCAGCGGAAGAACTTCGTGCCGAGCGAGCCGATGGCGCGCCCGACCGACTTGATGCCGCCCCAGATCGCGCCGCCGACCGTGCGCGAGGTGGCGAGCTTGTTGCGGCTGGCGTCCAGAAGGAAGTCGTCGAGCGTCTGGTAGGATCGCGTGGTGAAGTGCGAGACCTCCGCGCCGGCGGAGCCCTCCGCCTTGGCGCCGGCGCCGGGCAGGAACTCGGAGTCCTTGCCCGCCTGGATGCCGCCCTTGGCCTCGAGGCCGCCGGCAATGCGGAACGTGGCCTTGATCTCCCGCCCCGGGCCGCCGCAGCTGATCTCGCCGACGACGCGGAAGCGCGCACCGGCGCGGACGCCGGCGGTGAGCGCGCTGGAGAAGCCCAGCCCGATCAGGGCGCCGACGCCGACGTTGAACTCGACCTTGCGCGAGCCGCCCTTTTCGGCGATCGGGCCGACGATTTCGCGCAGGACGCAGGTCGCGCCGTCCGCGTCCTGGAAGTCGCGGATCCGGTCGTTCGTGAGGTGCGAGAGCTCCAGCGCCTTCCCGGCGACGTCGCCGATCCAGATCCCCTTCGGCATGGTCGGCCGGACCGCGGGATCCATGGCGCGGAGCTTGTCCCGGATTTCGGCGAACTTGTCGGCGAGCCGGTGTTCGAGGCGGGCGAGCTTGGGGAAGTCCTCCCCGACCTTGCTGCCCACCTTGAACGTGAAGGCGTGCTGGATTTCGCGCAGCGCCGATTCGTAGACGTCCATCCGCCCGGCTTCGTGGCCGTAGCGGGCGAGCTGGACCTGCATGTCGTAGCGGAAGACCCGCAGCGTCTTGAGGATCCCGGCGAGGGCTTCGCGCGGGTCCTTGACGCCGGAGCCGTCCTTCACGGCGGCCGTGAGCGCGGCGCGCGCGGACTGGACCTCGCGGATGAGCGTCTTGAACTCCGTCAGCGCCGTCGCGAGCGCCTCGACGGCCCCGACGTTCTCCGGATGCGCCGCGACGGTCCGCGCGACGGTGTCGGTGACCGCCTTGTCGAAATCGTCGAGGCCCTGCCGGCCGGCGATCGTCGTCTTGATGTTCGCGACGGCCTTCTGCGCCGTGTCGAGCATCCCCTCGGCGCTGTTGAGGTCCCAGTCGCGGCCCGGGCCGACCGCATGGTTGGCGGCGAAATGCGCGCCCTGGCCGTTGCCGGGCTGCAGGTCGGGGCCCTCGCCGTTCCGGACGACCTCGTTGATCGCCGGATCGGGCTGGACGACCTGCGGCGGTTGCGGATTGACCGACCCCGGCCCCGACGGGCCGGCGTTGACCGACGGGTTCGGTTGCTGAAGATTCTCCAGGCGGATCGGCGATGTCGGCAGCGACATCGACATCGAACGCGGGAGGTCGCCGACGCGGGGCGGTGGCATGGCTAGGCCTCCTCCTTGATCGGGAACTTCTCCGCGAAGCGCTCGCGGACGGCGCGGACGGCGCAAACGAGCGCCTCCATCCAGGCCGCGAACGAATCGGCGGCCGCAAGCTCGAGCGCGCCGCGGCGGTCCATCGCGAGCACGAGGTCGGCGTCCTCGTCGAGCGCGAGCGCGAAGCCCTCGGTCGGGCCGCCCAGCTCGCCGAGGCGCAGCAGCTCCAGCGCCTTTTCGCCGGTGTCGGGCGCATCCGCGCCGCCGAAGGCGCCGACGGGCGCGAAGGAGATCACGACGTCCGACTCGTCGAGATACTGGAGGCTCACGACGATCTCGTCGTCCACCGTGAACGTCGCGGTGCCGTCCTCGCCGAGCGCGAGCGGCAGCTTGACCGTCTCGCCGAACTCCGCGAGCACGTCCTCGAACTGCTCCCGCAGGCTCTCGCCGCCCGTCGCCTGCTCCGCCGCCTCGAGCTCGGCGACCGTGAGAGATTTTGGTTGCGACTCATTCATAGAGCGCGCTCCTTTCCCGCCAGTCGGCGACAAGGCCGGAGAAGTCGTCGATGCACCGCGCGAGGCCGTCGGCGTCCGCGAGCTCGTCGAGCGGACGGCGCTCCGTTGCGTAGAGGGCGCTGTCGGCGCCGACGGAGAGCGTGGCGCCGCGCGTGCCGCCCCAGAAGAAGTTGGCGGCGAGGGCGGCCTTGGCGAAGTCGCCGGCGCGCGGGACGTCCGCGAGGTCGACGACCCTGGCGCGGACGACCGCTATGGCGGGCTCGCCCGGGACGGACGCGAAGCGGAGCGCGAAGCCGTCGAGCGCGAGCGCGAAGGCGGCGTCGCCCTCCGGCGCGAACGCCTCGGGCAGCCGCTCCTCGGCGAGCGTCCGGAGTTGTTCGAATGCGTAGCTCATCGTTCTTTGATCGGTCGATTTGGCGGTTGGACGGTTTGATTCCTTTCGTCTCCTCGTCCGGCAACGACGTCACGGCCAGAATTCGGCGAAGCGGCGCTCCTTGGCTTCTCCGGCGTTGCCGTTGTTGTTGCCGATGACGCCGTCGTTCGTGAGGTTCGCGGTCACCGTGCGGGCGGAACCGGCGCCGATCGCCTTGAGCGACGGGAGGATGTTCTGCTTGATCACGGCGACCATGCACTGCATCATGGACATCGGCCGGTGCGTGTCGGCCTCGTCGAGTTTCGCCTTGAGGTCGGTGAGCCGCTCGCGCACGTCGTCGGTGACGTCTTCCGAAAGCTTCTTCTCGATGTAGGCGACGGCGGCGGCCCGCTTCTGCTCGAAGACCTGCGCCATCGGGACGTCCTTGCCGAAGACGGGGACTTCGACGCCCTCCTTCTTCGCGGCGGCGAGGATCACGTCGATGCGGGCCGTCTCGGCGCTCGTCATCGTGCGCAGCATCGACTCCATCGCGACGGTAAGGCGCTCCTGGCTGGACTGGAAGCCGCTGATCGCCGGCGGGACTTCGATGGAGAACTTGGTCTGGAGCAGCTTGAACACGGCGGTCATGCGCTTTCCGGCGTCGTTGCCCGTGCCCTTCGCGAGGATCGACGTCACGATGCCCTGGACCGCCTCGCGGTTGGCCGCCAGCTTCTGCTTGCCGTCGGCGGAGAGCATCTCCTCCAACCCCTTCAGGAAGAGCGCCGGATCGTTGCCGGCGGCGCCGGCGATGATGCGGATCACGTTCTTCTGCTCGGCGTTCGTCAGCGTGGTCGTGTTGCCGAAGTCGATCATCGTCACGCCGTTCGGGACGTTGTTCCTGACGTCCTCGGCCG